>MTKZ01004783.1_pt1 | contig 51968 bp, 45 predicted proteins | sample 1042781 | NCBI WGS metagenome assembly MTKZ01 (sample SAMN06212207, study PRJNA360539) | anaerobic digester metagenome | biome: Wastewater treatment plant; material: sludge; isolation source: anaerobic digester fed with sludge from wastewater treatment plant | place: Denmark: WWTP Viborg ...
AAGGAAGAAATGGACAGTCTTGATCGAAACAGAAGAAATAATGTAGCTCTTCCACACACTGTCAAGTATCCAGGAGGGCAGAACCGGGCATGCGTTGGATCAATCCATATGCAGTTGTTGCTGGCGTCGTGAACCGGTTTCCACGAGCAGTTCTCGTAACGATGGTCGCCCTCGCCATCGTGGCAGTAGTGTTCATGGGGGCAATTCCGCCCTATACAATCTCGGACGAGTACATGGACAAGAGCGCGCCCGAGGGGGTTGTCTTTGACACCTACAGCAACCGCTACATGCAGGACACCTACATTCTCCTGATCCATGCGGGGGATATCACGGACCCGGAACTCCTTTCCGACCTCCTCATTCTCGAGGAGCAGATCCGCCGTATCGACGCGGTCAGTTCGACGACCACCGTTGCAGACGTGGTTGCACAGTCCAACGGCGGAGTAATCCCTGGCACGAGGGCAGAAATCCAGGCAATCATTGACAGCCTCCCCCCCGACATGCGGCAACAGTTCGTTCCCGACCCGCAGACCCTCTTCGGGTACATCCTCATCGACCAGGGGTTGCCTACGGACAAATCCTTTACAATCGAACCGGTCGTTGTCGGTACCATTGCGCAGGCTACCCTCCCGCCGGGAGTATCTATCGAAGTGACCGGCAATACGCCACTTAACTACGAAATCTTCGTGGCGATGATGATCGGCTTCGTCCTCCTGGTCATCGCCGCGATGGTGCTCATGCTCGTCATGAAATACCTCCTCTGGTCCAAGATACGATACTGGATACTCCCGGTCGTGCTCCTCACCTTCGGGCTGTTCTATACCTTCGGTCTCATGGGCATCTTCGGGATACCCGCGAACGATGGGGCTATCGCGGCATTCCCCATTCTCCTCGGGCTCGGCATCGATTACGCCGTCCAGTTCCACTCGCGGTTCGACGACGAGTGCCGCGTTCGCGACCGGAAGGAAGCGCTCTCACTGACGATCACCGCGGCGGGTCCTGCAGTCCTCACAGCTCTCGTGGCGACGAGCCTCGGATTCCTGGCAATGTTCATCAGCCCGATCCCCATGATCCGGACCTTCGCGCTGGTCTCGATCCTCGGGATTGTCTGCTGCTACCTCACTGCGCTTTTTGGGTTCGGGGCATTTGCCCATGTTTTGGGGTACGTCCCGAAGGCCCCCGGAAACACCATAGCAGACCGCATCATGACCGTCTATGATACCGGTCTTACCGCGATCTCATCCGGGGTCGTGAAAATTGCCGTTCCGATTGTGCTCGTCGCGGTCGTCATTGCGTTGGTAGGCATCTCGGTCGACCCCGGCATTCCCGTCGACGCTTCACAACAGTCGTTTGCACCGTCAGACATGACGGCTGTGGTCGTTGCAGACGAGGTCGAGTCAATTGCAGGATCGCTCACCCCTCTGCCGCTCTACGTCCAGGGCCTCGATCCCCGGACGATACCAGGGATCACGTGGACCGATCGTTTGTGCGGCCTTCTGGAGGAAAACTACGATAAAATCTCAAGCATCGACAGCATGTCTACCCTCGTCCGCTCGTACAACAACGGCGTTCTCCCAATAAACCAGGCAGAACTCGACCGCGTGCTTGCGTCCATCCCGCCGGATCAGATCATTCCCTACCAGGTCGATGATACCACCTCTGTCATCAGGATCAACACGCTCGCGATGGAGATCAACGAACAGGTCGCCTTTTCGGACAACGTTGAGCGGGATATCGCCTGGCTCGGGCCGCCTCCCGGGACAATGGTCACTCCAACCGGGTCCTTTACCCTTTACACCATCCTCACCAGCCAGGTGATCGAAGACAAAGACAAGATGACATATCTCGGGTTTGCCCTGATATTCGTCTTCCTGCTGCTCGTATACAGGAAGGGGATTGCCCTGACGCCGCTTGTCCCCATCATCTGTGTTCTCGGATGGAACCCGATCGCGATGATCCTGCTCGGGCAGAGCTATAGCATCCTGACCGCGGTCCTTGGCTCGATGACGATAGGGATTGGATCCGAGTATACGATTCTCATCATGGAGCGGTATCTCGAGGAGTACCAGGAGTCCCACGATAGGATAGCAGCGATGCAGCGGGCGGTCCGGAAAGTTGGCACCGCTGTCACGGTGTCAGGACTCGTTACCGCGGCAGGCTTTTCCGCGCTCATGCTGTCGTCCTTCCCGATCCTCTCCGGATTCGGGCTTGCGACCGTAGTCGTGGTCATCCTCTCGTTGATAAGTGCGGTCGTGGTGATGCCTGCGACCCTCGTGGTTGCCAGCCGTTTCGGAGCGGCAAAATCTATTCCGTAAACCTCACTGTTTGAGGGTACGGTGGCATTACTTTCACCATTTTCTCACCCTCTCAAAGGATCTCATCTCTCTCACTCCAGGGGTTGCGCCTTCGGCTCACCCTATCGATGTGGCATCCCCGATGATACGATATGGCTCAATCAAGCACAAATAGTTCTTCAGCATTGATTGGGGCATCACTTGTTTGCAGGGAGGGAAGAACTTCGATAAGTGATTTATTTTCCGACGTGATTTATAAGAAAGATTGGTGGTGAAAAAAGCACAATACCCTGTTTTACTGGTTCCTGTGTTTTCGCCAGGCTGACCACCCGGCATAGGCGAGGATTACGCCGACACCCGCAAGTGCAATCATGAGCGCGGGGTTCCCGGTTACTGCATCGGTGCCTTCGGGGGACTGGACGCTGACCCCGAGGCTCGCCCTGTCCGAGAGCATCAGGGCTCCGAGCCCGTCCCGGTATTTCACCTCGGTATCGAGCGGGTACTGTTTCCCTGATAGTGCCGATTTTGCCGAAATTTCAAACTGAGCGGTCCGTGTTTCACCAGGCCCGAGAAATCCGAGCACAGCAGAGTCCGTTGCAGGCACTATAACCTGGCTCCCGATGATCCGTGCCTCGGCATTGGTTGCAGGGGAATCCCCCGTATTGGTGTACGATACATTGATGAGGGCTGTTCCACCCGGGCTTATCACGATACCGGGGCTTTCCACTCTGAACTCGGCCCCTTTTGCCACCGGTATCCCGACAGGGACGGAAGGAGTAGTACGGGTGCTGCCATCGCTCTCGCGATATGTCCCCTGAAGGACTGCAGGATACACCCCGGCTACGGTGTGGTCTTTTATAGCGATCCTCACCCGCACTGGTGCGGTCTCACCGGGTTCGAACTGCCCGATATACGTGCTGCCTTCAACGACCTGGAAGGTCACGTTGTCGAACGGATTAATAGTAAAGACGACCTCGCTTCCTGTCGCATGGCCGACATTTTTCACCTCACCGGTCAGGTATCCCTGGCTCCCCGGGACGAGGTTCTCCTGCTCCACGTGGAGGAGAGCCGGCCTGACCTCGGACTTGATGGTGATCCCGACCGGAATGGTCAGTGACATCTCGCGGTAGAGCGGTTTGATCGTCGTATATTCTGCCCCTGTCATTGGTATCGCATAGATGTAACGGTACGTCAGATTGAGGAGGATGGTGCGGGTGCCCGGGAGAGCTTCCTCGTCAACGGTCCCCTGGACGGTGAGGGGGACTTTCTCCCCTGGGCTGATATCCCCGACCAGGACAGGCGGAGTTTTTACGCTGACCGGTGCATCGGACCCCAGGGGGCTCACCACAAGCCCGAGGGCCATGCGGGGGTCGTAGATATCGGGGGCGAGGAGCGGGGCGACCTGGACGGATGTGTCCTGGTCCTCGTTCGTCAGAACGACGGTCATTGCGAAGGTGTCGCCAGGGTAATAACTGGGATCACCCACGACTTGTGCCGAGAGAACCGGCTCAAGACCTGTGTCGAGATACGTGTACCCGAGAGCGATGCAGGGGGAGGCTGTCATGGTAATGCAGAGGAGGACCACCGCCATGAGGCGGGTGGAACGCTGCAATGCGAGATATCTCATGGCGCCTTGCCTTGGGACTCTGTCTTCTTTTTCCGGCGGTACCAGAGGAACGCTCCCCCCGCGATGACGAGTATCGCAAGGACCGCACCGGCCATCCCGGTTGCCGAATCGGCCTGGACGTCTATCAGCACCGGGATATTGTCGGAGGTGTAATCAGTTGCGCCCTCGTCGGTGTACCGCACCTCGGAGTCTGCCGAGTACGTCTTTATCATGGCACTGCCATCGGTTTTCACGCTGAACAGGGCGGTAGCGGACTCTCCAGGGCCGAGGTCACCGAGATAGGCGGTGTCGTCGTCGCTCGAAAACGGGTTGATGACGCTGATACGGGCCTTCGCATTGTAGACCGTTGAGTTTCCGGTATTCCTGTAGGTAACGCTCACGGTGCTTTTCGTGCCGGGATGGACGACCGATGGAGCGCTCACCCGTTCGAACGAAACCTTGTCCTGGAACGATACCCCGGCAGTGACCGATGGCGAGGTCGCAGCAGCGCCCTCGAAGTCTTTGTATGCCGCATAGAGGGACAGGGGATAAGAAAGCCCCGGGTCCGCATCGTCCGAAACCGCGACCTTGAACCTCGGCTGGGCGGTGCTACCCGGAGGGAACTCCCCGATATAGACACTGTTGCTGAACGGAATGAACGGACTCGCCCCTTCGGGGACAAGGAAGAGGGACGTGCCGATCCCTGTGTCCTGACCGGAGTTCCTGATGGTGAAATCGATGACCCCCTCCCCTCCTGCAGAGAGGTCGTTACTCTGGACCTTTTCGACGGCGAGAATCACCATCCGCCTGATTTCTATCGGCAATGGAAGTACGGTCTCATTTTCCTTGAAATAGTACGTCATATCAGCGGTACCCTGCTGCTCGATCCGGGGCACATAGCTGTAGCTGATTCTCGCAAGCATTGTATAATTACCCGCCGGGGCGGCCTGTGGTACGTCGACAATGAAGGTTACCGGGACTATCTGTCCGGCTTGAACCTCCCCTATGATCTGAGGGTTGGATCGCACCACCACCGGGGCATCTCCGGGGAGGAGCTCGATTTCAGTGGACTTTGCGGTGGTGGGGAGGTACATGGGCTGCATCGAGAGGTAATTATAGGTTTCCAGCGTGATGGTGCCCTTGTTCCCGATGGTTACCGGGAGTTCTTCGGTCGCCCCGGGTATCAGTTCAGAGGTCGATCCGAGGGAGATAAAAAGATCAGGCCCACCCGAGAGGTACCGTTCCCCTGCCAGACAGGGGGTTATCGATAGTCCGATCCCGATACATGCGATTAAAATCCCTGTCATGATTCCTAAGCGATCCATCAAGACCATTCCCCGACCAATATCCGATGTGATGGTATTACGGGTCGGATTGTATTAATCTACCTATATCGTGATGGGCAAGAAGGAGCGAGGTCGGGGGAACTGCCCGCTTCTTGTGGCAGTTGAGTACATGATCAGCCCTGGGTTGCTCGAAAGAGGGGAGAACTTCCTTGTCCCGCTACGATCGAAGTTTGAAAAAAGTGAGTTACGCCCCGGCCGGGCTCTTGAATCTATGGTTACAATCTATGCAAAATGATATGTAGACGGTCTGCATATTCGTTACTATGGCTACCACCACCATGCAACAGAATCGTTTCTACATGCGAGATGAAAAACATCTTGAGTATAGCGAGAACTCGTTGAAAAAAGCTATTTTTGAGAGAAGAATAACCCCGGGCGATGCAGATCTCATAAAAGAGTTTGTGATGGAGGTCTCTGCAGTTCGGAAGATTACCCCGAAACGGATTTTTAAGTATCATTATATCCTGGTCAACTGGAGAGAGTTCATCAGACCATTCAAGGACGCCACCGTTACCGACCTCTATTCTGCGATAAATGCTATCCAGAACGCTAAAACATCTTCAGGCGAACTGAGATTTGCCCAAAACACCCTTGCCGACTATATCCGGTTCCTTAAGCGATTTTACCTATGGATGAACGAGAACAATTACACACCGATCGATCTCCGCAAGATCCAGAAGATCAAGCCGCCTGCATTCAACACAATGACAAAGACGGTTGAAATGTTGATATCCGAAGAACAGGTCAGGGCAATGATCGAAGCCTGCCAGATATCACGCGACAGGGCTATAATTTCTATGTTATACGAGGGGGGGTTCAGGATCCAGGAACTAGGTACCCTTCGTTGGAACCAAGTGAAGTTTACCGACTGGAATGTTACCGTCAATGTCAATAACAAGACGGGAAAACCACGGTTCATTCCATTAATAATTGCTCGACCATATCTTGCCCAATGGAAGAACGACTATCCCTACCTTATCACTGACGATGGATATGTATTTTTAACGAACGGCCGGCACGAACAACTCCAATACAATGGATTAAAGAAGCAACTGAATTTAATTGCGAAACGTGCTGGTATCGAGAAACATATCACGCCACACATTTTCCGTCATTCTAGGATAACGCATCTTATTCAACAGAAATACCCCGAAAGTGTGATCAAGCTCATGATGTGGGGGGACATCAATTCCAAGATGTTCCATCCTGACTTCCCAATAAATTAGGCATAATCAAATAAGCTGCCATTAATTCTATCAGCCTATCGTATAATCCGACCAAAAGATCCAAATATTATTGTGCCTAATAATATCCATAATGAAACCATTCACTCGGGTGAAGGTGATAAAAGGGCAGGAGTATTTGTATGAAGTAACACCTTATCGGGATAAAGACAACAAACTCCGCCAGAAAGTCAAGTATCTCGGTAAAAACGTGAATGGTGTCGCCGTCAGAGTTAGATCCCAACAATTGCTACCCAAACGCGTACTTTCCTATGGAGAATTTCTTCCACTAAAACAAATCATCCAGGATCTTCAACTCGAACCCTACCTTGCTAAACTATTCACCCCGACGCAGACTTGGTCTCTCCTTACCATGGCCATGAGCCAGGTCATACGCCCCCGTGCCCTCAGTCATATCAAAAGCTGGTACGAAGGAACAGTACTCTCTGAAGATCACCGTGATCTCCCCCTCTCATCGCAGTCGATCAGTAATCTGCTCAGTACGATCGGAGAGACAACCGTTCATCACGAATTTGCCCGTGAACTTATCCAGCTGACGAATCCTCATCGGACCCTCGTGTATGACATCACGTCGCTTTCTTCCTATTCTGAGCTCATCAACATTCTGGAATACGGCTATAACCGCGACCATCTCGACCTCCCCCAGATTAACCTGGCCATGATCGTCGATCCTGGAAAAGGAATACCCCTCATGTATGACGTCTACCCAGGCAGCATCGTCGATGTCTCTACCGTAAAGAACACGATTGCCAAGATACAGAGCCAGGGGATCAAGGATTGTACTCTTGTCATGGACCGCGGTTTCTTTTCGACTGTGAATGTAGAAGAACTGATAGAGAATGACTATTCGTTTATTATCCCAGCACCCCTCTCAATAAAATCCGTAAAACAGACGATCTCCTCTGTCCATGCCACAATCGAGGATCCGAATAATCTGAAGCTGTACCAGGATGAGCCGATCTTTGTCATGCCAGTCGCGCTCGTGATTGGTTCGGTGACCCTTCAGGGGTATGCATACTATGACCAGAGACGTGAACAGGACGAACGCCACCAGTTCTATCGGCGGGTACATGATATCGCCGAGAAACTGCGCAGAATCACGCTTCGGCCCTGGTTGAATCCGGCTGATGTCGTTAAAGAAACGGCCAAAAGCTATACGCCATACCTGGAATGGACCGTCAAAGAGAATTCGTTTGAGGTCAGTATCCGGAAGAATGCCGTATCCCAGCGAGTGAATCGAATGGGATTGTTCATCCTCTTGTATCAGGGTACCTTCGAATGGGACGAGTGCCTCGCGCTCTATAGATGTAAAGATATCGTTGAGAAAGGTTTCTCGATACTGAAAAATGATATCGAGGCACTGCCGTTGAATGTGAGAAAGGATAGTACGATTGCAGGGTATTTGTTTGTCTGTTTCCTATCGCTTATTCTTCGAATGAGGTTGCTTCGGTTGTTGAAAGAATCGGAGTTGAATAAGAAGTATTCAATCGAAGGTCTGTTGACGGAACTCGAGAAGCTTCGGTTAATGGTTCTTCCTGACGGAGCGAAGATCCCGACTGAGATGACTAAACGTCAGCGGGACATCCTTACTGCTCTGGGTCTTTGTGCCTAATTGACTGGGAGATAAGGTTCCATACGTATGCCCATTTATCGAATTCGGATATTGAGAATACAATTGCCGAGAAAGCTGGGGTAGTAGCGCCAGGAACTCGTAAGAAATCCACCGCATTAGAGCCAAGACAATGTCCTCGTTGCTTCACAGTCAATGGACCAACGCAAGGGTTCTGCGGAACCTGTGGACTCGAACTGACCGAAGAAGCTATCAATAAGGTCAAACAGGCTAGGGAACAGGGAGAGTTGCAGCCGGAATACCAGGCACTCTTAGAGGAGTTCACGGTGAAATTGTATCAGATGCAGAATAATAAACAACTATAACTTTTTCTTCCGTTGTCGGTAAGCTGCCATACGACACCGTATCCCACAATATTTTGCGTGTTCTCTTATTGGCTCGAATATCCCTCCACAGTATTGACATCTAACTTCTGAATTGTTATTTGGTTTTTTTTCTTCTAATAGACGTTGTCTTCTCTGTTTGACATACATCGCTCTCCGACATTTACCATCACAATATTTCTGTAATTCGTGATCAATAGCAAAGTAACGATCACATTGAGGACAATGTCTATAGTGGTCCAAGATCATTGCCTGTTCACCATCGGGATTCGATGTTGTAAGCCATACCCATTCATCATCGCCTTTATTAAAATGCGTCAGGTCGAGTGCACTCTTTATATCAGGAAAATTTTCAGATATTTTTATAAACATACCATGATTGCCAAAAGTCTGAAAGGGGATTACTTTATTTTCGCCTCCAAATACATCTTCATCATTATAAATTTTCGGTAATAATCGTTTTATATCAGTCCTATTTTTTATTACCCATAATGGCTCAAAATCTCTAAAAACAACAATTTTTACGATTATATCTTTATTGGAAGTCATCGTCATAGTGGTACATCCTTCTGGGAAAATCTCACTTTTCGATTCCGTCCTATCTACTTCTTCCCAAACAGGTTTTTTCTCAAGAAAAACCAGAACATATCCATCGAGAATATGGCTTTCCTTTAATGTTTCGACAGTAAAATAAAGAATTTCTGGGACATCGTTACGCATGATGTTTAGTACACTCAACATTATTGTATTTAATTTATTTCATATTGACCTCTTTCTAATTGTGAAACGAACTGTGAGTTTTTCATTAAGTGATGAAACACTTGATGAAATCGATGATAAACGCGGACTCATCCCAAGAAGTAGGATAATTGAGGGTCTGCTCATAAAAGGGCTGAAAAGCAAAGAGTTTCCAATTTCTGATGAAGCTGTAGAGATTGAGAAAGAGGGTAGTGCAGGGGTTCCAAATGCTACCAACACCAAGACCCCAGCACCCCTATCCAGCACTCGTGATGAGGTGGACAATGGCATTTCTTCCTAATGGTTCATCAACCTTGCCACAATCCCGCATCATCCCGAATTTTACTATCGATCGGGAAACACTTGAGCATCTGAAACAAACCAGCCCTCTTCATTACCTTGTTGCTGTTGCGTGTTTGAAGGATGGCAGGTGGCATCTGGAGGAGGTCTTATAATGACCGATGATCCACATCGTTGCACTTATTGCGGCAAGGAAATACCAGGTATTTACTACGACGATGTGAATCCACCACTTGAAGGATATTGTACCTGCCGAAAGTGGAATCGAAGAATAACGGATGAACGGGGGCGGTATCATTCCTCTTACTTCTAATTCCATTTCCACTCCAATTCCTTTGCAACAAGTATCTACCGATATAAGACGGACTCTCGATGCACTCTGCGAACCAGGCCAGACTATTGAGGTTCGAGTAAAAACCCGTGATGGTTCAGTATATTCTGGGTATTCAATGAATATTGATGAACTCGTCAAGCAGATCGAATCAATTGAAGGCATTGACACGACTGGGATTTATTTTACTCTAAATCCTGTTAATTCTGCACTTTTGGCAAGACGGTCTAGGATTGCGAAGACGCGGAAAGAAGATCCCCTCACATCCGATACGGATATCGTTTACCGGCGATGGCTCCCAATAGACCTGGATCCAGTTCGGCCGGCAGGAGTATCTTCCACCAATGAAGAGAAGGAAGCGGCTCAGAATATGGGTAGGTCAGTGATAGCATACCTTACCGGTTTAGGGTGGCCCGCCCCGGTGATAGCTGACTCTGGCAATGGTTATCATATCCTATACCGGATCGACCTTCCAAACGATGATCAGTCGCGTGAACTGGTGAAGGGGTGCCTGGAAACACTCTCAAAAATGTTCACCGATAAGATCGTCTCCGTGGATGTCAAGAACTTCAACGCAGCCCGGATTTGGAAACTTTACGGCACCCGAGCTCGGAAGGGGGAAGATACCTCGGATCGACCACATAGACGCGCAGCACTGATTTCCGTACCCAATGACATGGTTGTTGTTGGCCAGGATCTTCTCGAACGGCTGGCATCTTATGCAGCCCCTTTAAAAAATGCACTAGTAGCTCCTGGGAAGAAGAGCCGAGGGAAGAAAGAGTTTGATCTTGCCGAATGGCTGAACCAATACGAACCGAACCTGCCATGTAAAGTCATCTCGAAAAACAAAGCCGGTCATCGGTATTTCTATCAGCTCGATCCATGCCCGTTTTGTGATGGTGCACATAACGATGGTGCATTTCTCGGCCAACTGGACGACGGTGCGGTCTTTGCGAAATGTCATCATAATTCTTGTGGAACCGGTAATCGATGGATGGAACTCCGGGCAATGGCCGAACCTGTTTCTGTTGCCCGGACGAATGAGCGGAAGGCTGCTACCGGTGTTGATGAGGCCAAAGATGAAGCCACTGCTCGCATCCTCCCCTTCTTTGAGCATGATGGCAGGCTATACCTAAATGTGATTGGACCCGATGGAACCTTCGGATTTGTGCATGAAGAGGATGGCAGTATTCGTTTCGACTCGATTGTCATCAGCGGAGGAGATATTATCAAACCCGCCGTGCTGCCGGTACACCATGATACAAGAGAGACAGTGTTTGTCGTAGGTGTTCCACGAACTGACTTGGTGATGACCACTCCAGTTCTTTCACCTGCCGAACTCTATACCCATCTGGACAGGCATATAAACAAGTACTGTGATATGCCCGGTAGGGATCGCGAGCTTTGCATCTATTACTGCCTGTATTCCTGGATCTATACAAAATGCCCAACATCACCATATCTTCGGTTCCTCGGCGATACGGGAAAAGGAAAGAGTCGGTTGACTGAAGTGGTGAGCGACCTGTGTTTCTATCCCATCAAGGCAACCGGATCGAGTACTACATCGGGAATTATGCGATTCCATGAACGGTGGCGTGGCACACTTGTTATTGACGAAGGTGACCTTCGAGGCGGTGCCGAGGATCCACTCGTGAAGTTCCTAAACATCGGATTCGAGCACGGGAAGTATATCATCATGTCAGATACCAACGACCCCACCAAACAGCTGATATTCCACCCCTACGGTCCCAAGGTCTTGGCCATGCGGGAACCCTTCAAGGATAATGCCACAGAAGGCAGGTGCCTTTCGTATTCACCGTACGAAACGCATCGAAGGGACATCCCCCCGGAGCTCTCAACTGCGTATCATGGGGAAGTGGCCGGTCTCCGTGCATCAATCGCCCGGTTTGTCATGCATTACTGGCAGGACGTTGATGGGACCAAAATGATGGAATATGGCGATCTCGATATCGAGCGTCGGCTCCTGCAGATGGCCCGCCCGGTATCCGTGGTCCTGCAGCTCTTCCCTGATGGACATACCCGGTTCAAAGAATATCTGAGTTACAGACAGCAGGAGATAAAACGCACGCGATCCCAGAGCTTCGAAGGGAGCCTGTTCAACTATGCATATTTATTGGCAACCGGGGATGAAGCGGTTGAGGGTATCAGTCCTGAAGTGATCATTGGTAGAGATCTGGCTGATGTATTCAAGTCTAAAACCGGAACGGTAAACAGTGCACTTATCAGTATAGGTTTCGAGATCGAATTGGACCACATTAAGGTTAGGACAAAGGATGGAACATATGTCAGGAAATCAATAAAGAAGTTGGTTGTCCCATCCGCCCAGAAATGGAGAGAGATAACCACAAGGTATTGGTACAGTGATTCTGATGAGAAAGCACCGGACTGCCCGGATATACTGCGCGGAAAACACTGGATCGAGCCTCAACGGAAGCTTACCACGCAACCAGAACCTGGCACAAATGGCACAGATGGTACGCTTCAGAACGTGGGGGTCAGCAATGATCAACAAGCATCTGTATCACAAACAGATGATTTTGAAAAAGATACCCCCCCTCTCCAGACAGTACCAACCGTGCCAATCGTGCCACCTACAATCTCAGTTCCATGTTCTATAGCAGGTGGCACGAATGGCACGGATGGCACTCCTCTGGATGGGGGGGTAGATCATGGATCAACAACCCCAAGAATACCGGGACTACCCCTCGCTAACCTTCTACAAGAATACGGGCTTCCTATTGACACAAACCTGATACATCACGTATTATCCTATCAACCTAATTCAGAATGTAGTGTCAGAGGATGTAAGAAGAAACCTAGCTGGTTTGACATATCATCAGCTAACAATTTGCCTCTCTGCGATGAACACATGGTAACATTACGAGATGCTATGAAAACCGAACAGAAGGTTATGATGCAATGCATCGAATAAAAACCGCATAAATCTCTTTTTTAACCTTTCAGTAAAACTCTTAATTCCTCCACCTTCCTCCTTATCTCATCCTCCATCTCCCCAATTCTTTGCAGAATGACCTCCGGCTTCTCGTACTGAACCTCCTCATACTCAATTTCCTTGTATCTGGACACTGTGAGATCATATCCGTTTTCTTTGATCTCGCTCACTGGGACGAAGAAGAATTTATTTTTCCGGTCACCAGGGTTCTCCTCCCGCCGCTTCTGGAAGTGCTCAATCACATCCGGGATATCCCCCTTCCCATCAATAAATGTCCTTTTATCATCGAGCGAATACCCATCAGACTCCATATCATAGAACCAGACTCTTTCGGTCGTTCCTCCCCTCGTGAAAACTAAAACAGCGGTGGAGACTCCAGCGTATGGCCTGAATACACCGGAAGGCATCGACACTACTCCCTCAACTTGGCATGTTTCGAGGAGTAATTGCCTTAATTTCTTATGTGCATTGGAGCTACCAAACAGAACCCCATCAGGCACGATAACCCCACATCTTCCACCGACTTGGAGCAGTTGCATCATCCGTTCCACGAAGAGAAGCTCGGTCTTTGTGGTTGAGAGCGTGAGCTTATCGTTGATATCAGTCTTGTCAATACTACCCTTAAATGGCGGATTGGCAAGAACGACAGTATAACGGTCCCGTTCCTCAAATCGTTTGGAGAGGGTATCCATGAAGGCAACATTCGGCGCACGAATCCCGTGGAGTACCATGTTCATGAGTGAGATCCGGATCATGGTCGTATCGAAATCATATCCGTAGAGGGTATCCGTCCAGAGCTTATTCCAGTGCTCCTTATTGGTGATCCTGTCACCCATCAGGTTATAGGTCTCCCCTTCTTCGTCCTCTTGCAGGAGATCCGGACTTGTATATTTTTTGATGATATGCTCGTATGCGTTTACCAGGAACCCGGCTGTTCCGCAGGCAGGATCACAGATCCGGTCATTAATATCGGGATCAACGAGGGCAACCATCATTCTGATAATATGACGGGGAGTCCGGAACTGTCCGTTCTTCCCGGCCGTTTTGAGTTGAGAGAGGAGATGTTCATAAATGTCGCCTTGGGTGTCACGATTCTGTGCAGTGATATTCATCTCATCGAGAATCCCGACTGCCTCCTGGAGCAACGAAGGCTTTGGGATAACGAAGATGGCATCTTTCATATGCTGGGCGAAGAGTGATTTCTCGCCGTTATGGAGATTTTGAATGAAGGGAAAGACGGTATCCCGGACATGGGGGAGCATTTTATCAGCCGAGAAATGCTTCCAGACTGACCATCGACAGTCATCATGACCGATAAAGACTGAGGTATAGGGAATATTGTTCGCCCTTGCCCGGTTTGCTTCCTGTAGGTCAGTGTCTTCGAGCCTCTTCATGAAGATGAGGTAGGACATCTGCTCGATGGACTGGAGCGGATTAGACATCCCCCCGCTCCAGAAGCGGTTCCATAGGAGGTCGATTTTTGATTTTAGTTCGGGAGCGAGGCGCATTTTGTATTAATCTCCTGTGAGATGTTTCCCAAGAATTGTAAGTAATGAACCGATGCTTGCCCCAAGCATGAACGCAAGGGTTGAGACTTCAAATCTATTGTAGAATGTCAGGATTGCAATGGTTATTACAATAAACACTATCGCAATCACTATCGCTATGCTGATGTAAAGGCGGTCTTTGACCTCGATTTTCATTTCTTCGATTTCTCTCTCTCGATTGTCGAGATATCCTGATTTTATTAATTCAGCAAGTTGAATGACACTTGGGTGAAATTTTAATTCATTTTGTGATTGGGTGTCAGATTTGTTCTTTTCCTGTAATTCATCCATAAATCTCCTCCAATAATTAGTTCAAATTACCCGTGAACGCCTTTGCCATTAAGCAATTGTAGAGCGTATCATAACTATTTGTAGATTGATGTTGGTTTTTTCGAAGCTCTTCAATCTTCATTACAATCTGTGAAAATTGTTGTTGGATCACGATGGGGGGGACAATAATTTTTATTTTCCTTAAATTTTCGGTATTTAAAACTGCAACAGTTGCTCCAGGAGATACTTGTTTCAATTGGTTTATTGCATAAGGGGTATAATTTAATATTATCGAGAGAAAAACTGGCAATAGATTCTCTTGATCTATTGAAACTCGTAATAAGTTGGGACCAATAATAGCGTCACCAAAATTATTAGGAAATATACACGTTCTCCCAATTGTGCCAGTTCGGGAGATTAAGACATCGTTTGGTCTAATCTTAAATGCAAATAGCTGTAAAAATTTTTCCCGAGTTATAAATTTTGGTTTGGCTTGTAAAAACTCATTAATTCCAACATTATCAATTCCAATAACTGGAATTCCATTAGAAACATATTCCCCAATTTTTAATTGGCTTCCAAATGGACCACAGGAGATGTCTTTTTTACTTTTTATCAAATCACCTAGCTGTTTCATATCCCACCCCTTCTCATTCCTCACCGGGTCCCCGAACATCTCGTAAAACACGCTCTGCAGCAGTTTCTGCGTCTCGGCATCGGCCTGCGCCCGGAGATGTCGGAGGGCATCCGCCTGGTCGAGGATTTCGACAATGCGGCGCTGGACGGGGAGAGGGGGAAGGGGGATTTGCAGATCCCTAACATCGTCAAGATTCACTCTTTGACGTGTAGTCCCGAACACTCGACTATTCAATTGACTAAGCACGGCGGTAGAATTCAATAAATACATCAGATATTTTGAAGATAATTTCGGATTTATATTCCTAATTCTAACAACATCTGATACAACAATTCCATCTCCGATATAATCTGGAACTATACAGGTTTTACCGATTGGTTCACCTAATTTTGCTAAAATTAGATCCCCTGATTTAAACGAATGATATCGTAACTCCTCGGCCTTTTCTTGTGAGATGTATTTGATATCCTTGTTTAGAAATTCCCCACTTCCAATATTTTGGAGACGAACAATAGGTACTCCAGATTCTCTATAATGTTCAACTTTTAGGTTAGATCCAAATGGACCACTCACGATTAATTGCCCATCCCCTCCAACTGCAGAAATTAGAGTGCTATCTTCCCAATCCTCCAGTAAATCCTGGCTCTCCATTCTTCAAGCCTCCGCTCCAACCAATTGCCGCTCCACCCGTCCACAAATCCCGACAAACGCCTTCAGGTCATCCTCGGAGAACATCGGCATCGGAACACTCACACCGAGATTAGTGAACGGCGGTTCGTAGAAATCTCTAAACTCGATGTGGTGCTTCTTCGCAAAAACTGATTGAATCATCCGGATGAAGGTGAGCTGGTCGGCTGAATACTGCCGGTTCTGGTCGATCATGAAGGTCTGGAATGCATCACGGAGGAGTGTCTCGGGATCCGGCTTTTCGTAGAGCCCGAGCACCTGCCGAATGAAACGGACGAGAACAGAGTCCCTATTAGATACACCGCCAGTTCCATACTCTTCGCCTTCAACCTGCTGGCCAAACTCTGGTCCAAGGAGCGTCTCCTCAAGTGTTACCAGGTCATCGTGTGTCAGTATCTTATTCTCCCGGATTTTCACAATCGCCGGATTTCGGTCGGCAAGTGTCCTGATCCGGGCTTCCACCTGCTCGCGATACTGGGTAATGTGCGCCTGTTCCTGCTCCTCCCGGAGAGATATGATCTTTCGCTGCTCAATCGGATCGGTCATATCGATGATAATCGTCCGGGAGGGTTCCTTCTGCATGTAGAGCATGAGGGGACCCAGATCAGTCATCATCTTCTGACTATCATCATAGCTGAGCGAATTCCAGAACGAATGCGAGAGTACTTCCCGTTTTACATCGGCCATCTCACGGACAGCATTGATAGTTTCCGGAAGACAGTCCACCATCGTGCCAATTGATCCCTTCAGCCGCTCAATCTCCTGGCCGTTCTGCTGGAGTGCGGCAAGCCCCAGCTGCTCACACTTCAGCGTGAAGGACGCGGTATCAGGATTCCCCCCCGGCCGGAACCGCATTAGCGGCATGATTCGTTCCTTGAGGAAAGAGAGAGGATCAAGGCCCACATTATCCCAGAGATCAGGAGAGAGAGCTTTCTCGACATCCCTTTTATGTTCCCGGACCGTAACCGAGTCCATCGGCAGGGCCTTGATATCCCCCATGATCTTCTCGCGGACTGATGCTGCAAGGGACCCATCCTCCCGGTTTATCGCATATTCCAGTTGCTTCAGCCTGGTGAGGAAGACCCGTCCCATCAAGGCCTCGACCTGAGCAGGGACTCTCCCTTCGGGATGCATATCCCAGTACTCGAAGTTGTTCCAGAAATCAAAGACGAGGAACAGCTCCTTCTTGCCATTCGGTAACCAGTCAAAACGCTTGCAGGCTGCATTCGACCGGGTCCCCCGCCCGAGCATCTGCCAGAACTTGATCTTTGAAAAGACCGGTTTGGCAAAGACCAGGTTGCACACTTCCGGGACATCAATCCCCGTATCGAGCATATCCACCGAGATCGCGACTCTCGGGAACGACTCGTTCTCAAACATTTTGATGAGTGTTGAAGCCCGGGAATCTTCGGAAATAATGGTCCGGGCAAGATCCCCCCGATACTCGGGATAGAGCGTGTCAAACGCCTCCTGGAGCCGTGCAGCATGCTTCTTTGAGATCGCAAAGAAGATTGATTTAGCCGGGAGCATCCCTGATTCGTCCCGGAGACAGGAGTCCATGAACTCCCGCACAATCGCCTCAGACGTCCCCTTTACTGCGACCTTCTTCTCAAGCTCACTCCCCTCGAAATTGATCTCATCCGGATCAATCCCCTGCTCGATGAGTCGCTGGCGTTCACCTTCGGTAAGGTCACGGGGAGTTATCCCATGGATCTTGAAATGAGTCTGGGCGCTGACAATACCCTTCCGGAAATCAACGAGAACCCCGTCTTCAACCGCTTCCTCATAGGAATAGAGGGCTGTCGGTGAATGTTCCTGGCATCCGAAGAACCGGAACGTATCCCGCTCGATAAGATCGGCAGGAGTCGCCGTCAGCCCGATCTGGATGGCATCGAAGTATGTGAAAATATCCCGCCACTTGTGGTAAATAGACCGGTGAGCTTCATCGGAAATGATCAGATCAAATTCTCCCGGGGAGAGATTATACACCCCGTTACTCTTCTCCAAAAATATTTCCTGGAATGTCTGAATGGTTGAGACATACAACCTTTTACTCTGATTGTAAATACCAGAAAGGATCTGCTCCTTCGATTCCTCCGGGAAATAGACCTTATACCCTTTATCGAAAGCCTGGTCCCGGAGGGCTTTCCGGTCAGTGAGAAAGAGGACCTTCTGGACCAGGTTCTCCCGCATGAGAAGGTCGATGATCCCCATCGCCACCCGGGTCTTTCCGGTCCCGGTAGCCATGACAATAAGGGCTTTCCGGTTCCCTCCATGAATATGCTCAATGACACGCTTGGAACATTCGATACCCTTTGCCCGGTCAACAATATCTGGATTGATCTCAATACGCTGCCCGACCTGCCCAAAAGAGGCCTGAAACCGTAATCGCTCAAGATCGCGGCGGGAATAGAAACCCTTCACCAGCCGGGGAGGATAGCGTGACCGGTCCCAGAATCTGATCTGTTCGCCGTTGGTAAGAAAAATAAAGACATCCTTCCCGGTCTGTCGCTTGATATCATCTGCATACTCTTCGGCCTGTCTCTGCCCCATGAATGAATCCTTCGAGGTCCGCTTTGCTTCAACAAGAGCGAGAGGGGCACCGGTGGAATCGAGAAGAAGATAATCTACATATTTACTGTCCGCATCGTTCGTTAGCGTTTCCTTTACGGTCTTATAGTTGCGAGTGACAAAATCCGACTGTTTAGTATCCACTTCCACCCAGACAGCGGCAGTATTCCCGATGTCCCACCCTTGCTCTTTCAGGAGAGGATCTATCTTTTCCCGCCGCGTCTGTGCTTCAGTCGGATCCGACATGGAATATAAGGTTTTATGTCGTGAATCGTTTTGAATGTTGGGTAATCCACTTTGGACAATTCTTCTCAAATGTGAGTGATCGTTAAAAAAATAGATTCCTTGTTATCACCCGGTTGCTGAAAAAATTAATACATCCGACACGAATCTTCGGTTGGTTTATAACAAAATAAGCCACAGCAAAGATATTCTTTACTTGGGCATAGTTTACAGCCACAACACGGTGCCCCTACATAATCATATAACTTACCGCAACAGCATGAATGGGTTCGGTAATTGTAGATTTCATCTACACAACAGGCATGGGTTGTTGCATTATAGATACTGTCTCCACAACAAAAATGTGTGGTAGTATTAAACATTATCCCGTTACAACAGCCTTCTCCCTTTGTGCTGGAGCTGCTGCTAAAGATGGTTCCATTACAACAACTTTGGGTAAAAACATTGTAGATTTTGCCATTACAGCAACCCTCTACAGCTTGTTTATAGAGTTTACCGTTACAGCACCCCTGGTTTTGGGAATTGTAAATTGTGCCATCGCAACAGGATTGAGTGGTAATATTGTATATTGAATCATTGCAGCAGCCCTCAGTAGTACGCATATAGATTAAATTATTACAGCAATTTTGGGTGAATTCGTCGTATATTTTACCATTACAACACCCATGATTCGGAAAGCCATCGATAGTACCACCGCAACAGAAATGGGTAGTGACATTATATATTGAGCCATTACAGCAACCCTCTACAGTTTTGTTGTATGATATATTGTTACAACAACCTAAGGTCGTCGTCTCTTTACACAAACATCCTGCCGTAAGGAGCAAACTAATTAATATTACGAAAACTACCATTTGGATTAATTTTATTGAAATTCGAACCATGCGATTCACACTCTACTCATGATAATTTGCAATTGAGGATAAGGGTAAAAAGTCTATTCCATTTTGTTGAATTTTTTTATGTTACAATAAAGACCTGCCGATGGTGCACTCTCTCTCTGTGATAGAATCTCTTTTAGTCACTGTCTCCAAATACTGCCTTATTTAAGATTTTTACAACATTTGATGGCATGAAAAACCTATTGTTGTATTACCTATGCCTGCGGTGCGAGAACTGCAGCCAAGACAATCTGCCTATATATAATGCAGATGAGAAGCCTTATCGTTGTTGTAAAGTATCTCCCTACATGAAACCGAGATCGATTCTAATTGTCTGCAGTGTTATGATAACGTTATTTGCATGTCAGGCAGTTGCCCTTAACATCCCGACTGATGGATTAGTGGCATATTATTCGTTCGATGATGGGACAGCCACAGACAATTCTGGTAATGGGTTCGATGGAACAATCAACGGGGCTACTGTTACTGACGGTGTATCAAGTACATCTGCTCTTCACTTTGATTTTATGAATACGGTGAGTCTCTCTCCATTATTTTCCACAAATCCGAATCCGGCACAAGTGACCTTATCAGCATTCGTTAATTTGTCAGAGAATAGGCCAGAATGTATCATTGCAGTTGGGAATCCCGATTTAAACATAGCTCATGACAGGACCGGGCTTGTTAGCATCGGCGTAAAACTTGGTGAAACATGGTATGGAGTCGAAAGCAGTTCTCCAATAAATCTTCATGAGTGGACACTATTGACAGGCATTGTGAACAGAGACACCCACGAAGTAAAAATATACGTTAATGGAAATCTGGTTGGTACGAGCCCAATACCGGATACAGGGTACGCTCATCCAGGTTTAACACCTTTAATAGGTGGACATCCGTGGAGCGGAATGTATACCATTGGTGATATCGATGAAGTTACCATTTATCAGAGGGCATTGACGGATTCAGAGATTCTTCAGATCTACAATGCTGGGATCAACAATCCACCTATAGCACAAGATGACACTTATAACGTGAATCAGGGCGATATTCTTACCGTTCCTTCATTGGGAGTCTTGGCAAACGATAATGACCCGGAGGGAGATCCTCTTACTGCTTCAATAGTGTCCTTACCGATAAATGGAGACTTATCATTAAACTCAGATGGATCGTTCACCTATACTCCATTACCGGAATGGTATGGCAATGTTACATTCACATACAAGGCTAACGATGGGATAGCAGATAGCAAGGAAGCACAGGTATGGATAACAGTCAATAAAACTCCGGTACCAACCCAATACGTCATCAATGCAACCAACAGCACTGGTGGCACTATTTCCCCGTCCGGTGAAATCCCAGTGTCCTCAGGTGGGAGTCAAGTATTCAATCTGTTAGCTGATAAAAAATACAAGCCCGCCTCGATAACTATCGATGATATAACCATAGACCTTAAGAACCTGGTTGTAACGTTCAACAACGTCTTCTCTGATCATACAATATCGGCAGAGTATACATCTCCCTCAAATAAACAACCAAAATAGAGGGATATCTCCTCTTTTCAAACGTCTATGATAATCCCTCTTTTGATCTGACGTGCATCCATAGCAGAATGCCAAAAGCCATAACGATGAGTGCCTCGAATATCAGTGCTGCTACAACGAGTTCATATGGTAATTCGTAGCCACTTGCCATATAATACGATACTGCAACATCTCTACCATACCTCATATGCACATCAGCAATGCTCGACAGAGAAGAGGCAGACAATATGATGAAAATACTGAATAATATCGAAAAGTATGCAATATATTTGACATATTTTCTCTCCTCTTCACCCTCTTTGTATACCCAATATAGTGCTAGAATACCAAGAAGTGCATAGAGGATATATGATGCATCACTTAGACCACTGGCATAGATCCAGAATAAAGAGAATATGAATGCTATTATTAGAACCGGTAATGATGGAAAGGTTGACTTTTTGCCTCGTTCCCGATGAGTTCCCGTTTGTCCTTCGGTTGAACTACTTTTTATCGCATCTTGAACCTTAGCTCCACAATTAGGACATATATTAGGGAAACCGGGTGGCCATTCACCCTTGCTGTATGGTAACTCCTTCCCACATTTCAAACACCAGTCTTTCATTACAGTCGATGAGGATACCGGTGTTTCAACTTTTATGGGTTTTTTAATTTTAGTACCGCAACGAGAACAAAATTCATCATCTTCATCCTTTATTTCATAACCACATTTGGGACAATATGACATGATTTTCGCCTCATATTTCCAAGAATCTGAAAAATACACCAAGTATGAACGCAATTGCAGCAATTAACAGGGCGGCAATGATTATGATGATCCAGTCCGTTATTGTTATCCCCTTTCTCTCTGTAGGAACAGATAAGGAAGCAGGTGTGATCTTTGGCATGTCAGCTAGGTCTCTAACCTTTTTACCACATCGGGAGCAGTATAAATCGCCTTCCCCTTTAATCTCGGCACCACAATCCGAACAAAATACCATATGGTCCCCCGATAAACCGGTTATTTTAACCCACCATTAAACTATCCAATTAAACGTAACCGGTTCAGCCGTTACACTGGGATTCAAATTAGATGGATCCTTATATTGTCATCCTTCTGTCGTGGGGCGTTTAAAGACTATCGTCTATGTCCTTCTTGGCCTCGCCTCAACCAGATAGACACAAGACCTGGCCGGATCTCCCGTCCATCGTTCACAGTCTGATTGCTTGCAGGGAACCAGGGCACATGAGCCACCATTCCGGATATGCTCAAACAGATCCCCTTTGTCGGCGCACCAGTACTTTATGTTCATAATCAGGATGTCGGGACCGGGAGTATAGAGATGATTGCCGAATGTGGTGAAACTGATCACCTGGTGAAGGAGTATCATCCGGCCTGAAACGAGATACTGCGGTGCGGACCTTGGGCGGGAAAGAGGGGTTAGGGAATGAGTGGTATCCAGGATATTACACAAGGATCCACAACCCATGATAAATCGGAGGGATTCGTTGCTACAATCCAGTAATTGCCCTTTTGCACAGGCATCATGAAACCTCCACTTATCTGATAAAGTCCCACCGTCGCTATCCACTCAGGGTTATAGGGATCCGTTACCGGATTAGGGAAAATGGGGTCATCACCGCAGCCTCCTAATAACATTGTAGACGTGCGAGGTACTCCCCATGCAACCACAAAACCATCGGAGTCTGCTTGATAAACAACGTTCTTTGTATAAGAGGTGTCCCGCTCTCCAAGGTGTAACGAAGAAGCTGGTGGAATAGCATCAATCGCAGCCTGTTGTTCAGTTGCATTTGTCCATAATGCTTGATCCTCCGAACCTAGTGCTTGGTCGCCCCCAACCCGTGCATCTACCTCGGTTTGGATTGCTGACTGTTGTGCTGTTGAATTCCCCCATAATTCCGAGATTTGAGTCTCCATGTTCGCGATTGTGTTTTGTAAGTCGGCGATGGCATCCCATACGTTTGGCTTTTGTTGCGGTGCTGCACTTGCTATCGTACCTGCTCCGATGAGACTGATGATAAGTACGATACTGATTATTACAACTTTTCTCATACGAACTTTTCCGTTGGTCTGTGAACCGTCCTAAATGTTGTGAAATGTGGTTGGAGAAGAGGGCCAGGGCAATCTTCCGGAGGTGCTCTCCGTCCATCCCTGGGTTGTTACCTATCGCAGGGGATGACGTTCGGCCTCTACAAACGATCTATGAGCCCTTTTCATGAGCCTATAGGCGATCACTGCCTGGATATACCGCTACCATCGACATTGGGGATACTGCCGTCTGTGGGATCGTGGCAGTCCGAAAAAGTATTATTTTAATGGCGTTCCCGGAATTGAGACCGGGACCATGAGTTGATCGTCGCGGGACGGATATCGCCGCGACAGTGATCACATCGCTGTTTTGATACATCAGTCTGTGCCTAATTGACATACCCCCCTTTCAAAGCATGCTTACCACCCTTCTATTATTTCGTGATACGTCGTAATTGGTTCCGTCTGTCAGATCTACTTGGCGTTCATTTCTTTGCTATTTTCAGATTTCGTGCGAGAATTATTAATATATGGTTAGCTGTATATGTCAATAGTCAATGCTACAAAATGTCATAAACGAAGGTTTAGACCGATGGAGTATTGACGCGAGGTAATTGACCTATGGATAACATCTGCAACAAAGTGGGATATGCAAGAGTAAGCACCGAGGACCAACACACGGATAACCAAAAGAAGATGCTCCTGGAGGCCGGAGTGGTCGAGGACTGCATCTTTCTGGACAAGGGAGTCTCTGGGAAGATACGGGCGGAGGACCGGCCAGGGTTCAAGAGGATGGAAGAGTATATCAAAGCGCACCCCGGCGAGGTTCAATACCTCTATGTCTATGAGATCTCCAGGTTGGGGAGGACCACCCTGGATACTCTCAACACAATAGAACGACTGGAGAAAGGTATGGGTGTCAAGGTTTGGAGTCTCTCACCGAATGAATCTTTTATGACAACAGAGGACGGAGCATGCCGGGAGCTACTCTTGATGCTAATGTCATGGGTTGCAAGGAGAGAGCTTGACAACCTGATTGATCGCACAAGGCGAGGGTTGGACCGGGCGCGAGCTGAAGGGAAGATATTGGGGAGGCCGAGGCAGGAGATCACCCCAGAGCAGGCAAGGGCTGTGAAGAAGATGAAGGAGGAAGGGAAGAATTGGGAGGACATTGCCAAGGAACTTAACATACCACTCACGCGCCTGTACCGCTGGAGGAAGAGGAGGGGAGGGGTGACGGCAAAACCCCGGAAGAATCAGCCACAGAAGGCCACAGGAGGCGGATAGAATGGTCTTGGTAGATATCGATGAATACGTCCTGGATCTGCTGTATATGCGTATGGAGGCACTCGGTGATGATTCGGTTAATGATGTAATCATGAGGGATACGCTGAAGTACGCGCTGGGAATGCCGGAGTTTGGCGAGAGGATAGAATTATCTGATCGGGCGCGGGATCTGCTGACCAGGGAAGCATTCAACGGGAATTATCTGTAGGGGCGAGATGTATGGACATCTTTGGAAATATCGTCTTTTTAGGCGGCAAATTGCTGATCCTTGCATTTCTCGTATACGTGTGGTGGTGGCTCCTCGCGGTTGAAAAAGATTATATCGTGTTCGTAATGCTCACAATAGTTATGATCCTTGGGTCTTACTGCGGATACAGGGCCGCAAAAGCAGAAATGGGCGCATAACTCCACACTTTTTGAAGGGACCCGACACACAGCATCCGGGCAAGCTGCAATACCACTTGTAAATTAATGGAGCTGGTGACTGTTACCTGGCGGGTATTTGAGATTATTGGTGATTGTCACTAAAAGGTGGAGTAGATGGGTTATCATGAATCCCCCTTCCTGTATGCAATATACTTCAGGAGTTCTGAAGTGGTCATCCTCCAGTGACTCCTTTGTCCACCCAGTTTCTTACAATGAATGCGACCCTGATTGATGTCATCATATACTTCTTCGATAGGTGCATCGAGAAGTTCAGATACATGTTCAATCCGAAAGATGATGGACTCACCCAGCCCCTGACTTGTGATGAGGTGCAATACCTTGACCAGCTTTGTGTCAGTCATGGTCGCACACCGGACTTGCATTGATCTCTTCCAACTTCATGAGAATTGCCTGGACAGTCTTCAGGGTATGGTATTGCAGTAACACCCCAACATCAGCATGAGGCAGATATGCGTAGTCAGCCATTAACTTCTTCATACCGGGCACTGTGTTCCTCATCTCGTCCATGACTACTGGATACTCCATCTTTTCCTTTGCGGTCAATATGTCGGAAGAACCATAGGTCTTCTGCGCCGGTTTTTTCAAGACTATTGTCTCATAGGCTCGTCGCTGCGCCTCACTTTGTATCTGGGATTCTTCTATCGTCATATTCTATATTTTACATCTCGCAGGCATATCTTCCTAGGCGTAATTTACGATGCATTTATACGGGGGCAGTCTGGTCTCCCTTTAGTAGGTCCTTACAAAACCCATTCTCAATAGTAAATGTTGCGGCGCACTTTCCTATTCAGACACAATATTTTTATCTTTAAATACGTATAAAAAAGAAATAACCAAAATTATAAGCGCGAATTGAAAAAAGAGTTTAACCTTTGGTTAAAACGCCCCGGCCGGGATTTGAACCCGGGTCAAAAGCTCCGCAGGCTTCTAGGATGTCCACTACCCTACCGGGACTCGATCAGATGGTGATCTGACCATAATCATATCATTTCATTTGATAAATAACTGTGCGTTTCTCCCACGGGGAACTCTAAACCGGTCCCGGAAAAAAGATTAAGAATTATTTCTTCTCTACTTTGTCTTCCTTCAGCACTTTCTTCGCGATGATAAATACCACGAAGGCCACAATGATGAAGTAGATCAGGTCGGCGAGGAACTTGCCCCAGGTGATCACGATGGATCCTATTGTCAGGGTCGCCTCCTGCCATGCACCGCCGGGGATAAAGAACGTGATGATCGGCATCAGGATATTATCAACCAGTGATTTGATCAGTGTCGTTGCGGCGACACCGATAATGAATGCGATTGCAAGGCCGATGACCTTATATTCGTACAGGAAATCCATGAACTCTTTCATCAGACTCATTTGGTTACACCTCACATGTTTTGTGTATAAAAGGGAATAGACCAGAAAGTATATAAATAGATTGGATAAGGAGGATATATCAGGGTTATTTTGAAGAAAGAAGCCCCCACCTTATTATTTCTATCGTGCATATTTGGATGAGGATATCCTTTCTGCTTGCATCTATCCCCCATCGTTCCACTGATAGAACTCCAATGGACCGAATATCACAATCCTTATGCCCATTCCCACAAACGGGTAGAAGCAGGAACCATGATCATCCTCCGCTGCCGCGCCTGTAAGGGGACAGGCGAGGTCACGAACGAGCAGTACAGGATCTGCCAGGCACTCAGGTCACATGCTGCAAAGCGGTACTTCCATTATCCCATGGAAGAGAGCGCTGGCGATGAGAACGAGCAGCAGAAACATGATGCCTGCCACGGAGTCCCGAAGAAAGTGGACTGTCCGATCTGTGAGGGCGTCGGGGAGGTTTCCTTCGAGGAGGATGACTGGGAACTGAGAATCGTTGCCGACGAGGATGAACATCTCGAGGAATAGGCCTTTTTTTATGCAGTGGATATAGGGATTGGTTCCTTTCCACTACCAGCTTCGCTAAAGATCCCGTAGCTTCTGCCCGAACTCCGGGAGGAAATCCTTTTTCCGCGACATGACCCCGGGAAGATGCACCGGCTGGGGATCGAGTCCGAGCGAGGAGAGGACACCAAGGTCCCCGGCTGCGAAGAGGTGGCTGTGATTCCCGATGACATTGGTGAACAGCACGAGATAGAGATCGGCTGCATCCTCTTTTCGGAGCTGTTCGAGGACAGTTCCGATCTCCTTGCCGCGGCCCTGGAGGAATTCATCGGATGCCATCATCACCTGCGATATGACAACCTCCCTCCCGAACAGCGAATACCGCTTCGTGTCCCGGGAGAGGAGAACCGGGAGGGGGGTATGGTCAAGATCCATCCCCTTCTGGATCAGATCTGTCCCGAACGCGACCGGATCGAGGCCGCATATTCCCGCAAGGTACGCCACCGCCTTTTCATCTGCGGGGGTAGTCGTGGACATCTTCAGCACCAGGGTATCCGAGAGGATCCCGGCAAGGAGGATCCCGGCGACCGGGGGGGACGGTGCCTTTCCGGCCTCCATGAACTTCATCGCGATGATGGTGGAGGTGGAACCGACCGGCTCGTTCTGGAACCTGACCGGTTTTAAGGTCGTGATCGCCCCGAGGCGGTGGTGATCGATCACTTCGAGGATCTCGGCTGCCTCGATCCCGTCCACCGCCTGCCCGTATTCGTTGTGGTCGAGGAGGATCACCTGTTTCTGTATCTCGCCAAGGAGAGTATTCCGCGAGATCGTGCCAAGGAGCCTTCCCTCCTTGTCTACCACGCAGGCAGTCCGGTACTTTGAATCGGTAACAGCCTTCTTTGCATAGGTGAGGGTGTCATCGAGCCGGAGGACCGGGACATCCGTGGCAAGGACAGAGCCTGCCGGCAGCGAGAGGTGCACCATCCTCCCGACCGAAAAGGCATCGAGCGGGCTTGCCAGGATTGAGACCCCCTTCGCTGCGGCAGCATCGAGCGTGCGGCTCCCGGCAGGGGCCCCTTCTGCAATCACGAGAGCCGCTATCCCCGCGGAGATGAGGGCGAGCTGGGCAGGCTCGTTGTCTCCCACCACGGCAACATCCTCTGGTGTCAGCCGGGAAAGGGCGACGTGGAGGGCATCGATCACGATCTCCACCCTCCCGCAGATCTCGCGTTTCCCCTCGACACAGATGCGGGCATCCAGGATCCGTGCAAGCGTCCCAAGGGCGATGGGGCCGATGGAGAGCGGTGCATCGCGCCTGGGAGTCACATATGCCTTCGCAAGCCCGTGCTCGCTGACGAGCCCGAGGAACTTCCCTTCGTTGTCGATGATCGGGATGTTCCTGATCTCGTACTCGTCCATCATGGCCGCGACATCGATGGTGGGCATGTCCGCAGGAGCCTTCTGGGTATAGAAGAACGGAATATCGCCGACATGCGGCTCGACGCTGGATATCTCGAGCGGTGCAGTGAGGCCGAAGTATCCCAGGGCAAACCTGGTCTCGGCATTCAGGTCCCCCGAGTACGAGGCGATGTACCGGCCCGGTTCCCGGGAGTTGAGGAGATCGGTATACCCGATCACGCTCCCGATGCTGTCAGTATCAGGCTGGCGATGCCCGATCACGTACACCTTCTGCACAATCTCTCCCTTCGCGCTTATCCCACTATAATGTGAAGTACACAGGTTTAACCCTCACCTTCGGATCAGCCCGGGAATACCGCAGAGCGAATCACGGTAAAAACCTGTCACCGGAGATTACCATGATGAGGATATCTATATGCTTGGAGGAGAGATTTGATCCCGCAGAAAGAATGAAAAAGATCGTTATCCGCGGGGCTCGGCAGCATAACCTCAAGAATATCACTGTCGAGCTGCCGCGGGACCAGTTCATCGTCATCACCGGCCTCTCCGGTTCAGGCAAGTCCACGCTCGCGTTCGATACTATCTATGCCGAAGGCCAGCGGCGATACGTGGAATCGCTCTCGGCATACGCCCGGCAGTTCCTCGGACTGATGAGCAAGCCGGACGTGGATGCCATCGAGGGGCTCTCCCCGGCCATCTCCATCGAGCAGAAGAGCACCAGCAAGAACCCGAGGAGCACGGTCGGCACCGTCACCGAGATCTACGATTACTTACGACTCCTCTTTGCCCGGATCGGAACTGCCTACTGCCCGGTGCACAACATCCGGATCGAGTCGCAGTCCCCTGAACGGATCGCGGATACGATCAGGGAAAAGATGACCGGGACCGTTACCATCCTCTCCCCGGTGGTCCGGCAGAAGAAGGGCACCTACCAGCAGCTGATAAAAGACCTGAACCGCGAAGGATACCTCCGGGTGCGGATCAACGGCGAAATACAGCGCACCGATGAGGAGTTCACGCTCGAACGCTACCGGAAGCATGACATCGAGATTGTTATCGACCGCTTGGATCCTTCAGACCGTTCCCGGCTTGCGGAGGCATGCGAGGCTGCCCTCGCCAGGTCAGGCGGGCTGTTGATTGTCATGGATGAGGCAGGTAACGACACCCTGTTCTCGGCTACCATGGCGTGCCCGGTCTGCGGGGTCACCTTCGAGGAACTCCAGCCACGGATGTTCTCGTTCAACAGCCCCTTCGGGGCATGCGAGGAGTGCAACGGGCTTGGGATAAAGATGGAATTTGACCCCGATCTGATCATCCCGGACCGGTCGCTCTCGATCGCTGACGGAGCGGTCGCCCTGTACCGGAACTTCCTTGACGGCTACCGGAGCCAGTATCTTGCCGCGGTAGCCCGCCACTACGGGTTCTCCATCTTCACCCCGATCAGGGAGATCAGTGAAGAGCAGTACAATGCCCTGGTGTTCGGCTCTGACGAGAAGATCAAGTTCTCCATGAGCATGAAGAACGGGGAGGGGCACTGGGCTCATACCGGATCGTGGGAGGGGCTTCTCCCCCAGGCCCAGCGCCTTTACCACCAGACCCAGTCCGAGTACCGGAAACGCGAGCTCGAACGCTTCATGCGGATATCACCCTGCCAGCGCTGCGGGGGAAAGAGGCTCAAGGAGAAGGTCCTCGCCGTCAGGGTGCAGGACAAGTCCATCATCGATATCACCGATATGCCCGTCGGGGACTGTATCCGGTTCTTCCGCGACCTCGCCCTGACCGAGAAAGAGGCAGAGATCGCACGGCAGATCCTGAAAGAGATCAATGCACGGCTGGACTTCCTCGAGAAGGTCGGGCTCGGGTACCTCACGCTCTCACGAAATGCCGGCACCCTTTCTGGCGGCGAGGCGCAGCGGATCCGCCTGGCAACCCAGATAGGGTCCAACCTGATGGGGGTGTTATATGTGCTTGATGAACCCTCCATTGGCCTCCACCAGAAGGATAACCAGAAGCTGATCGATACGCTCCGGAGGCTCCGTGATCTCGGGAACACGCTTGTCGTGGTCGAGCATGATGAGGATACGATAAGGAGCGCCGATTATGTCGTAGACATGGGGCCGGGTGCCGGCCTGCATGGCGGGTATGTGGTTGCGGAAGGAACCCCGGGGGAGATTGAGGGGAGCAGCGAATCCCTCACCGGGCAGTACCTGGCGGGAAGACTGAAGATAGAGGTCCCGGAAAAACGACGGAAGAACTCGAGATACCTGAAGATTTCAGGCTGCCAGGAGAACAACCTCAAGAACATCGATGTCAGGATCCCGCTCGGCGTCTTCACGGTGATCACCGGGGTGTCCGGGAGCGGCAAATCGACGCTGATCTATGATACCCTGTACCAGGCGCTCCAGAAAAAGCTGTACAAGTCCCGGGTCACTCCAGGGAAGTACCGAACGATCGAGTTCGACTCCGAGGTCGACAAGGTGATCGTGATCGACCAGAGTCCGATCGGAAAGACACCCAGGAGCAACCCTGCCACCTACACCAAGGTCTTTGACGAGATCCGTCAGGCGTTCGCCGGGACCAAGGAAGCTAAGGTCCGTGGCTATAAACCGGGAAGGTTCTCGTTCAACCTGAAGGGAGGCCGCTGCGAGGCCTGCGAGGGGGACGGGCTGATCAAGATCGAGATGAACTTCCTCCCTGACGTCTACGTCGAATGCGAAGAGTGCCGGGGAAGGCGGTATAACCGCGAGACGCTCGAGGTGAAATACAAGGGGAAGTCCATCGCCGAGGTTCTTGACATGACCGTCGAGGAGGCGCTCACCCACTTCGAACACATCCCGGTCATCCGGAACAAGCTCGAGACTCTCTCCGCGGTCGGCCTCGACTACATCAAGCTCGGGCAGAGCTCGACCACGCTCTCGGGAGGAGAAGCACAGCGGATCAAGCTCACCCGGGAGCTTGCCAGGAAAGCAACGGGAAAGACCATCTATCTCCTCGATGAACCGACCACGGGGCTCCATTTCCATGATGTCAAGAAGCTGATCGCGGTGCTGAGCGAACTCGTGGAGAAGGGAAACACCGTGGTGGTGATCGAGCACAACCTTGATGTGATCAAGTCAGCCGATCATATCATCGACCTCGGCCCTGAAGGGGGTGACGCCGGGGGGTACATCGTCGCGACCGGGACACCCGAGGAGGTTGCGGCAAACCCGGAGAGCCATACCGGCCGGTTCCTCCAGAAGATGTTTGCATGATCGAGATTGCCACTCTCCCCCATGCACCGGGATGCTACCTGTTCAGGGGCAGTGGTGGCACGATCCTCTATATCGGGAAAGCAAAGGACCTGAAAAAAAGGGTCAGCAGCTACTTCCGGAAGCGTGACCTCGATCCAAAGACCAGGCTGATGGTCGAGGCTGCAGAGGATCTCGACTATATCGTGACCAAAAACGAGGTCGAGGCGCTGATCCTTGAAAACAGCCTGATCAAGAAGCACCAGCCCCGGTATAACATCGACCTGAAGGACGCGAAGGCCTATGCCTACCTCCAGCTCACCGATGAACCTTTCCCGGCCATCAGGATCGCCAGGAATCCTTCAGGGAAAGGGACGTTCTTTGGCCCCTTCGTCTCGGCAGCCGAGCGCGAGTATATCCGGGACCTGCTCAAACGGACCTTCAGGCTGCGGACCTGCAAAAAACTCCAGAAACGGGGATGCCTGCGCTACCATATCCACACCTGCAGTGCCCCCTGCAGGGGGGAGATCAGCAGCGGGGAGTATGCTGCACTCGTCAGGAATGCTACCCTGGTGCTCCGGGGAAGAACAGCAGAGCTCCTTCTCCACCTGAAACAGGAGATGGCAGCGCGATCGCAGAAGGAGGATTTCGAAGGGGCGCTTGTCATCCGGGACCAGATCCGGGCGCTCGAACACCTCTCGGACCGGCAGGACATCACGCGGAGGAAAGAGGGGGACGAGGATATCATCAGCTATCGGGCTTACCAGGGAACCGTGCACCTCATGCTCTTCAATGTCTACCGGGGGACACTGGGGAACAAGAGCGAGTTCTCCTTTGAGGAGCACCCGGATTTTTTTGAAGAGTTCCTTGTCCAGTACTACTCCGACAACCCGGTACCGTCCGAGATCATCCTGCCTGAGCCGATCAGCGAACCGGTCGTAGAATTCCTCACCCTTGCCCGGGGAAAGCGGATGACCGTGACGGTACCGAAGATCGGGGCAAAGAAACGGCTCCTCGACCTTGTCGAAAAGAACATTGAGACCGTGTTCTATGCCGGGGAGGTGCGCGTGATGGAGATCCAGGAGGCCCTCGGGCTGGATTCTCCGCCGGAGGTTATCGAATGCTTTGACATCTCCCACCTCTCTGGATCATCAGTAGTGGGATCGATGGTCCGGTTCAGGAATGGAAAACCGGAGAAGAAGGAGTACCGGCGGTTCAGGATACGGACGGTGGAGGGGATCGATGACCCGAAAGCCATCGGCGAGGTGATCAGCAGGAGATATTCACGGCTCCTGAAAGAAGGGGAACTGTTGCCCGACCTTGTCATGGTTGACGGTGGAAAGTCTCAGCTGTCATCGGCACTGGCAGCCCTGAAGGAGATCGGTGCCGGCATCCCGGTCATCGCGCTTGCAAAGAGGGAGGAGGAGGTATATGTCCCTGGCAGGACCACCCCTCTGCCATTGTCACGAAAAGAGCAGGGATCCCTGTACCTCCAGGAGATCAGGGACGAGGCCCACCGGTTCGCGATCGCGTACCACCATCTCCTCAGGACAAAGGAGCTTGTCCGATGACAGGATTCGATCTCAACGCACGGTTCGGGCCGGCAGGCTCACAGCCGGAAGCGATCAGGGAACTTGTCTCCGGCCTCGGACAAAACGAACGGTTCCAGACCCTCCTTGGGGTGACCGGTTCCGGCAAGACCTTCACCATGGCGAACGTGATCGGCGAGGCGGAGCGGCCGGCACTGGTGATCGCACACAACAAGACGCTGGCGGCCCAGCTCTGGAACGAGTTCAGGGAGTTCTTCCCGAACAACCGGGTGGAATACTTCGTCTCGTACTATGACTATTACCAGCCGGAGTCCTACCTGCCGGCAAAAGACCAATATATAGAGAAGGACGCCCAGATCAACCCGAAGATCGAGATGATGCGCCTCTCCGCAACGGCATCGATCCTCTCGAGGAGGGACGTGATCGTGATCGCCTCAGTCTCCTGCATCTACGGGCTCGGCCGTCCCGAGCACTACCGGAACATGGGGTTCGAACTGAAGGTGGGGGACACCATCTCCAGGAGAGAGATCATCGGGCACCTCGTCGCCAGCCTCTACGAACGGAACGAGATCGAGCTGATGCCCGGCAGGTTCCGGGTGAAAGGGGACACGATCGACCTGATCCCCGGGTATTTCAACAACATCATCCGGATCGAGCTCTTCGGTGACCAGGTCGATCGGATCGCCGAGATCGACAGGAATTCAGGGGAGATAAGAGAGAAGATGAATTACTTTTATGTCTTCCCTGCGCGGCACTACGTTATCCCCCAGGAGCTCCAGAAGCAGGCACTCCGGTCGATCCAGCAGGAGCTGGAGGAGCGCCTCCCGGAACTCGGGATGATCGAGGCCCACCGGCTCTCCCAGCGGACCATGTACGACATCGAGATGATCGAGGAGACGGGGAGCTGCAAGGGGATCGAGAACTACTCCCGCCATTTTGATTTCCGGAAACCGGGGGAGAAACCGTACTGCCTGCTGGATTACTTCCCTCCCGACTTCCTCCTCTTCATCGATGAGAGCCACCAGACCATCCCCCAGCTCAACGGAATGTACCGGGGGGACCGATCACGGAAGCAGGCCCTCGTGGACTACGGGTTCCGGCTGCCGAGCGCGTTTGACAACCGCCCCCTGATGTTCAAAGAATTTGAACACTACATGAAGAACGTGATCTTCGTCTCGGCAACCCCCGGCCCCTACGAGCTTGCCCACTCGGGGCAGATCGTTGAGCAGATCATCCGTCCGACCGGCCTCGTAGACCCGATAGTGGAGGTAAGGACCACCGCTGGGCAGACCGAGAACGTGATGGGGGAGATCCGGGAGACCATTGCCAGGGGTGACCGGGTCCTCCTCACGACCCTCACCAAGCGGCTGGCTGAGGAACTGACCGAGTACCTTGCCGGCAGGGGAATCCGGACGCGGTACCTCCACTCCGAGATCGATACCCTCCAGCGCACCGAGATCATCAGGGAACTCCGTCTCGGAAGGTTTGACGTACTTGTCGGGATCAACCTCCTGCGGGAAGGGCTTGACATTCCCGAGGTCGGCTTCATCGGGATCCTTGACGCCGACAAGGAAGGATTCCTCCGGGATGCCCGAAGCCTCATCCAGATCATCGGGAGGGCGGCGAGGAACGTCAACTCCCGGGTCGTGCTCTACGCCGATTCCCTGACAGACTCGATCAAGGCAGCGGTGAGCGAGACCGAACGGAGACGAACACTCCAGATGGAATATAACCGGATCCATCAGATCAGCCCGGTGACCATTAAAAAACCGGTCCCTGAAAAGGAAGTGGACCTGAAGGACACCCGGCATATCCCGAAGAGCGATATCCCGAACCTGATCATCGAGCTCGAAGCCCGGATGAACAGGGCCGCAGAGAACCTCGAGTTTGAAGAGGCGATACGGCTCCGCGACCGGATCCGCGACCTTCGGGAGCGGGAAGGAAGGTAGGTGTACCGAAAAAGGAGAGGAGGGAGCGTGAGAATTCTGCCGGGAGACAGCCGGTCAGATCCAGCAACTGCTCCTGGCTTTTCAAAATAAAAAAGGGTATAGTGGCATTTCATCCACCAATTTTTTCATCCTTCAAAGTGTTTCATGTCATTTTAAAACGCTCCTGGGGGTTGCGCCTTCGGCTAACCCCCGCCGCTATGGCGTCCCCCACGATGCGATAGGACGATATCGAGCACATACATTCATTCCTTGTTCATATTGAATGGTGTATCACTTTTTTTTCATAGATTTGAGAACTCCCACAACTGTGTATTTTCCGACGTGATTTATGAGATATATTGGTGGTAAAAATAGGACTATACCCTAAAAAAAAACCATCTGATCGGTGTCAAGAAGGGGAGGATCGGATCCATCCTGAAGCACACCGCTGGCACACATACGCTCGGGAGGCTGTCTTGTTCCTGGTTCACTTTTTTTATATGAAAACGCCGCCCATTTTCATCTGTTATGCTTGTGGCCCTTAAAGGAATCATGTTAATTTTTATAAAAAAAAGGCTGAGGGATCCCCCCGAGATTTTACGGGAAGGGGAGGACATTGATGTAGTTTGTCTTTATCTCTGAGTCAGGTTTCCCGTCAGCGTCCCGGATGGTCAGCCTGACTGTGTAGAGGCCAGGTTCGGTAAGGGTGTACATCTGGTCGCCCTGTCCTTCAGAGAAGTATACAATATTCTTCGCATACTCTTCAGGGTTGTCCATGATGACCCATTCCCTGGTGGCAACATCGCCGGTCGATCGGTCAGAGAGCATGATCGTCAACGGTGCTGAACCTGTCGTGGGTTCCGCGATGAAATCCGCTATCAGGGGGGCTACGACTGTGATGGTCTTTGTGACCGAGTCACTCCCTGTAAGACCGAGCACTGACAGGGTGATGGTATAGGTCCCAGGGGAGGGATAGGTATGGATTGGATTTCGCTCCGTTGAGATATGGGCGTCACCAAAGTTCCAGTTCCACTTGAGGATATTCCCACTGGAGAGATCGCTGAAAGCCACACTGAGCGGGGACGTATTTCCTGAGTTGCTGGGAGTGAGGTTGAAGTCGGCCTTTATGGTTTGACCGACCACGATATACCCGTTCTTGGTCTCAGTGCTGGTTCCAGCCGCGTTACTGGCCGTCAGTTGGACACCATAGGTTCCGGGGCTTGAGAATACGTATACCGGGTTCTGCTCGTTTGAGCTGCCGGAGTCCCCGAACTTCCATGACCAGTTGGTGGGTGCTCCTGTTGAGAGGTCCGTGAAACTGACAGTCAGGGGGCTGTCTCCTGCGGTCCGGTTCGCGGTAAATTCAGCATCCGGTGGTGAGACAAGTACCTCTATCGTCTTTGTTGCGGTATCGGATCCCGCCTTGTTGTAGACGGTCAGTTCAACCTGGTAGAGCCCGGGGTTCTTGTAGAGGAAGTAAGGGTTCTTCTGATCAGAGATCTGCCCGTCACCGAACTTCCATGCCCACCGGTAGGGATCACCATCGGATGTGTCGGTGAACTGGACGAAGAGCGGGGCTGGTCCCGACATCGGGGTTGCCGTGAAGTGTGCCACCGGGGTTTCAACCACGGTGATATACGATGATTTCGTAATCTTCTCCCCGACACCATCGCTGTTCAGTGCGTACAGCGTCACATTGTATACCCCGGGGGTGTTATACACATGGACCGGGTTCGCCTGGTTGATGCCGGTGACGATTGAACCGTCCCCGAAATTCCATGACCAGATGTAGGGGTAGTTCGTGGAGAGATCAGTGAACTGGACCGTCAGGGGGACGGTGCCATAGGTCGGGCTTGCCGTGAAGTCAGGAACAGGCGGAGGAGTCGTTATCCTGAAGGCATTGCGTATTCCCCCGGCCTTCCCGTCCGGGTTCACCACGATCAGGTTCCACTGGCCGAGTGCTCTCCCGGTCAGGTTGAATTCGCAGGTGATGTTCCCGGGATCCAGCACGGTTACCTTCTCGCCCTGGATGACATCGGTCCCTGTCGGAGTCGTCAGGTTGACCCTCGGGACCTTCGGCGAATCTAAGAAGTAGGCACCTGATACCGTGACAGCGACCACCGTATCATTGGTCCCCTTCGAGGGCGTGACCCCCGAGACGGTCGGCCTCGGGTTCTCCACGGTGAAATTGAGGGAGTTCGAGACTTGCCCGTCAGGATTTCTTACAGTTACACTCCAGTTCCCAAGCGCTGCACCCGCAAGAGGCAGGTCACACTTGATGGTGCCGGCATTCACAGACACATTCGTTCCTAAAATGGTAACAGCGTCCTTCGTGAGGTTCACTGCAGGAGTACCTTTGAAGAAAGCCCCGGATATCGTGACATTGACAACGGCATTGTTGGCCCCTGACAGCGGGGAGATGCCGGCAATTTCGGGTGCAGGGTAGGCTACTTCGAATTCATCGAAAAGGGTACCTGATTGCCCGTCGTCATTGGTCACGGTGATATTCCATTGCCCAATCTCAGCGCCGGTCAGGTTCACGCTGCAGGTAATATTCACCGGGCTGTTCACCACAACATTCTCGGCTGCGATGGTCGCCAGGTCTTTGGAAAAGTTGACCGTTGCCCCCTCCTCAAAACCGGTCCCGGAAAGGTTCGTGATCGTGACGATGCCACTGTTTACTGCCTTGGATGGCTCAACGGCTGTGACGGTCGGGGCATTTGGATAGGTGATGAAGAAGCCGTCTGCCAGAGTACCTGACTGGCCGTCCTCATTGGTTACTACGACATCCCAGGCACCGACATGAGCAGCGGTAAGATCAAAGGAGCAGGAGATTGCTGTCGATGTGACAATAGCGATAGACCCTTTGATATCAGGCTGCCCGAGCACGGAAAGATTAACCGCTGCTCCAGCAATAAATCCGGTTCCCTCTACTGTGCAACTTACAACCGGTTTATTATTGGTATCTCCCGATGGAGTTATCTTTGTTACCGTAGGTGCAGGATTCCAGACCGTGAACCCCTCCTTGAGTACCCCGGTCTTTCCATCGGGATTGGTCACTTCCACCGACCATTTCCCGGCAGCAGCCCCCGAGATGTTGACCTTGCAAGTGATCTCTCCTGATGACACCCAGCTCACTCCTTCTGCAGAGATGGGTGTGGTCCCCTCTTTTGTGAGGGTGACTTTGAGGTCACCATCACGGAAATCACTTCCCGCCACGGTGAGATCAACACTGTCCTGGGTGTTGATACCCGAAATCGGATTTACCGATGATACCGTTGGCGGAAGATTCTCCACTAGGAACGGTGTTCCTTCGAGGATTGCTTCGGATCCGTCCGATGTATTCACCACAACTACGGTCCGGGCTCCTGCCTCCTCACCGTTCAGGTCAAAGAAACAGGAGATCCATCCGGCATTGTAGAAGTGATTATACTGCCCTGTAATGTTGGAGGTACCGGCAGGTCCATTGGTCAGAATCACGCTGAATGCTTCCGGGAGTTCATTTCCCGTAACATCAACGTAGACCCACCCGGTATTGTTCCCTCTATCAGGGTCGATGCCGGTCACAGTGAAGGCGCCCGAAACAGGGAGCACCAGCAGGGTGACCGCCAGTAGCAGAATGACAGTACACATTACCCCTTTCATGTTCATACGAACACCTCAGCATATATGCTTTGTATACATCTCCCAATCATGAAACACAGACTGATTTGGCGCCCAATTCCATGATATAAATGTATTCATCATATGCTCTATCGTAATATATATAAACCTTTCTCAAAAAATGAGGTTTAAAACGGGGTTATTTTACCATAATACACTTCTGTGGGGGGTAAAATTTCAATGTAAACGATCTCACTGCGGCATCATGATATTTCATGACCTGTCATGATTGGGTTACCTTTTTTCAGGGCCATGTACAATTTTTATGATGATCATAATTTCAGCTTAACAAGGTAAACAAGTACACAAAAATGGGAGGATACTGCGATTCCGTATTGCACGAATATTTGCTCTTCATTCCCCGTAAAACCTCTGGGAAATCAGAATATTGCATACCCACCAAAGCACAGTCAATCCAGGAAAAAACCGAAATAATATCCTATTCTGGATACATTATCACGGCACCATGTATGGAAATCAGCTTAACTGGCACTGGACCTTTACAAGATACGATAGAAATTACCAGGGAATATGTCCGGATCTGGTTTTTCTATTCTTCAGATTGAGCATATGAGGATAGGCAGAAGATGATTGTCAATAAAAAGGAGTAAACTTGTTCCTCCGTACTGCCGGTCCGGTTGAATCCTGCCAAAAACCAACAATGATGCTCTCGTTGATCATCACTTCACACCGCCCCGGGTCACGCCGGGTCGCAAACAGCCCCGGACAGGAACGTCCATAAAAAAGGTTGTGGGTCTTACCCGCGGTATATCAGAGTCTGGGTTTGGTCTTCAGGGCTTCGACAAGCAGCTGAACCCCTGCCTCGATATCCCTGGGGTCAACGACCTCCACCGGGGAATGGATATACCGGGTCGTGATCGAGAGCGTGGTGCTCGGAATGCCACCCCGTTCGAGGTGGATAGCGGTGGCATCGGTGGTCCCGCCGGCACCCACCTCGACCTGGACGGGGATATCACACGCCTTTGCCGTCTTTTTCAGCCACTGGACCATAGCCCTGCTTGCAATGAGACCCCGGCCGCTTGCATCGACTATCGTGATGACAGGCCCCATCCCCATCTCGACCGGCACATCATTCTTGTCGATGCCCGGATGATCCCCGGGGATCGTCACATCGGTTGCGATCGCACAGTCGGGGTTGAGGGTGTACGCACTCGTCTTTGCCCCCTTCAGCCCGACCTCTTCCTGCACGGTAAAGACCCCATAGATGGTGAACGGTGACCTGACCTTCTGGAGAGCAGAGATGAGCATCGCAACCCCCACCCGGTTGTCGAAGGCCTTCCCGGTGAGCCGCCCGTTTCCGAGTTCCACCACCTCGCGGTCGATCGTTCCCGGGGTCCCGACCTCGATCCCAAGCGCCTCCGCATCCTCCCTGCTCGTCGCCCCTATGTCGATGAACATGTCATCGGTCTTCACCCCCTTCTTCCGCTCCTCCTCGTCCATCTTGTGAGGGGGTTTTCCCCCGAGAACACCCGGTATTTTTCCGCTTGTGCCATGGAGGATCACACGCTGGTTATAGAGGGTAGGAGCATACCATCCCCCGAGAGTGACAAACCGGATGAATCCCTTGTCATCGATGGACTTGACCATCACCCCGATCTCATCAGAGTGGGCAGCGATCATCACCTTGAAATCATTCCCTTTCTTTACGGCAATCAGGTTGCCCATCGCATCTTCGTGCAGTTCATCAACATGATTCTTCAGTTCCTTCCTGACAATGGAAAGTACGCTCCCCTCGCTGCCCGAGAGACCGTGTGCATTCGAGAGCTTAATCAGCAGATCTTTTACCATGGTTCATTCCCCGACCGCTGCCCGGATTCTCTCCACGGCAGTCTTCAGTTTCTCCATCGACGCTGCGTAGCTGATGCGGGCGTAGTCGGGTGCATTGCATCCGAACGCACTTCCCGGCACGATAATGACCCCTTTCTCCAGGACCCTGGCCAGGATCTCCCGCTTCATCGGCACGAACAGGTAGAAAGCACCCTCAGGGAGGGGGAACGAAAATCCCATCTCCCGGAGTGCTCCATAGAGGTAATCCCTCCGTCTCCGGTATTCATCCCTCATCTGATGGACACATTCCTGCGGGCCAGTGTACCCGGCGAGGGCTGCATATTGCGAGATCGAGCTCGCGCAGGCCTGGCAGTACTGGTGGACTTTCAGGCACTGCTCGGTATACTCCTTCGGCCCCGCCAGGTAGCCGAGGCGCCACCCGGTCATCGCGTAGGTCTTGCTTGCCGCATTGACGGTGATGACATCATCGCTGTACGTAGCCGGGCTATGGTGGGATGGTCCATAGATGAAGTGTTCGTAGACCTCATCGCTCACGACGGTCACCCCGGCATCCTCAGCATACTCGGCAATGGCCTGAATCGACTCCCGGCTCTCCACCGCCCCCGTCGGGTTGCCCGGTGAATTGATCACGATCAGCCTGGCACCGTCCATCAGGGACTTGGCAGCCTCGACGTCGAGGTGCAGCTTCGCATCGAGGGGGATTCCCTCCGGCCTGCCCCCTGCAAGGACGGCAAGTGCCCCGTAGGAGACGAAACCCGGGTCAGCAAAGACCACGCGGTCGCCTTCCCCGACCAGCGCCTGCATGATGATATGAAGGGCTTCGCTCGCCCCGGCAGTCACAATGATCTGGCCTGGATCATATGAGAGGCCGTTCTCCTTTTTGAACTTGGTGGAGAGGGCTTCCCGGAGTTCCGGGATCCCCATGTTGGAGGTATATCCGGTCTTTCCCCCCCTGATGGCCTGAATCGCCCCTTCCTTCACGTGATCAGGGGTGTCGAAATCGGGCTGCCCCAGCCCGAGATCGATCGAATCAGGCCTGGCTGACTCGAACAATTTCCGGATACCGGATATCTCAATCCCCCGGCACCGCTCTGCACATACATACTCCTTCATACTTGCTCCTTACTCGATGTTCGCATGGCGGTTCTTCAGCTCCTTCTCGTCGATCATGGAGACCTCCATCAGGCGTGAGATACAGGCATCGGCAAAGACCATCGCTGCGGTCTCAAACAGGGTGCCGAGCGGGGCAAATGACCTGTGCTCCCCGGTCATCTGCCGTATCTCAAACTCCGCCGTCTCGTCCCTGACCTGGTCCCTCTGGTTCTCGATGATCACGATCACATCTGCCATCCTGCTGATCTTCGAGTCCCGGTTGGACGTGATGAGCGAAATACGGCCCCCGATCTCCTTAGCCGTGTCGGCAATATCGGCGATCGTCTTTGTCCTGCCTGAACCGGAGAAGATAACGAGGAGATCCTTCTGCCGCATTGCAGGGGTTATCGTCTCCCCGACCACGAAAGAGATGAACCCGAGGTGCATCAGCCGCATGGCAAATGCTTTGGCAACAAGCCCTGACCGCCCTGCACCCATCACGTAGATGCGCTCCGCACTCTGGATCGCGGAGAGGAAGGCTTCGGTCTCGCTGTCGGAGAGACTGGCCGCGGTATCCCTGATCTTTGATGCCATGAGCCGCATCATGTCCTGAACGCTATGCCTGGCTGCCATTGTGCACTGGAGAATATCACTGCAAACTACATACAATTTCGTATGGGTGGCCCCATAGGCGGTGAAAGGGATTTATGCCCTTTCGGGATACTATTCTTTACACGACCGATAAGGAGGGGAGAGACGTTTGATCCCTGCCCCTTATTTTGAGATCAGCAGGAACGATGTGAACCATCCTTGATGCCAGCACCCTACTACACCCGAGGCGATGTCACGCTCTATCTCGGCGACTGTATCGCCCTGATGGAGGCCATGCCGGATGAATCGGTGGATCTGGTCTTTGCAGATCCCCCGTATAACCTGTCGAACGGCGGGTTCACCTGCCATTCGGGGAGAAGGGCGCCAGTGGATAAGGGGGCCTGGGATTCGAGCAGCGGGATCGAGGAGGACTTTTCCTTCCATTGTGAATGGATCGCTGCCTGCAAACGGGTGCTCAAAGAGACCGGATCGATCTGGATCAGTGGCACATACCATTCCATCTATGCATGCGGGTTTGCCCTCCAGCGGCTCGGGTACCATATCCTGAACGACGTCTGCTGGTTCAAACCAAATGCCCCGCCGAACCTGAGCACCCGGTATTTTACGGCGAGCCACGAGACGCTCATCTGGGCCAAGAAAAGCCGCGATGTCCCGCACACTTTCAACTACTCCCTGCTGAAGACCGAGAAGTGGGCAAATGATCCCCTCAAAAAATCCGGTCGACAGATGAGGACCGTATGGAGCATCCCTTCCCCCAGAGGAAGTGAAAAGAAGTTCGGGAGGCATCCCACTCAGAAACCAATCGCCCTCCTCGAACGCATCATCCTTGGATGCACTGCAGAAGGTGACCTGATCCTCGATCCCTTCACCGGCAGCTCGACCACCGGGCTTGCCGCAGATGCAACGGGGAGGAGGTTTGTCGGCATCGACCGGGAAGAGGAGTATCTCGATCTCTCTATCGCCCGTCTTGAAAATGCGGCAGGCAACCGGACCAGGAAAGAGAGGGAGAGCGGGAGGAACTGATGGAGCCATATGATTCGATTTCTGCAGCACTTGTCCGGGAGTACCCCTCCCTCCTCGACCTGTACCAGGACCTGCATGGCCACCCCGAACTATCCGGGCAGGAGGAGTGGACATCAGAGCGGGTAGGAAAGGAGCTGGAAGCGGCAGGTTTTGCGACGACACGGGGGGTTGGCGGGCATGGTGTGGTCGGAGTGCTCACCCGGGGAAGCGGTCCGGTTGTAATGGTGCGGGCGGACATGGACGGTCTTCCCCTGAAGGAGGAGACCGGTCTTCCCTACACGAGCAGGGAGAAGACGCGTGATGCCCGGGGTCAGGAGGTTCACGTAATGCATGCATGCGGGCACGATCTCCACATGGCCGCACTGATCGGTGCGGCACGGATCCTCGCGTCCCGCCAAGACTGGGCCGGGACCCTGGTCATGGTCGGGCAGCCCTCGGAAGAGACTGTTTCGGGAGCTGCCCGCATGATCGCCGACGGCCTCTTTTCACGGTTTCCAAGACCGGATGCTGCTATCGCATTGCATGTCGCCCCCGAGATTCCCGCAGGTATTATCGGCTGGCGTGAAGGGATCATCTCTGCGGGAGGAGAGTCGCTTGATATCGTGGTCTGTGGTATCGGGGGACATGCCGCTCACCCGGAACGTGCCCGTGACCCGGTCGTCCTCGCGGCCCAGATCATCCTGGCTTTCCAGACCATTGTGAGCCGTGAAGTCCCGCCCGGAGAACTCGGGATCATCACGGTGGCATCGGTCCATGGCGGCAGCAAGCACAACGCGATCCCGGATGAGGTGCTGCTCCAGGTGAACATTCGGTACTTCAGGAAGGAGGTCAGGGACCTGCTGCTCAATGCAATAAAGAGAGTGACAGAGGGGATCGCCCGGAGTGCAGGAATAACCCCTCCTCTGTTCCCCAGGATAACGCTCCTTCCCCAGTCGGTCCCCCCCATGACCAACGATCCCGCCCTCACCCGGAAGGTTGCAGACGCATTCTTACAATGCTATGGAGCGGATCACGTGCTCTGTATCGACCCGGTGACCGGGAGCGAGGACTTCGGCATCTTCGGACTCATTGAACCCCGCATTCCCATCTGCTACTTCCGTATCGGGTGCGGCGATGAAAAAAATACCTGCGGATTCCTCCACAGCAACCGTTTTTCCCCCCCACCTGAAGTGATCAGGGATGCTGCCGGTGCCCTGGTCATTGCAGCAGAGGCCATCCTGGACAGGGCCCCCCTTCATCCACCAGGCAGGTAGTGCTCGATATTCCCGAACGGGAGGAGCGCTTCTCCCTCGATCATGGAGACCGGGCCATGCCCGCAGCAGACCAGGCATCCCTTCCGCCCTGCGTGGTAGGAACCGGTGGTTCTCCGGGCAAGATCCAACAGGTTCTGCCGCTCGGTCCTGGCAATCCCGCTATCCACGTTCACGGAGGTGACCAGGACGACGGCAAGCGTATTATACTCGGCCCGTTCATGGGTGAGGTGCCCGAAGTTGATCACGGTATCAGCCGTGAAGAGGACCCCGAGCTCCCGTGAGAAGAGGTAGATCTGCCCGTGCATATGTCCTCCAAGCCCCTCAAGGACCATGAACTGGTGTCCCCCTATGTCGATGGATCCGATCACCGGAAATCCTGCCTCTCCCTCGCCCTTCCGGGTTGCGAAGAGACAGTATTCTTTCGGCGGATTGAACTTCGAGAAGAGGTTGATCATCGTGGTATAGATCTCTTCAAGAACCGATGCCTCGCTCCTCGATCCATACGCCCGGTTCGCAGCCCGGATAATATCCAGGGTTCCGGTATGCATCGTGGCCGGCACCGGGAATTCCCCTGCTGCTCCGCAGTGATCGGCATCGGCATGCGTGATGACGATCTGCCGGACGGCATCCCGCCCGCCCGGGATCACGTTCCTGATGATCGTCCCGATATCCCGGGAGTAGATCCCATAGCCGGTATCGACCATCGTGCAGCACTCGGGCGTGTTGATCAGGTAGACATTGCCCCCGGCAGGTGGCTGGATGCAGGTGAGGGTGATCCCGGCGGTGAGCGGAATGGTCTGGATATCCGCATAAAATCCGTCCCCGGTCGTCCGGGTGAGGGTCCGGCCTGTCGCAAGGAAACTCCCGAAGATCTTCTTCGGATCCTGCCCGAGGTTCATCAGCTCCTGGACCGCATGGTTGATGTCGCCAAGGAACGATAGGAGGAACGGATCTTCCGATTCCCCGATGATCTCACGGATCTCCTGGGCAAACCGGATATAAAAGACCGTATCGTCGAGTTTCTTTCCCGTGGTATCATATTCGATGATCTCGATCCGGTAGCGGGACTTCAGGGTGTCGAGCAGTTGTTCTGCTGAACCGTTCTCTTCAAGACTGACGGTGATCGTGAGCCTGTCCGGGTGACGGCCCCGATCATCGAAGTCTATGTAGGAGATGTTCGCATTATGGCGGGTGGTGTGATTCAAAAACGCGAAGAGGGCGCCGGGTTCATGGGGGAGATAGACATAAAATTTCAGGATGTTCAGGGGACGGAGCGTGTCCTTGAGGTATCCCATCGCTGCGAGCTCCTTCTCGATTCTCCCGAATGCCTCTTCCTCGCATGATACCTCAAAAAAGACAATATACGGATCGATCCGCTGGTCGAACTGCACGCGATTGATATTTGCCTTCTCGCGCATCACGACCCGGGCTGCATCATGGAGCGCCCCGGGATGGTTCGGAACCCGCGCAATAAACGAGTATTTTGGCATCGTATCTCACTGTATCTGATGTGTGGCGTATGTATTCGATCTGAAAGGACATCTCTCTTCCTGCTGGAAACTCCACGTGCAGGGATATTCCTTCTGCGGCCTGATGCCCGGCAGCTACACCGTGCTGGGAACTCCACCTGCAGGGATATTCCCCTGCCGGACCAGTTGAAAGGCTCTCATCGCACCAGGCTATCCTGATGACAAACCGAAAAGAGCTGGTCAATGAAGCGGTTCCCTGTTGAGGATTCTGCGGCAGACATCTAGACTGATGTATCTTCTGCCAGCTGAATGGTCTATGAAGGGAGCCCCGGTAACTGCGAAGAGGACTGCCAGGGAGAAGTATATTCCTCCTTCACCTCATTTCCCCTGAAAAAATGACATGAGCCTGATTGAGAGACATACCCGCACAGAAAAACACCTCCGATACCTTCTGGTCACCTGCTACCGATGAGGATCACAGGTTCGGTGTTCATGGCAAAACGGGGAAACCATGTTCGTGTCAAAAGAAGAGCTGCTCCCGCTCCAGCCTGAAAAGGATTAGTCGTGCCCGAGCTCCTCGTGTTCCATCATCAGCGAGCCAAAGATGATCTTTTCGAGGACCTGGGCGACATATTTTATCTTCTGCGCCTGCTCCATGTCCTCGTTCCGGTGGATATCGGAGTAGATCTGCACCCGAAGGAGGGCAAAACGGAGGTGATCGAGCGTCTCGTCATCAAAGCCCATGGCGGAACGATAGATCTTCTCGATTGACCGGGGAAAGAGCTCGATATCATCCAGCACCATTGCGATATCATCGTAAACCGGGAGGGAGGTCCCTCCCCCTTCGAGCATCTCCCGGAAATTCATCTATTCTTCAACCACCTTTACCAGTTCTTCCATGACCGCGTCAACCTTCTTCCAGGTAGGGCTGTCCCTGCTCCTGATCACGAACGGTTTCCCTTCATCACCGGCCTTCCTCATCTCCGGGTCGAGGGGGATGGAGCCGAGGAATGGCACGTTGAGCACCTCTGCAATCCGCTTTCCACCGCCGGATCCGAAGAGATCGACTTCTTCCTTGCAGTGCGGGCAGATAAAACCGCTCATGTTCTCCACGATCCCCAGAACACGGATGTCGAGTTTCTCGATAAATTTTGCCGCCTTCATCGCATCCATGGTCGCTACTTCCTGGGGAGTGGTAACGATGATCGCACCAGTCACGTTCGGGGCGAGCTGGATGATGGAAAGCGCCTCGTCACCTGTTCCGGGGGGTAAATCGACTACGAGAAAGTCAAGGGGGCCCCAGTCAACATCGGAGAGAAACTGGGAGATTGCACTCATCTTCATCGGGCCGCGCCAGATCACAGGCGTGCTGATATCAGGAAGGAGGAACGCCATGGAGATGACAGAAAGGTTGCCGGTCACCCGGACGGGTTCGATCATGTTCCCTATTGTGGTAAGCTTGTGATCCTCGATGCCGAGCATCTTGGGGACGTTCGGCCCGTGGATGTCAAGGTCCATCAGGCCTGTTTTGTACCCATGGGCCGAGAGGGCATATGCAAGGTTCACCGAAACGGTGGATTTGCCGACCCCGCCCTTGCCGCTCAGGACAAGGATCACATGTCTGACATCGATATCGGATTTTGCCGGAAGCCCTTTTCCCTTCCCCTTGGCAGTATCGCAGGTTGCCGCACTGGCACAGCTCTCGCATTCCTGATTACATTCCTCTTCTTTTGGCTTTTGTGAATCCTTCATAAAACAGCCTCAGTATATACCTGTCATAGGTAATTGGAAAAAAAGAAATAAAGAGGTATACATGAGGGCAAGCCATCCCGATCCGGACGGTATCCCTCCTTCTCACCTTCGCGCTTCTTGGTCAAGGACTGTATTGCAGAGCCGATCTGCCCGCGTGATGACCGGGTGTTCCCGCGGAACGGAATGATATTCGATCGTTCTGAACTTCCCGGCAACAGACTTTGCTGCAAGATACAGCGGGAGAAGACGGGGAGCGCTGACCCGGTAGCTCCCGTTCATCTGCCGGATGACGAGTTCGCTATCCGAGCAGACGGAAATCTTTGTGCCTCCCTGTCTCAGGGCAGCCCGAAGCCCCTCGATAAGGCCATGATACTCAGCCTCGTTGTTCGTCCTGATACCGATACCGCCTGCCTTTTCCTCGAGGGTTGCCCCTTTTTCATCCAGAATAAGGTAAGCCCATGCGGAGGGGCCCGGGTTCCCGCGGGATGCCCCGTCTGTATAGAGGAACAGTGTCTTCTCTTCATCCTTCCCGTTATTCATGCCTGCCTGCAGGGTATTGGCAGGGAACGATATGGGTATTTCCCTTGATGGGCTTTCCCGTGAGGTACCTGGTACGTGCGGGAATAATGGATCCTGGCGTTCCCGGAACCCCGTCTACTGGTTTTCCCGGAACCTGGTGAACCGGTTTTACCAGGATCCGATGAACCGGTTTTCCCAAATCATGGTGACCCTGGTTTACTGGAATCCGATGAACCGGTTTTCCCGAATCATGATGACCCTGTTTTACCAGGATCCGATGAACCGGTTTTCCCAAATCATGGTGACCCTGGTTTACTGGAATCCGATGAACCGGTTTTCCCGAATCATGGTTATCCCAAATAAGGGGTGATTGACATGTATAAGGGGCCGGCCACTATCACTCCCTTCTCAGGACGACCAATGGTGCAGAGATCCTGCTTTATAGAACACCATCGATATCATGTTCATGGAACCTCTCCGTGTCAGGCTCGACTTCCTGGAATTTCCCCCCACCCATACCTGTGACGGTGCCAACACCTCACCGCGAATCAGGTTGTCCGGCCTCAATGCCGTATCAGTCGCCGTGATGGCTGTCAATCCCTTCCAGCCCTCCTGCTGCTCCTTCTGCCCCTGGCTCATCTGGAATATTCCTGCAGGACCCGAGATCCCCGCCGGGATATCCCCAGAAGGTATTGTATCGTTCCCGATCACTGCAGTCCAGGGGATGAACGATTTCGGCAGGATCGGCTATTCCGGACCCTGTCCACCACAAGGCACCACCCATCGCTACACCTTCAAAGTGTACGGGCTCGATGCCATGCTCACCCTGGCCCCCGGAGCGACAAAGGCGGGACTGATCACTGCGATGCGGTCGCACGTCCTCCAGTATGGCGAGACGGTCGCCCTCTATTCACGATAGAGCGAAGAGAAGCGGGAATGATCGTGCCGGAATCGTGCTGAAAAGAGAGGATCTGAAAAAAATATCGTTCAAGTGAGTGTTCTTAATCGAGATCGAGCTTCTTCTTGCCGAGTGACTCGATGTAGGGTATCTCTTTTCCTACCTCTACCTGCCCTGCTTTCTCAGAGGGGATCTCGATCTCGAAGTTTGTGTACTCTTTCATGTCCATGAGAGTTGCCGTCGATCCGGCAATCGTGATAACCTGGCCGCTCTTCCTCTCCACAATAGGGACGTAGGTCTTTGCAGAGACCGGCTGGACGATGGACCGCTTGACACCATCGAAGATGCCGACGGCATCGATGCGTGCCTTTGCAGCGCCATGCTTCCCGGGTTTTGAAACGGAAATGCCGAGGATCTTGCACGGCTCCTCATCGATGACGACATAGCGCCCTTCCTTTAATTTTCCAACTTCTGTCTGTTCTTTCATCCATTCACACTCGCTGAAGCGTATGCGCTACTTATTTTATCTATATATGATGAGATAAATACACCTCAAAGGACCCTGATTCCATGGACTTCCTGGCTGTCTGTGAACACATTGCCCGTGATGTTGCGGAAGCGATCGATCCACTCATCGGTACACCGGATGCCGGCAGGAATATCCGGATGGGTGCCGATGGGACCCCGACCAAGCATATCGACCTCGTCGCCGAGGATTGCGTCCTTGCACACCTCGCGGGGCATCCCCTCTGCAAAACCCTGATCTCAGAGGAAGCGGGGAAGGTCGCCATGGAGGGTGAACACGGGACCATTTTTCTGGACCCGATCGATGGCACGTACAACGCGGTCGCCGGCATCCCCTTCTACGCCCTCTCCATTGCCTATGCCGAGAACGGGTACATGAAGCAGGCATTTGTCAGGAACCTTGCGGGCACGGAGACGTTCACCGCCAGGGCAGGCGAAGGGGCGTTTCTTGACGGGAGGCGGATTTCTGTCTCGAGGACCGCGTCCCTTGACGAGAGCGCGCTCTCGGTGTATGGCAGGAAATTCGACCCGGGGAGGGCGATGCAGCTCGGGCAGAAGATACGGCGATGGAGACTCCTTGGGGCATCCGCACTCGAGCTCTGCTATACCGGCTGCGGGAGGATCGACGGGTTTATCGACCTCCGGGGGACCCTCCGGGTTACCGATGCAGCAGCCGGGATCCTGATCTGCACCGAGGCAGGAGGGAGCGTGAGCGACCTGGATGGGGATCCACTCGTATTCCCCGACGAGGTCACGATCGGCAGGTGCATGGTCGCCACAAACGGCGTGATGCACCGGAAAGTGATCGAGTACCTGCGGTGAGACTATGAAATGCATGATGGTATCCCGGATCGATGACGAGAAAGCCATAGAATATACCGGGAAGCTCGGCGATGCTCTGTCCAGGGCGGGGATAGACGTCGAATTTGAGACCGCGACTGCCCACGGGCTCCACCGGCAGGGTTCCACCTTCTCAAAATCCCGCCCGGATATGGCCGTCATTGTGGGAGGAGACGGAACGATCCTCCGCACCGTCCAGGCCATGGACCGGCAGGTGCCGGTTATCGGCATCAACTGGGGCGAGGTGGGATTCCTTGCCGACCTTGAACCCGAAGAGGCAGAGGGGGTTCTCACCACTATCTCTGACGGATTTCTGGTGGAGTCGAGAATGAGGCTCTCGTTCTTCTCCGGTGAAAGCCATATCGGCGATGCACTCAACGAGGTCCTCATCGTCACCAGCCGTCCGGCAAAGATGCTCAGGTTCGGTGTGATCATCGACGGGATATTGTCCGAACGGTTCAGGTCTGATGGCCTGCTCGTCAGCACACCGACCGGGTCTACCGCCTATGCGATGAGTGCCGGCGGCCCTATCATCGATCCCCGCATCGAGGGTGCCCTGCTCGTCCCCCTTGCCCCTTACATGCTCTCTTCACGGCCGCATTTCATCAGCGGCGATCGCTCGCTCGAGATACGCCTGGAGAGTGCCAAACCCGCCAGCCTCGTGATCGATGGCCAGAAGAGCATGGACCTTGGCTGCGAGGCGGCCATCAGGGTAAAAAAATCCACCACTCCCGCACTCTTTGTTGACGTGGGAAGGAATTTTTTTGCAAAGGTTGACCAGAAACTCCGCCGGCTCTAGGTCACTTTCCACATTTTTATCAGCTCGCAATGCGAGCATACCGTATCCACGAAGGAGAATGATCCATGCAGACAAGCGAATATCCCAAAGCATCGGATGCCCTCAAAAAGGCACTTGGCCTCACCAGCTCACCGGTGGCCATCCGCATCGTGCAGAAGAGAGAAGAGATCCCCTCTGGTGTCGAGAAACTGGACAAGACGGTCCGTCACTGCCAGATGGTATCCCTTGCCCGAAAGGAAGGCAGAATATTTTACTCGACCGTGGACAACCACGAATGCGTCGGCGGGGCATGGGCCCTCGGGCTCCGGGAGATATCGGAAAGCCTGAAATCAGGCGATTTCTACTTCAAGCTGGGGAAATTTGAGACGCCTGCCGCCTGCAAACGGACGATCGACCAGATCCCGCATCTCGAGTCAGGGTCCACCTACGCGACGATGTATGCACCGCTCGAAAAAGCTCCCTTCATTCCCCAGGTGATCCTCATCGTTGCACCCCCCCGGGTCATGCTGAAGCTTGCACAGGCAACGCTGTACCAACTTGGCGGGCGGGTCCATTCCCACTTTGCCGGGATCCAGTCGGTCTGTGCCGATACGACCACGCAGACCTATCTCTCCGGCACTGCCAACTACTCGCTCGGGTGCGATGGATCGCGGAAGTTTTCCGGCATTGAGGATAGCGAGATGGTCATGGGATTCCCTGCCGAGATGCTCCCCCAGATGGTGCAGGCCGTGGAGATTGTCACCGCCGCCCCCGGATCCAAGAAATAAAAACCGACCACTTTTTTT
>MTKZ01012491.1_pt1 | contig 51436 bp, 33 predicted proteins | sample 1042781 | NCBI WGS metagenome assembly MTKZ01 (sample SAMN06212207, study PRJNA360539) | anaerobic digester metagenome | biome: Wastewater treatment plant; material: sludge; isolation source: anaerobic digester fed with sludge from wastewater treatment plant | place: Denmark: WWTP Viborg ...
AAAAGGCAGGAGACAAACATAATCAACAATGGAGGACAGATCGTCTACAGATCAGAGGTAACAGGGATAAAGAAGAAAAACAGAGGATATGAAATAACCCTGACCGGACCGGACAAGAGCGAATTCAGATTTACAAGCAGGATTGTCATCAACTCTGCCGGCCTTAGTTCGGACATAATCTCGGGTATGGCCGGGCTTAGCGATCCGTACCTGAAGATATTCTTCTGCAAAGGTGAATACTTCAGGCTCAAGCCGCCGCTTAACCGTCTGCTTAACAGATTGGTGTACCCTGTTCCCCATACAAATCTAGAAGGTATCGGAATTCACGTCACGATTGACACAGCCGGCGGAGTTAAACTCGGTCCTGATGTTACATACCTTCAGACCAATACCCCCGATTACAGCGTAAATCCTTCAAAACGCGATGCCTTCTATACTTCAGCCAGAAAATTCCTTCCTTTTCTTCAACCTGATGATATCTCTCCGGATATGGCAGGAATCAGACCTAAGATACAAAGACCAGGTGAGCCTGTAAGGGATTTTTACATAAAGGAAGAATCCGAAAGGGGACTCCCTGGCTTCATAAACCTGATCGGAATAGAATCACCCGGACTTACTTCATCTCCTGCGATTGCAAACTATGTGGAAAACCTGATAAGAATCTGAATTATATTTCTAAATTTGGTACGTTATAACAATTAGATCCATTAAAAAATGAAAACAAGAAGAATCGTAATAACTGCAGTGATCTTCCTCTCTCTGTCAGCTATTTCCTTTGATATTAACGGACAGCAGAATCAGCAGGGCACTGAATACGTTCCCCAGATCGGGCAACAGGGAAAGGATGTGGTTTGGGTTCCTACTCCCCAGGAACTTGTTGACAAAATGATGGAAATTGCCAAAGTAACTCCTGATGATTTTGTAATCGACCTCGGGTCAGGTGATGGACGAACTGTTATTACAGCCGCCAAAATAGGAGCTAAAGCCCTTGGTATAGAATATAATCCGGATATGGTTGAGCTGTCTAAGGAGAATGCAAGAAAGGAAGGTTTAACCGGTAAGGCAGAATTCATCAAAGCCGACCTCTATGAGACCGATCTGTCTGAAGCTACAGTAATTACTATGTTCCTCCTGCCGGAAATCAATCTCAAACTCCGTCCCAGGCTCCTCGACCTGAAGCCTGGTACAAGGATTGTCTCCAACACCTTTACAATGGGCGAGTGGAAAGCCGACGTGGAAGTAACAACCGAAGAAAACTGGAACAGCTGGAACACCGCTTTCCTCTGGATAATTCCTGCAAAAGTCGGAGGGATATGGAAACTCGGTAATGGTGAATTAAATCTTAATCAGGAATACCAGTATTTCTCCGGCACATACAGTACAGGCAGCAGGAGCTTTTCCCTGACCGACGGAAAACTTGAAGGCGATGCTATATCATTTATGGTAAACGGTGACCTTTACACAGGCAGGGTTTTCGAAAAGGTCATGAAAGGGACTGTTGTAAATGCTGCATCCGGAACCAAATCAGACTGGACTGCATCCCGCTGATACCCTGAAGAAAAGTCAGTGCTTGCTCCTTAGAAGTTTCTGAAGCTCCGTCATCTCATCCCTGAACCTTGCTGCCTCGATAAAATCAAGGACTGAAGCGGCTTTTTCCATGTTTTTCCTGGCTGTCTCCACTGCTTTTTCCAGGGCTTCACTGTTCATAAACCTGACAACCGGATCAGCTGCAATATCAGGTCTCTCAGGCTCAACATAAGCTTTCATGGCAACACCCTTCCTGCTGAATCCGCTCATTATTGTTCCGGTTTTTTTCATTATCTGACGGGGAATTATTCCCATCTTTTCATTATACCGGTGCTGCTTTTCCCTCCTTCTGTTGGTTTCGTTGATCGTCTCCTGCATGCTTCCCGTGATTGTATCTGCATACATAATTACCTTCCCGTTAAGGTTCCTTGCAGCACGCCCTGCAGTCTGCGTAAGCGACCTGGCTGACCTCAGGAATCCCTCCTTATCGGCATCGAGGATGGCAACAAGGGATACTTCCGGAAGATCAAGTCCTTCACGTAGCAGGTTTACCCCAACGAGTACATCAAACTCACCCGAACGGAGTCCTTCCATGATATCGATCCTGTCAAGAGTATCAATATCCGAATGAATATAACTGCATTTGATATTGAATTTCTGAAGATAGGCTGACAGCTCTTCAGCCATTCTTTTCGTAATGGTTGTAACTAGTGTCCTCTCACCTTTACCTGCCCGTTTTTTTATCTCAGCCATCAGATCATCAATCTGATTCAGGCTGGGGCGGACTTCTATAGGAGGATCCAGCAAACCTGTCGGTCTGATTACCTGATCCACAAATACTCCTTCGCTCTTCTCGAGCTCATAGTCTGCCGGAGTGGCGCTCACAAAAATAGTCTGGCCGGTAAGAGCTTCAAATTCCTCCATACGCATCGGCCTGTTGTCAAGCGCTGCAGGAAGCCTGAAACCATATTCTACAAGAGTCTGCTTCCGGGAATGATCGCCTCCGTACATAGCCCTTATCTGCGGAACACTCACATGACTTTCATCAATGACGGTAATAAAATCATCCGGGAAGTAATCCAGAAGACAAAAAGGCCTCGATCCCGGACTGCGACCGTCAAAATACCTGGAATAATTCTCAATGCCGCTGCAGTAACCAAGTTCCCTGATCATCTCAAGATCGTACATTACCCTCTGCTCAAGCCTTCTGGCTTCCTCTCTTTTTCCTATTTCCCTGAAATGAGTAACCTGTCTGACCAGATCATCCTGTATATGACTTATGGCTGCGTTGATTCTCTCCCTTGTGGTGACGAAAATATTTGCAGGGTAAATAATGTACTCCTTAAGACTTTCCATCACCAGGCCATTAACTGGCTCAAACATTAAAATCTCCTCAATCTGGTCACCGAAAAATACGACACGTATGGCTGTATCACTGTATGAAGGCATGATGTCAACAGTATCCCCCCTGACCCTGAATGTGCCATATTTAAATTCCAGCTCGTTACGTGAATACAGACTGTCAACAAGCTTCCTGAGAAAAAGATTTCTCCCATAAATCTGCCCTTCCCTTATATGCACACTGCTGGAATGGAAATCATCAGGATTGCCGATCCCGTAAATACACGAGATGGAAGAAACTACAATCACGTCCTTTCTTCCCGAAAGAAGAGCCGAGGTTGCGCTTAGTCTGAGCTTCTCAATCTCTTCATTTATCGACAGATCTTTCTCAATATAAGTATCAGTGACGGGAATATAGGCTTCCGGCTGGTAATAATCATAGTATGAAACAAAATACTCAACTCTGTTATCCGGAAAGAATTGCCGGAACTCACCGTAAAGCTGAGCCGCCAGGGTCTTATTATGACTAAGGACAAGGACAGGCCTCTGAACCCTCTCAACTACATTGGCTATTGTAAATGTCTTACCCGACCCGGTTACTCCAAGAAGGGTCTGGTAGGGCACACCCCGGTTGAGTCCGTCAACAAGCTGTTCAATAGCCTCAGGCTGATCACCCGTTGGCAGGAAATCCGAAATAAGTTCAAATTCCATCGAAAGCCAAAATTAAAAGGTTCTTTTTATAATACTGATTTTTTTTACTTCTTTTGGTAGTTTTACATGCTGAAAAGATTATATAATCACGATACCTGATTGAAAACCATAAGGAAATATATTGCCAGGATTTCATTGTTTGTCGTGATCTTTTCCATATCAGCCCTGAATACAACAAAATCCCAGACATATAATATACAGAACTATACAACGAGAGAAGGTATCTCACATAATGAAGTCAGGTCAGTTGCCCGCGACAGCTCGGGCTTTCTCTGGATTGCTACCTGGGACGGGCTGAACAGGTTTGACGGGTACTCATTCAGAAACTATTACTATAATTCAGAAGATTCCCTTTCCATTCCATATTTCTCAATAATGAGGATTGTGATAGACAGATTTAATAATCTCTGGCTGTTCTCTGATCTCAGGCAGGCAGCTCTTTACGACCGCAATAAGGATAACTTCTCAACAGTTGATAGGCTCTTTGAGGGATTGCCATCAACATATATGAACATGTGCTCTGATGAATCTGGTAACCTTTGGCTGATCGGATACGGAAATTTATATATGTTCAATCGGGAAAAGGGTGATTTCGATCATTTCAGATTAACAGGCAGGAACGGGACTCATGATGAATTTATTCCGCCAGGTGACTATTATTTCTTATCCGTTCAGCAACCCGGTAAAATATGGCTATTGGCAGATAATCTTTATGAGTTCGAAAAAGCATCCGATAATTCCTTTCAATTGTTGAATCAATATTCTCTTGACAAAACCGGCAGTTTTCATAACGCTGATTACAACTATTATACCTGGTACCGACTGATCATAAACCAGGACGGACAAAAATGGCTCTTCACCAACAAGGGAGTTTACCTTCTTGATGAAACATCGATGATCTTCAGGAGATTTACCGGAGAATTTCCCGGAGATAAATTCAGCGGTGAAGGTTATCTTTACTGGTCGGATCCTTTCAGGGGAATAACAATCCATGACCCAAAAAAACGCAGACTCTATAAAATTCCTCATGAGAAATGCCAGCTGGTTAAGGAAATGTATTTTGATAAGGATAATATCCTGTGGTTCTCGAATATTTCCATGAACGGATCCTCCCTGGGTTTAAACAAAACAATATTTACAAATGACTTTTTTAAATACTACCCTCTGTTTTCTTCTGAAACCGAGATTCCATCCGTATATGCTTTAGCTAAAGACAATTCAGGCAGCATATGGGTGGGTCTTAGGGGACAAGATCCCTTATTAAAGATCGCTCCGGACGGAAAAACGAATACTGTCAGAATTCCATCTTCTATACCGGTAAGCGAGGCAGGAGCAATCCGTTCTCTGACATATGACGGAAATGGATTCTGGATCGGTTTCTATATGAAGCTTTTGCTTTATTATGATATTGAAAAACAGTATTTTACAAAACACGACATAGAAGCGCAAAGTTTAAGGCCTTTTGCTCAAACCTCTGATGGCTCCATTATTTTCTCTGCACCTAACAATTCCCTGGCCATTTATGATCCGTCAGCCAAAAGAATAAGGCAAAAAACACAATACTCAAATGCCACTTCCATATACAAGATATTGGTTGACAGTAATAATATTATCTGGGCAGGTGGAAATTTCAGTACACTTATCAGATATGATCCGGCAAGCAACAGAACAGACGCATTCGTTATATCCGGGGCTAAATTTAATATTGAGGACATCTGTTTCGGTGAAAACGGAGACATGTGGCTTGCACTTCTCGGTGGAGGCGTCTGCAGATTCAATCCCGGAACCGGCAGTAAAACCTTTTATACAACCTCATCGGGGCTTGCGAATAACATTACCTACAGCATTCTCCGGGACAGTTCCGGAAACTACTGGGTTTCAACAAACACGGGAATTTCCAGGATAAATCACTCAACAGGAATTATCAGATCATTCGGCAGCAATGACGGACTAGTCATAAATGAATTCAACTCCGGGGCCTCCCTCGTGGACGATGACGGGCAATTCTATATGGGAGGGATGAGAGGTATCGTAAGTTTTTATCCTGAAGAGATCAACAGGCATGAAAAGGAAGGAGTGAAACAGAAAGTCTTTATCACAGAAATCAATGTTTCGGGTGAACAGGTAAACTTGAACCGGAATGTTTCAGATAACGACACACTTATACTTGAGAGGGGAAGTAACAATTTTCAGGTTTCGTTTTCTTCTGCCGACTTCATAAACTCCAACAAAACGATCTACAGGTACCGTCTCTCAGGAATCGAAGAGAACTGGATACAAACCGATTCAAGGCACCGAAGTATCAATTATGCGAATCTGAAGCCGGGCTGGTACAGGATGGCAGTCCAGGCAACCGACAGGATGGGAAACTGGAGCTCATCAAAATTCCTTGATGTAAGGGTCCAACCCTATTTCTACCAGACTCTGGCATTCAGGATAATTGTCCCTTTACTCCTGATATTCTTTATTGCCGGAATGATATGGCTTTATATAAGACAAATAAAACAAAAAGCTGAACAACAGCAGGACACCTTAAGACTTCGCTCGCTTCAGGGTCAGATGAATCCCCACTTCATCTTCAACTCTCTTAATTCGATAAATTATTTCATCTCAAAGAACGATGCCCTTTCAGCCAACAGATATATAGCCGATTTTGCTAAACTCATCAGATCAATTCTCTACAACTTCAGTTCCGATTATATTTCTCTAAACAAGGAGATCGAATCAATCGAAGAATATCTTAAAATAGAGCACCTCAGGTTCGGTGATAAATTCAACTACAAAGTGAGCTACGACAGTGATATCCTTTCATCGGGCAATCTGCAGGTTTCTCCAGGACTGGTTCAGCCTTTCGTTGAGAATGCCATCTGGCACGGTATCAGGGGACTTACCAACCGCAAAGGCAATGTAAAGGTGATTTTCGAAGTTAATAAAGACAAAGTGATCTGCACTGTTGAGGACGATGGTATCGGGAGAGCCGGAACAGAAAAGGTAAAGACTCCCGGCGATAAGAAGAAATCGAAGGGTATCTCAATAGTAAGCGAACGCATGAGGATAATAAACAACCTGACAAAAAGCAATCACCAGATACTTATAAATGACCTGTGCCCCGACAAAAATGAGACGGGAACCAGGGTTACTATTGATATACCTGTTAAAAAGAATTAATATCTGCAATATGCTCCGCACAATTGTTATTGACGATGAGAAACTCTCGAGAGAAGTGATCCGGAATTACCTCAGGGAATACTGCCCCGACATAGAAGTATCCGCAACAGCCTCATCAGTACAGTCAGGATACAGGATGATAAAAAAACACAAGCCCGATTTCGTCTTCCTCGACATCGAAATGGCCGACGGAAAAGGTTTTGATCTCCTGTCGATGTTCGAAAGAATCGAGTTTAAGGTTATTTTCGTGACAGCCTATTCGGAATACGCTGTAAAAGCATTCAGGTTCAGTGCAGTTGATTACCTGCTAAAACCGGTGAAAATCGATGAACTTATTTCAGCTGTTGAAAAGGTGAAATCATTCAGTGAAAAAGGGGTTGATAAAGAAATCATTTCGTCTCTGCTCGAGAACCTCAGAACAGGATCCTCCTCCCCGCAGATAATACTGATACCGCACCTTAAGGGTTTTGAAGTATTGAGGATCCGTGAAATAATAATGTGCCAGGCTGACGGCTACTGCACTAATATTTACCTTACGGGCAACAGAAAAGTGATCAGCTCCAAAAATCTTAAACACTTCAATGAGATCCTCGGGGATCAGAGATTTCTCAGGATACATCATTCATATCTGGTGAATCTTGACCATGTTGCCGGTTACAGCCGGCAGGGTGAGATCTTTCTCACCGAAGAGAACAAGGCGTTCCTTGGAGATTCATATAAAAATGAATTCATAAAAAAACTTAAGGGTAAATAGGGTAAGCCCTGTAAAAAACTGATCGAAAAAAAATACTGCCAACAGCCGGCAGGTGATCTTCTTTCCTGCATCCTGAGACTGATTTTATTCTTATCAAAACTATATTGATATTTATCAAAAATTACTTGAAAGTTAGCTTTTTAGTTAATAAATTTAAAGGTTATAACTGCAGATTCATAATCTGTAGAGTGTTGTATGCAGTTGTACTTTAAAATTACTTTTATCAGCATTATTACCGTTTTCTGAATTCATGGCTTACTGCTGTATTTTCAAATGCCACCGAAGATGACATAAGCATTTCATTTGCCTTATGTCATTGGATGTGAATGGTTAAAGAACAAAAAATGAAAAGATTTTCAGGAATAATATTTCTCCTGTTGGTTTCATTGGTTAACCTGCGGGCCCAGTGTGGAATTTCAGGAGAACTTACCGTCTGTACCGGATCAACCACTTTGCTTACAGGAACAGGGACACCTGCAGAAACTGATCCATGGATCTCCGCCTCTCCGGGAGTGGCGACCGTTTCAAATGCCGGTCTGGTTACCGGTATTTCAACAGGTACAGCTCTTATAACCTATACCGACAGCGAAGGATGCATAGCAACCGAAACCATAACAGTGGCAGATGACGGAAGTCCCTTCATAATACCACAGTTCTCAGAATCAGGCCCCTGGTGTGAAAACGCAGATATCCCGGATCTTCCGCTTACATCACTCAACGGTATAACAGGATCATGGACTCCTGGCATAAACAACGAGGAAACAACTATTTATACTTTTACACCTGATCCCGGCCAATGTGCGACCACAACAACCCTGACAATTATTATCAGTCCGGAAACAACACCCACATTTTCAACGCCCGGACCATATTGCTCAGGGGCCTCGATACCTGCACTCCCGACAACCTCGGCAAACGGCATAAACGGCACCTGGAGCCCCTCGATAAACAATACACAGACAACACTCTATACATTTACCCCCGCAGCGGGACAATGCGCTTCAACAACAACCCTTACGATTCAAATAACCCAGCCGACTACACCCACATTCGCCACACCGGGCCCTTATTGCTCAGGAGCCTCTATTCCTGCACTCCCGACAACTTCAACAAACGGGATATCCGGCACGTGGAGCCCGGCAATAAACAATACCCTGACAACAACTTACACATTCACTCCGAATCCCGGACAGTGTGCCACGACAGCAAACCTTACAATTGTAATCAATCCGATTTCAACCCCGGCATTCTCAAACCCGGGGCCTTATTGTTCAGGGGCTTCAATACCTCCGCTTCCAACAACTTCGACAAATGGTATTTCCGGCACATGGAGCCCGGCAATAAACAATACCCAGACAACAACCTATACATTCACTCCGAATTCCGGGCAGTGTGCCACAACAACATCCCTGACAATTACCATCAATACGAATACGGTTCCCACATTCTCAACACCCGGACCGTATTGCTCCGGGGCATCGATTCCTGCACTCCCGACAACTTCAACAAACGGGATATCCGGAACATGGAGCCCGGCAATAAACAACACCCTGACAACAACCTATACATTCACTCCGAATTCCGGGCAGTGTGCCACGACAACATCCCTGACAATTACCATCAATCCGAATACGGTTCCCACATTCTCAACGCCCGGACCATATTGCTCAGGGGCAACGATTCCTCCGCTACCCACAACTTCTTTAAACGGCGTAAACGGGACCTGGAGCCCGGCGATAAACAATTCGCAGACAACAACCTACACATTTACGCCTGTTCCGGGCCTGTGTGCCACAACAGCTACCATGACCATCGTAATTACACAAAATATAACACCTGCATTCACCACACCAGGACCGTATTGCTCAGGGTCCACGGTACCTGCACTCCCGACAACTTCCACAAACGGGATATCCGGCACATGGAGTCCTGCTATAAACAACACCCAGACAACAACTTATACCTTTACACCAAATGCCGGCCAGTGTGCCTTAACAACTACAGTTACGATAATTATTAACAGCCTCCCCCAGGCACCAGTTATCAGCTCAGTTATCCAGCCTGACTGTACAACACCAGGAGGAACGGTCAATCTCCGGGATCTTCCCTCCTCCGGCACATGGACAGTGACCCGTACCCCCGGAGGCGTAACAACTTCCGGATCTGGTACTACAGCTTCCGTTTCCGGAGTACCCCCCGGATCATATACTTTCAGGGTAACAAATTCCCAGGGATGCACTTCCGCGTCTTCGGCAAGTGTCACAATAAATAACCAGCCTGTAACCCCTCCATCACCGGAAATATTATCAATAACCCAGCCTACATGCAGTACCTCTTCAGGCAGCATAGCCCTTACAGGCCTTCCGGGAACGGGAACATGGACTCTTACAAGAGGCCCAGGAAATATAACGACAAGCGGTTCGGGAACGACTTATACTGTTACAGCTCTTCCGGCAGGCACATACTATTTTACAGTTACCAACTCACAGGGTTGTACCTCCCCGGTATCAGAAAATGCTGTTGTAAATACTCAGCCTGTAACACCCTCCGCTCCTCTGACCGGAAGCGTTACTCAGACCTCCTGTACTGTGGCCACCGGAAGCATTACCCTTAACGGACTGCCGGCAACAGGAACATGGAACCTGACAAGGTCACCTGACGGAGTAATAACAAGCGGTACCGGAACAAGTACCACCATAAGCGGATTGGTGCCAGGAACATATTCATTTACAGTTACAAATTCATCAGGGTGCACCTCCTCCTCCTCCGGAAACAACACCATCAGCCCGCAGCCTTCCACTCCACTGCCTCCTGTTACAGGTATTGTAACACACCCGACATGTGTTTTGGCCACGGGATCTGTTGCTCTCAGCGGACTTCCTGTATCGGGAACATGGACTATTACAGGATCAGATGGTCTCTCCTTGCAGGGAACAGGCTCAACAGTGACAATTACAGATCTGGAAAGCGGAACCTATACGTTTACAGTTACCAATGATGCAGGATGCACATCTCCAGCATCCCAGCAGGTCCTTATAAATACCCAGCCCCTTACGCCTGCCACACCTGAAGTATCAGACGTATCTCAGCCTACCTGCACCACAGCAACCGGAAGCATTGTTATTGGCAACCTGCCAGGAACAGGAGCCTGGACACTGACATTGAATACCGGAGACACCCGAAGCGGAACAGGGACCAATACAACCATAGATGGGCTTGAAGCCGGAAATTACACCTTTACCGTTACAAATACTTCAGGGTGTACCTCCCTGCCATCAGCAACTGTTACAATAGATCCCCAGCCGGTAACCCCGCAGCCTCCCGCTCCGGGCATCATTACCAACCCTACATGCACAAATGCCACTGGTACTGTTAGTCTCGGCGGCCTTCCTGGAACCGGATCATGGACCATAACAGGCACTCCCGGAAACATAACGCTAACAGGTACGGGTTCATCAGCGGACATTGCCGGCTTATCACCGGGAACCTACAGCTTCAGAGTCACAAACAGTGAAGGATGCATCAGCTCTCCATCCACAGAAGCCGTTGTCGAAGATCAGCCACCTACTCCGCAAGCTCCCGTACCTGGGGAGGTAACACACCCCACCTGCTCGTCATCAACAGGAAGTGTAATTCTGACAGGTCTTCCTGAAACAGGCACATGGACCATAGTCCGGGATCCGGGAAACATTTCAGCTGCCGGCAGCGGAAACAGCGCTGTTATTAATGGACTGACGACCGGGACCTATCGTTTTACCGTTACGAATTCATTTGGCTGCATTTCCCAGCCATCGCCGGATATTACCGTTAATACCCAGCCCCCGACACCCAGCCCTCCTTCATTGGGGACAATTGTCCAGCCAACTGAGGATAGACTCACGGGAAGCATAACATTAAGAGGCTTACCGGCCGGTAACTGGATCCTGAACAGGATGCCCGGAAACGTCGCCTTCCCGGGGACCGGTTCGGGAACGACACTTTCCGGACTGAATCCCGGAGTTTATACCTTTACTGTAACTAATAGTTTCGGTTGCACATCCGGGCAGTCCCCTGCTGCCGGATTGTACATGATGAGAGTTTATGGGCCTGATAATCAACTGCTCCGGATAAATGACACCATAAAGCTTGGCAGCTCCGAGCCCGGATCATTCACGTTCCGTGTAGAATCAAACAGCGAATGGGAAGTAACTGATAATTCTCTCTGGCTTAAGGCAGAGAAAAATGAACCGGAATCACAGGTAACAGTAACATACCTGGAGAACATCTCTGTCAGGGAAAAAGTGGCATCTGTGCTGGTCTCATACCTGTCAAATCCCGACAGGATAATAAATATCAGCCAGAAGGGACGGGTGTCCCAACTGCCGGTGTCAAAACTCGGTAAGGTCAGGCTCTATCCCAATCCGGCGCCCGGACGTGCTTCAGTAGATCTTGGAGATGAAGAGTTCGATAAGATCAGTGTGGCGGTTGCCGATATAAACGGAAACATCCTTTCATACAAGGATTATTTCAGCTTATCCCACGGCACTGTAATTGAGCTGGATCTGACACGATTCCCTTCAGGCCAGTATATTATAAGAATTGCCGTGGAAGGATCGCAAAGGAGTTTCCAACTTATCAATTTCTGAAAACAGATCTGCGGAATTTCTGGTTGCTTCTTACCATCATAAAACCAGGGATACATTTCCTATTTTGAATCCTCGGTTCCTATTTCCGACAGCTGTGCGGCCATGTTCAGGGTGTGATCTCCCGCAAAACCAAATATTTCAGATCTGATCTTCGCTTCCCCGTTGTTACCTATATAGAGCCTCCAAATTGCAGATGAACCCTGATCTTTCTCAAGGGAAAAAACACTGGACGCTTCCGTTTCAAGGAGAGGAATGCCAAAAAGTCTGATAGTCACCCTTGGACCTGAAAATACCATCAGATCAGAGTTGTCAGGCACTGAGGGCCTCAAATAATCATAGAGCACCGTATTTGTAACTGGCTGGTCAGACCAGAACCCTGCTTCGTACCTGGTACTCAGAGAGCTTACCCTGTCCTGTCTCACTCCGGAATTTACAGAACCAGAGACCAGTCCCTCAAAGCCGGCAATCATTGATACCTCAGGAACAAACACCAGACTGTCAATAATAACCGGCCTGTGAAGGAACTCTGCAGCTGTAACCTCTCCTGACCCGCTGAATGAATTTCCCGATATTATTGTAAGTTCATCAATTCTGTTTAGCGTGGCTGCCAGGTTTATCCTCTCTATCCTGTTTGATCTGATAATTATGGATATCTCAACTTCGGCACCGAGGCCCATCGAACCGTTTAATTCTGCTGCAGCAGAGCCCCCGCTTGAGACTTCAAGCTTGTCGAGAGTAATTGCCAGACCTTCGAAAAACTTGGATGATTCATTTATCAAAACACCCGGCGTTTTAGATCTCAGGACGAAGTTCTTTTCAAGGAGTGTTTCATTCAGGGTGATGGTGCCATCCTTCACAGCATCCTGCAGAAGCGCGTCTTCTGTGTTCACAGTCAGAACTTCCCCGCTTTTCTGCAATGAGGTAACTTTTCTGAGCAGACCATAGGGTGTTTTTTCCGATATACCAATCACAAGGATGCTCGTGCCGGTTATCTTGTCAATTTCTCCGGTAGTCCTGCTGAATACCAGACGGTTATCTGTAACCTGTTCAAGAATGGCAAGTTCGGAGGCTCCTAGAAATACTACATTCCCCGAATATGTGATAGCCCCTACTTTCTGCCCCCAGATGAACTCCTCCTTTTTGCAGGAGGATTGAACAACAATAAGCACTGCCATCAAAACCTTAACAGCATAGCCGGCAAGATTCCGTATGCGGAACCGATACCTGTGAATACCCGTTGAAAAACTGCTCATTTCAGTCGAATGTTTTTCTCATTTTTTGTGTGATACTCTTTTTTCTTATTGTCGATTGGATGAACCCATAAACAGAGACCAGCGAAACTCCTCCTGAAATATATGAGTTTCTGTCACAACTAAGGCTCTTATCGTATAATTTCTTTGCCATCTCTTCGGTTTCTGCAATCCTGGATAGTGAAAGATTCTGCTGAGCCTCGGTCCGGAAGTAAATGAAAGAGGCGGTGGCGGCAGCAGCGAGCGGAACTGAAATGATCCTGACAGTCTTGTTGAATTTCATCCTTCTCACCATAGAATTATCATATGGAAGGTCAAAATCCGCAAACAGTCTCTCGTTTAGATTGACTGCAGATTCCGGTCTTTCCGTTTTAACGACAAGCTCTATCAGGCCTGAATCACGCCGGGAAATAAGCTTTGAAAGTTCACCGTTCCCCTGTATCCTTGAAATTGATGCAGCGGTCAGTCCCTGTTCTGTTTTAATGCCTTGTTTAGCGCCGTTGAAAACCAGATCAGCAGCAATTCCTGTATGGTCCATCTCTGAGGCAATATGCAGTGCAGTATATCCTGAAGGCCCTTTCATATCTATAACAGCCCCTGCCCTTACAAGATCAGCGGCAATTGTCCTGTTATCAAGTAATGCAGCGACATGCAGGGGTGAGAGGCCAAGGTTGTTCAGAACATTTGTCTCAGTACCCTTTTCTATAAGCCACCTGGCATATTCATTGTCTCCCGCCGCGATTGCAATGTGAAGCTGTGTGTTCCCATCATTGTCACTGTCGCTTGTGGATGACCCGGTATCCGTAACAGCTTCTGGTTCGCCCGGGATAAGGGCAATTGATGCAGAAGGCGTGTCGGCAGGATTATCAACTTTAACAACCTCGGGAATTATGTTTACTTCCAGATTCAGCTCGGCCAGGTCATTCCGCCTTTGTATCTCGGCTTTCTCTTCGGCTTTCTGCAGACCTGAGGAGGAAGTAACATCTCTTGACTCAGTACCGGGAGCAGCCCTGGTTGGGGCTGATGAGGCCCTGGGGGATCCCGGCCGGGCATTTTCAACCGTACGCGTCTGATTTCCCTGCCGGTCTCCAGCAACCTGTGCTGGTGCCGAAGATGTAGCAGCCGAAGCAAGAACGGCCGGATTAGGAAAGTAAACATAGAAAGGTGTTTCATGAACCTTTGTTTCGTTACTTTCAACCGGTTTATACTCAATTATAAGCTTATAACCACCTTCAAGGTCGAGCCTAGGGATCTTTATCTCGGTAAGATCGTCAGAGATCCATGGAGACCAGACTGTGAGCCGGCGATCAACGGAGGTCTCCAGTCCTGCAGGGATCTGAAGTCTGTAACGATAAAGTGATACAGTCATCCTGTTACGGAAGAAACTCAGGTCAATCCTCTCCAGAAGTTTTTTCGCCGGTGGAACCGGAGAGAGAAAATAAAAGGGAGTCTGCTGTTGCAAAGTGAATATTTCCCCGACTGCCGGTTCATAGCAATTGCCGGTGCTTCCTGCTCTTAGGTCAATGGCCCCACAAAACAGCATTATGAGAAACAATAAGTATTTCATCGATCCGGGCCTGAATTATCACAAAGCTTAAGTCTTCCAGGAATTAATCTGCTCTGGTCTATTCTGGATATTAACTTATAAAATTAAGGATTCTGCTACTCTTTTCATAATAATTTTGATAAACTATCCGAATAAAATGATAAGAAGAAATACCTGCAAAACCATATAAATATCAACCACATAAGGGCAGAAATTAATCGTATCACGGAATCATATTGGAACAATCAGGGGAAGAGTGAACCTGTCAAAAAATACCTCTTTCCTGATTATTTGCGTTTTCAGGGCATTTATTAGCCGAAAAAGGCATTCTGTAGGTTTTCTAAAAAAAAGATACGGCCGGGGATTATATTTGTCAATAATCGTTAATAATAGCATTATTCCGCAGAGCGGTAATCTGAATTACTGTATTTTCCCCTGCTCGCAGTTACCAAACATGCGAGTGTTTTAGAAACAATCCTCTCCCCGGGGATTGTTTTTAATAAAAAGGGACGCCTTTCCAGGCGCCCCTTTATAATTATATTCCTTTTAGTCTAACCGAGATATCCCTTGAGTAATCTGCTCCTGGAAGTATGTCTTAATCTTCTTATTGCTTTTTCCTTTATCTGTCTCACCCTCTCCCTTGTAAGCCCGAATTTCTCACCAATTTCTTCCAGTGTCATTTCCTGGCAGCCGATACCAAAAAAATATCTTATAATATCCCTTTCGCGTTCGGTAAGTGTTGCAAGAGCCCTGTAGATTTCCCTTGAAAGCGACTCATCCATAAGGAGCTTGTCTGCAACCGGTGAATCAGAGTTTGTGAGAACATCCAGCAGACTATTGTCTTCACCTTCTATGAAAGGAGCATCAACAGATACGTGGCGACCCGACACTTTCAGGGTATCGGTAACCTTTTCCTTTGGAAGTTCAAGAACATCAGCCAGCTCTTCAGGTGAAGGAGTACGTTCATTCTCCTGCTCGAACCTGGAAAAAGCCTTATTGATCTTGTTCAGCGAACCAACCTGGTTAAGGGGAAGCCTTACAATTCTCGACTGCTCAGCCAGAGCCTGCAGGATAGATTGTCTTATCCACCAGACAGCGTACGAAATGAACTTGAAACCGCGGGTCTCGTCAAACTTCTCCGCTGCCTTGATAAGCCCGAGATTACCTTCATTTATCAGGTCGGGCAGACTGAGCCCCTGGTTCTGATATTGTTTTGCTACTGATACAACAAACCTCAGATTTGCCTTTGTCAGCTTCTCGAGAGCAGCCCTGTCTCCCTTCTTTATTCTTTGTGCAAGTTCAACTTCTTCTTCTACAGATATCAACTCTTCTTTACCAATCTCCTGCAGGTATTTGTCGAGTGATGCACTTTCCCTGTTTGTTATGGATTTGGTAATCTTTAGCTGTCTCATTTTGCCTCCGAAAAAATTTCCGCAAAGATATTGCTTTATTAATTAATAACAAAATATTTACACAATTGTTATGCCAAAAGGGGCTTTAAATACAAGCCCCTTGTATACCAATAAGTTATAATCCTGATAATATTTACTTTCTGAATTCAAAACTGAAGAGTGTCCCGTTAGGCTGAATCCCTTCAATAGAGTTGAGGACCTTTTCATTTTCAGTTGCCTGACGGGCCTCTGAAGCTGATCTCACCTTTTTTCCGTTTATGCTGAGAATAATATAGCCTCTTCTTATTCCGATATCCCTGAACCTGCCTTCTCCGACTTCTCCTACCCTGACTCCGTGATCAACATCAAATTTCTCCCTTTCGTCTGATCCGAGCGATTCAAGCCTTGCACCGAATACAAGACCTGATGTTACTCCCATTTCGCGGGTGACAACGCTGGTGTTCCCTGCTACATTCTTCATGGTTATCGAAACAGTGATCTCTTTTCCGTTTCTGATATAGGTGATAAGTGATTTATCGCCAGGACGCTGTTTGCCCACCTGCTCCTGAAGTTCTGAGACTGACGACACTGTAACACCGCCAAACCTTATTATTATATCGTTTTCCTTCAGCCCTGCAGCCTCTGCCGAACCTCCGGGTACTATACCTGTTATACGGGCTCCCCTGACTTCCGAAAGCTTATATTTCTTTGCATCCTCCTGAGTAACTTCATCAATGGTAACACCTATTATCGCTCTCTGAACCTCTCCAAACTGCTTCAGGTCTTCAACAACCTTCCGGGCAATGGTAACGGGGATGGCAAAAGAGTTTCCGGCATATGCTCCGCTGGGAGTAACAATTGCAGATGTTATTCCGACAAGTTCACCCCTTGTGTTGACAAGAGCACCGCCGCTGTTTCCCATGTTAAGAGCCGCGTCTGTCTGAATAAATGACTCTATCCTGAGATCGTTTTCAAGTATGCCAAGACTTCTGCCCTTGGCGCTTACTATTCCGGCTGTCACAGTCGATGTGAGGTTGAAAGGGTTGCCTACGGCAAGGACCCACTCTCCAAGCCTGAGCTGGTCAGAATCACCATACTCAACAAAAGGAAGATCGCTTGCCGTAACCTTCAGAAGGGCAATGTCAGTACTGGGATCCCTGCCTACCACCTCTGCCTGGAAAGTCCTGTTGTCATTCAGCTTTACCTCAACATTCTCGGCATCTTCAATAACATGATTATTTGTTATTATATACCCATCAGCAGTAATAATTACTCCCGAACCAAATCCCTGGACTTCCCTTGGCCTTGAATACCTCTCACCGTAAAACCATTCCATGATGGGATTGGTTGCCTGCGGACCAACCATGCTTTTTGTCCTGACATGAACGACCGCATGTACCGTTTTCTCTGCCGCATAGGTGAAATCAATCTGTCCCTGCTGCATCGTAAGTGATGTGAGAAGTGCCTCAGCATTACGCGATTGTATGCTTGAACTGTCGCTGGAAATCCCTGCCGGCTGTCCCGGATTTATTTTTGTATATGCAAATAATGCAATCGCAGCTCCTGCAATTGCCATCAAAAGACCGCCTAAAAAATATTTCATTTTCATAATTATTTCATTTTAATGTTTTTAGCCTCAATTTCTCCAAGTCTGTCATTCCGGACCATTACCGGACTGCATAGTTTATAAAGATTTATATCTTTACAACCGTTTTTTTTCAGAATTGTTCTGCAAAGTTCATGCAATTTTTAATTGCTTGTGTCTAACTGACAAATATTTAACAACTCTTTAACAATGACATCATTACATTTTAACAAATATCAGGGTGCCGGAAACGACTTTATTATAATAGACAATCGTAATCAGATTTTTAATCCTCACGATAATATCCTTATTGAGAAATTATGCAACAGAAGGTTCGGAATAGGCGCTGACGGACTGATCCTGATCAATAACCTTCCCGACTATGATTTTGAAATGGTCTATTTTAACTCCGACGGATATCGGGGTTCAATGTGTGGTAACGGAGGGCGCTGTGCTGCCGCTTTCGCAATAAAAACCGGCATCGCCTCAGGGAAAATGAAATTCATGGCATACGACGGCATCCACGAAGCATACCAGACAGGAGACCTGATAAACCTTAAAATGAACGATGTCAGAGGAACGGAAAATGTGGATGGAAAACTTTTCATAAATACAGGTTCACCGCATTGCATAATATTCAGGAAAAACGTGGATGAGACAGACGTGTTCACGGAGGGACGGACCTTAAGGTACTCAGAAGCATTCAAACCGGGAGGGACAAACGTCAATTTCGTTGAGACCGGTAAAGAAGGGATTTATGTACGGACCTACGAGAGAGGCGTGGAAGATGAAACATTATCCTGCGGAACAGGTGTAACTGCATCTGCCATTGCTTCAGTTACGGCAGGACATTTTGACAGTGGCCCTGTCGATGTCAGAACAAGAGGTGGAAATCTTACTGTGGATTTCAAGATAGGAAATGATATGATAACAGATATCTGGCTGAAAGGACCCGCCCTTTTCGTGTTCGAAGGTATAATCGAAATTTAGAAGGCTTTTATTGCATTGACGGGAAGGCAGTCTCAGATGCAAACCGTTTAACTGTTTTTAATATCTTTATAAGCCTTACATTATTAATTAAACCTTCAGTGTCATGAAAAATATTCTCCGGATCGCATGCATCATACAAATTTTCCTTGCGGCCCCGCTTACCGGCCAGCCCGGAAACACCGAGCTGATGGATGCAATAAAGAATGTGGGATCAGGTTTTGAAGCTCTCGATCACCGTCTTGATATCCTTGAAAAAAAGATCGATGACATTTACTGGTATAACAAGGTGGGAGATATAGCCTATATCGATAAAGTATATATCACCGGTCCTCCCCTTGCAAAGGAGAAGAATCCCACCGCCCAGGGTGCTGGTAATCCGGTGAAATTCTGGAATTACATCTTTATTCCCAGGGATGCCGATCCGTCCAGAAAATATCCCCTCATTGTGTTCCCTCACGGAGGCGTACATGCCAACTTCGATACATATTACACTCATATCGTCAGGGAACTGGTGTCGCAGGGTTATATAGTTACTGCAGCGGAGTACAGGGGATCGACAGGCTACGGCAAGGCGATGTACGACAAGATAGATTACGGAGGGCTTGAGGTTCAGGATGTCAATGCCAGCCGCCAGTATATGATTGACAATTATTCGCTGGTCGACAGCGAAAGGGTGGGAATAGCAGGCTGGAGCCATGGAGGTTATATTGCCCTTTTCAATATTTTCCAATATCCTGGTAACTATAAAGTTGCCTTTGCCGGTGTCCCTGTCAGCGATCTCGTGGCCAGGATGGGCTACAAGAACCAGGAATACCGCGACCTTTTTTCAGGCCAGGCTGCCATTGGAAAACCGGCTGATGAGAATGTTGCTGAATACCGGAAAAGATCTCCGGCATGGCAGGTGGAAAAATACCAGAACACTCCGCTTCTCATCCATACAAACACCAACGACGAGGATGTTAATGTCCTGGAGGTTGAACATCTTATTAAATCGCTGAAGGCTGAAGGGAAGAAAAATTTCACCTATGAAATATTCAGGGATATGCCTGGAGGCCATTCCTTCGACAGAATGGACTACATGGAGGCAAAAGAGATCAGACTAAGGATCTATAACCACCTCAAACGATACCTGAACCCTCCGAAACCATTCAATTCGGTGAGGGAACTACAGATGGCAGGCTATGGATTCAACTGATCTTACCACAATCCGGCACCCTGTTAAAGTAACCGGACATTCATAAGCATATGGTCAGGGAACGATTATTCGGGAAAACACTGGACGAACTTATTGCTGTCGCAAAGAGGGCAGGATTACCCGGCTATGCTGCGGCACAGATGGCTGACTGGCTTTACAGGAAAGAGATAGGGGAAATCGGAGAAATGACCAACCTCTCAATAAAAATGAGAGACAAACTGTCGGAAGACTTTGAAACAGGATTATCAGAACCGGTCGGTGCCTCCGAATCAGCTGACGGAACCAGAAAATACCTTTTCAGAGTACTGGGAAGCAAGTATATTGAGACAGCCTATATCCCGGATAAGGACCGTGCCACTATCTGTGTATCATCCCAGTCGGGATGTAAAATGGGTTGCGTTTTCTGCATGACAGGCAGACAGGGATACCAGGGGAACCTCTCATCGAACGAGATTCTCAACCAGTACCGTTCCATACCTGAATACCTTAGCCTCACCAATATGGTATACATGGGGATGGGAGAACCACTAGACAATATAAATGAGGTACTGAAGAGCCTCGAAATAATGACATCTTCGTGGGGTTTCGGATGGAGCCCGTCAAGAATAACTGTAAGTACCGTAGGAATACTGGCAACAATAAGGGAGTTCCTTGAGAAAAGCCGCTGCCATCTGGCTGTAAGCCTTCATTCACCCTTTGACGAGGAAAGAAAAAAGCTCATGCCGATACAGAGGACCAACAGCGTTTCACAACTTCTTGATATAATAAGGGGCTTTGATTTCACGAGCCAGCGAAGGGTCTCATTCGAATATATTGTTTTCGAAGGACTTAACCATTCTCCCCGTCATGTGAGGGAACTTGCAAGGATCCTGAACGGAATAAAATGCAGGATCAACCTGATACGATTCCACGCTGTGCCTGGCTCCGACCTTCAAAGTCCGGATGAAAAACAAATAATCGAATTCAGGGATGCTCTCAATGCCAAAGGAATAATAACGACAATCAGGGCAAGCAGGGGACTCGATATTCAGGCAGCCTGCGGGCTTTTATCAACCCTAGCACAGAACAGGTCATGACTTCATCTGCCAGAATACTTTCGGTATTTCTGCTCCTTCTTTGTCCAACAGGGGCTCAGGCGCAGCAAAATGCCCTGCATGCCCTTCTTTCTGATTCATCAATGGCTGCTTCCTCGGTTTCTTTATCAATCCTCGAAACATCGGCAGGCAACAGGCTGTTTGAATATGAACCTGCAAAAAGCATGGCTCCCGCTTCGGTATTAAAACTGTTTACAACAGCTGCTGCTCTCGAACTGCTTGGCCGGAACTACAAATTCACCACAAGCCTTGGGTATACGGGAAAGATCGACAAAAAAACAGGCATCCTCTATGGCGATCTTATTATAAAGGGAGGAGGAGATCCTTCTCTCGGTTCGGAATACTTCTCTTATCATTACGGAGATTTCCTTTCAGAATGGCTGGTGAAGATCAGGCAGGCAGGCATCAAAAAGATAGAGGGCAGAATAATTACCGACGATTCAAGATATGATTACCAGCCCGTACCACCGAAATGGCTGTGGGAAGATCTTGGTAACTATTATGGGGCTGGCGTTTACGGCTTATCAATGTTTGACAATACCTTCAGGATCAGTTTCAGGACAGGCAATGAGGGAAGCGTCCCCTTCGTGACAGGATTTTACCCCGCCATCTGCAGGTATGAACTTTTGAATCTTCTGATATCCTCAGGAACAACCGACAAGGGATATATATTCTCCGCTCCCTACTCTGAGACCGGCTGGATTGCAGGATCTGTTCCGGCAAACAGGAATGAGTTCATCCTCAAAGGCTCGGTCGGAGATCCTCCGTTGATTGCTGCAAGGCTCCTCGACATGATGCTCGACTCATCAGGAACAGAGGTAACCGGAATCCCGACTACTTTCAGACTTGAAAAAAATGTCGTTAAGGATTATGAAATGACATTAATAACAAAGACCGAATCTCCGACGCTCGAAAAAATTGTGAATGTCATCAATAACGAAAGTGTCAATCTGTATTCGGAGCACCTTCTCAAAGAACTTGGAAAACAGACTTTAAATACGGGGTCTACTGCCGCCGGACTGGAAGTTATTAATAATTTCCTTAAGAAAACAGGAATAAATACTTCCGGAGTATTTGTTGAGGATGGTAGCGGTCTGTCTCCGTTAAATACAATAACATCACGATCAATGGCCGAAATGCTTGTCCACATGAGAAACAGGCCGGATGATTCGGATTGCTTTTACAATTCACTTCCCAGGGCCGGAACCGGTACTCTTAAAAGCTCATTTAACTCTGTTCTGTTTTCCGGCAGGCTCAGGGCTAAGAGCGGGTCAATGACAAGAGTAAGAAGCTATGCAGGTTATTTAACCGCACAGTCAGGAAGGGAATTTGCCTTCTGTATCCTTGTAAGTAATTTTTCCGGCTCGTCGCGAACCATTGTGGCAGGAATTGAACAGATTATTTCCGAAACCATCCTTAACAACTAATCCATCAGCTATTTATGAACAGCACCGTAGCGGTCCGAAAATGCATGGAATATGATTTCGGTCTTATCTATTCTCATATAGAAGAGATCTACAATATCTGCGGAGGACCTGATTTGCGAAATAAAAAGGTATTATTGAAACCCAACGTTCTCTCCGATAACATACCCGAAAGATGCGTTACCACCCATCCGGTTGTTCTCGATGCCATGATTGCTTTTGCCAGGGACCGGGGAGCCACGGTCTTTGCAGGCGACTCTCCGGCTATACATTCAAGGGGTTTCAGACCTGTTAAGACAGGAATAATTGAAGTGTGTGAGAAGAGAGGAGTGCCATGGATCGATTTCATGGACAGGCCCTCTGAGATCAGACTTAAAAACGGAAGGATAAAGGTGGCTTCTATTGCCAGGGAAGCGGATCTGATAATTTCACTTCCAAAATTCAAGACTCATGAACTCGTGTACCTGACCGGGGCGATCAAAAATACTCTGGGTCTGGTTCCGGGATTTATAAAGGCCAAACAGCACGCCCTTTACCAGAACAGGGAGAGTTTCAGTTCCTTTCTTGTCGATCTTACTGAGAGTATCACCCCTGACTTCTGCCTGATGGACGGGATTCAGGGGATGGAGGGACCCGGACCAGGTCAGGGAACTCCGGTCAGAACAGGAGTTCTGATAGGTTCTTCCAATCCTCTGGCGGTCGATATAATAGCCTCAAAAATAGCAGGATATGATCCCATGGATATACCCACAAACAGGATTGCCCTGAACAGAGGGAACTGGCTCAGAACGCCCGAAGCGCTAATTTATAACGGACCAGTTCTTGACAGTCTTGTCAAGAAGGATTTCAGGCGGATCAGGATCACCTCCGACCGGAATATTTCCTTACAGTTCATAAAGAACAGGATAAAAATTCCGAGGAAGTTTGAAAGAAGGCCTGTCTTCATTCATGAAAACTGTACCGGTTGCCGTGAGTGCATAAAGATATGTCCTCAGAATGCCATTGTAATGGATGAAAAAAGGAAGAACCATGTAGTTCTGACCGACAGCAAATGTATAAGATGCTTCTGTTGCAGCGAGGTATGCAATTACAATGCGGTAAAAATAAGGGTCAAGGTATTCGGAGTATAACCGGTCCCTGACCCTGTAATGATTTTCTCTGTCTGATTTAAATATCAGACGTCTATCCTGGCATATTTTGCGTGAGCTTCGATGAATTCCCTTCTGGGAGGAACCTCATCACCCATAAGCATTGAAAATATCCTGTCAGCTTCTGCAGCGCTGTCTATTGTTATTTGTTTCACAGTCCTTGTCTCCGGATTCATGGTGGTTTCCCAGAGCTGCTCCGCATTCATCTCACCAAGACCTTTGTACCTCTGTATCGTAACAGCACTTTCTTTTCCGCCTCCAAGTTCTTTTATTGCTGCTTCGCGCTCCTCTTCTGTCCAGCAGTATCTCTCAGCCTTGGCTCTTTTAACAAGATAAAGAGGCGGCATGGCAATATACAGATAGCCTCCCTTTATCAGGTCCTGCATGTATCTGAAGAAGAAAGTCATAATAAGTGTGTCAATATGAGACCCGTCGACATCGGCATCGGTCATGCAAATTATCTTGTGGTACCTCAGACCTGCAGTGTTAAGGGCTTTGCTGTCTTCCTCCGTACCGATGCTTACCCCAAGGGCGGTGAAAATATTCTTTATCTCTTCGCTTTCGTAGATCCTGTGCTGCATAGCCTTCTCAACATTGAGGATCTTACCCCTGAGAGGCAGAATGGCCTGGAAACGCCTGTCGCGTCCCTGTTTTGCAGTTCCGCCTGCCGAATCTCCTTCCACGAGAAACAATTCGCATTTTTCAGGATCACGGTCAGCACAGTCGGCCAGCTTACCCGGGAGCCCCGATCCGGAAAACTCATTCTTCCTCTGGACAAGCTCCCTTGCTTTTCTGGCCGCATGCCTTGCCGTTGCTGCAAGGATAACTTTCTGAACGATAATCTTTGCATCCTTCGGGTTCTCTTCCAGATAGTTTGTAAGCATGGCACTTACGGCCTGGTCAACGGCACCCATTACTTCAGAGTTACCGAGCTTCGTTTTAGTCTGGCCTTCAAACTGTGGCTCAGCAACCTTCACCGAAATAATTGCAGTGAGGCCTTCCCTGAAATCATCTCCGTTTATGTCAAACTTTAGCTTCGATGTCGCTCCCGACTCATCGGCATACTTCTTCAATGTCCTTGTCAGTCCTCTCCTGAAACCCGCCAGATGAGTACCACCCTCGATTGTGTTGATGTTGTTTACATACGAATGCACATTCTCCGAAAAAGAGCTGTTGTACTGAAGGGCTATCTCAACCGGTATTTCGGTTTTATCAAAGGTGATATGAATCGGTTTTTCTATTATCCTCTCGCGGTTGGAATCGAGGTATTCTACAAATTCCTTCAGCCCGAGTTCCGAGATGAACTCCTCGCTCCGCATTTTTCCTCCGTTTCCATTCTCAACCAGCTCCCTCTCATCCTTGATCGTAAGTAGTATCCCTTTATTCAGAAAAGCAAGTTCCCTGAGCCTTGCCGACAGAATCTCAAAATTGAACTCAGTGGTCTGGAATATTTCATTGTCTGGCTTAAACTTCACAACAGTACCAGATTTGTCAGATAAGCCGATGGCTTCAACTTCCGTAACCGGTTTCCCCCTCTGGTATACCTGCCTGAAGATCTTGCCTTCTCTCATCACAGTTACCTCAAGTACACTTGAAAGGGCGTTGACGCATGATACTCCTACACCGTGAAGACCTCCTGATACTTTATATGAGCCCTTGTCAAACTTACCTCCTGCATGCAGGACAGTCATAACTACTTCAAGAGCTGATTTCTGCTCCTTTTCATGAAGACCTGTTGGTATCCCGCGACCGTCATCGGCAACAGTAAGGGACCCGTCTTCATGTATAAGCACATCGATCCTGCTGCAGAAACCTGCAAGAGCTTCATCAATCGAATTATCAACAACCTCATATACAAGATGATGCAAGCCTTTAATCCCTATATCCCCAATATACATTGCAGGCCTTTTTCTCACTGCCTCCAGACCTTCAAGCACCTGAATACTCTCTGCAGAGTATGCAGCGCCTTCCTGCAACTTCCTTTCATTTTCACTCATATTTCAAAGAATTACAACAACGTTTCTTATATACCACATCCTTATTCAGGACTATTTATTATGGCATATAATCGATTGATTTTATGAATTTTAAATCTAGCCCCAAAGATACTTCATTTGGCTGTTTTTTTTAGTTAAAACAAGTTAAAAATAATCCACAATTTCATAAAGAAATTAACATGCAGACATGTCAAATTGTCCTGTTTTCCCCAAAAAAAGCATTTGAAAATTTCCGGAAAAAAGTATATCTGAACTTTCACCCAAAAACAGCCCTGTGAGTTGCCCTTTACCCTCTGTTAAAGGCTGTAAGTGAAGCCTATAAGGAAATTGAACATCTGTGAAGGATAATATTCCCATTCATAATAACGTTCCCACGAGATATTATTAACCTTCGCCCAGAATGAAAGTATCCGGGTATACCTGTATTCAGCGCTCAGGCCAATGTTGATATGAGCAGGTTTGCTGACTGTCACCGGCGAAAGTGTCATCCATCCGGTCGGACTCTGATATACCTGAAGCTTCCTGGGACCAACTACGTTGATTTCAGTGCCAGCTATGATCTTGTTTCTCAGATTGTAGTAAAATCCGATCATTCCGTCCCAGTCAGGTTTGTTGACCGCAAAGGGTAAGGCCGAAAGAGTGTACCTGTAATAATCAGCCCTTGAACGGAATGAAAGCCTCGATGAGAAATTCCCGCTCAGCTCTCCATGAAGATTGAAGATATCGGCATCATCAGGGGTAACAATAAAATGATTTCCCCTTTCGGTGACCGAGAGTGTATCGGGATATACCACGTTGGAGAACATCAGCATATTGCTTACAAGGGAATAGGAAGCTGAAACCTCATAATTACCTCCAAAGCCGCTGTTTCCCTTAAGACCTCCTGAAATAACGAGCGAATGATTAGTATTTGGAACTCTGAAAAGTGACCCGTCCGGAACGAGGTAGGGATTCATCGAAATCACTCTGAGAGGATCATTGTTCTCAAGTTTTCCTGAAAGCCGGGCAAAGAAGTTAATATATTCAGGCACGATCGTAAACCCAAGAGAAAGATCAGGATGAAAATAGATGTTAGTTTCCGGTTCGATATTCTGTTCAAAAGATATGCCGGCTCCAAGGTTAAAATTCCACTGATCAGTCATCTTTTTCACATAGGGCCTGACCGTCATGATGTATTTCGGGTCGAGACCGAGTGGTTCTGCAAGCCTGTAATGATCAATGTTGATAAGTCCACCGATGTAGAAACCCTCGTAAAGCTTTGAAAGAGCACCGGTAAAGCCTACACGGTGAAGGCTCCTGTCAGCCGTATTGTTGAAATAATCGTAAGAAAGGCCGAACTTGTATGAAAACTCCGTTGAGTCGAGATTCTGTGAGGCTACGGTAGCATCAGCCCCGATATCATAGTAGGTCTGTTTTATTTCCTTTTTGCTGAACTCGTAAAAATCGTCCGTATTATACCCGTAGGCATATCTTGACCTGTGAAGAAAATCGGCAGATATGTCGAAGTAACCCTCCCGGAAGAATTTTCTTCCGAATACAGTTGCGTCATTATCCATAAAACCAGAAAAGACCTTCTGCTTGTTTTCAAGGGGAACTTTCCCGTTCGAGGAGTAATGCCTGGCAAAAATACCTACTGCACCCTTCTTTGACCTTTGGTTGGTGACGCTGAGTTCACCCAGGGGAGTATTATTGTTTCCGAGGCCAAGCCGTAAATAACCCTTGTAAAGCTTTGGAAGGGGATCAGAAAGCAAAGAAGCAGGTTTAATTGTACTTATTGTATAAACAGGAGTGAATGCCTTAGAACTCACCTCATAGCTGAATACCGGATTTACTTTGGCCGTATCGGTTATCTCGGGAAGGAAACTTTTTTTCCTTGCATCAGAAAGCGATGGCTTATAGGGATTATAAAGAGTGACTTCCCTTTTAAGATCCTGAGCTTCATTAGCCTCCTGCGCCACAGCCGGAAAAATGAACAGTACCGGCAGCGCCACGGCGAATATTGTTCTTTTAATCATATCTTTCAGTGTAATGTTGTCGTTCACGGGTGCTATAATTGTCTTCCGGAATAATCTGTTAATAATAATCTCACTTAACATCATCGAGAGAGGCAAGCTTTTCCTTAACCTCATCCAGGATACCGTCATCGGTGATGGTATAGTATTCCCTCAGGCTCTGCAGCGTAGCCCTTGCCTGCAGGGTATCCCCCTTATTTATGCTGATGTCCGCCAGAAGAAGGAACATCTTTGCCATCCAGAAGGGATGAGGACTGTTCTGATCGATAAACTGTGTCACATTTCGTTCCGACTCCTCGATATTCCCATTCCTGAAAAGAATCTCAGCTACCCTGTATTTGGATTCTGCTCCCTCTGCACTCACAACTTCTCTGGCAAGCCGTCTGAAATCAGCAAGTGCCTCATCAAATTCATTGAGACTGTAATGAGCCTTTGCATTAACGAATGTTGCTTCCCTCATCAGCTCTTCAGGAATACCCTGGCTGTTTTTTATCCTTTCAGCCGCTTTTATGCTTTTCTGTGCATCACCCTCCTGATAAGCCGACCTCAGCTGTCCGCGGAGTGCAGTCAGCTTTAAATCTGAGGTCGTGGCTGACTTTTCCAATCGCTCATAATACTCAAAAGCTGCGGAATATTCCTCCTGCTCATATAGAATAGCGGATGCCGAAACAAGAGCCTGTTCCATGAACTGATTGTTCGGTATCCTGATCACTTCACGGTAAAGACCGATGGCTTCAGTTTTGTTGCCCGAAGAGTTGAGACATTCCGCAAGATAGAACTGGGCATTCAGCCTGAAGCTGCCGTTCTGGAACTCCCTGAGATAATTTCTGAAGATCTCCGACGCCCTTTCGCAATTACCTGAAATGTAAAGATTTTCACCTGAAGCATATAACATCGAGTCTTTCTCAGCCAGGTTCACATCACCATAGCCTATCGTTCTCACATAGCTGAAGTAACTTTCCACATCGTTCATTTCTATGTATGTGTTTTTCAATCCTGTGAGTGCGTATCTTGCTTCAGGTGTTGAAGGATATGTCTCTATAACCTTCTTAAACTGAGCGACTGATTTTTCATTTTCGCCCCTGTTGTAATACAACAGACCAAGCTGTACAATTGCCCTCGGGACGAATGGGCTAGACTGATGATTGGCAATTACATTGACAAAGTCAGCCTCTCCCCTTCCGTAATCCTCCATCACAAGGTAAGCCCTGCCCCTTTCATAAAGGGCGTTCGGAACATATGATGATGAAGGGAATCTGGCAATAAGGCTGGTAAGAACATCCGTCTTCCCTCTTTGATTATTGGTAAGCCCCATACAGAAACCCTTCTGATACATTGCATAATCGGCATCGGCTTTGCCGTTAAGAATAACCATGTCATAATACGAAATTGCCTGTGGATAGCTGGTCGTAATGAAATAACAGTCGGCTATCCTGAGTTTCGTGTCTGCAACAAGCTCTGGTCTCGTTCCCCTGTATCCGCTTTCAAAATTCCTGAATCGTGTCAGTGCAGCAGGATATTCCTTAAGATTATAAAGAGTATAACCCAGGTTGTAATTTATCAGTTCAGCCTCAGGAAGACGCATGGCTCCCGGGATGGCGAGGAATAATTCATAGTCATCCCTTGCATTTTCATACTGCCCTGTCCGGTAATAGGCTTCTCCCCTCCAGAAGACCGCCCGGGCCCTGAGATCCCTGTTATAGCTTTCGTACTGAAGCGACCTGTTGAAGAGGCTGATCGACTGCTCAATCTCCATATTATTGAAAAGTTCAAGCCCCCTGAAGAAAGCCACCCTCTGGTAGGCAGCCTCAAGCCTGCTGTCCTTGTTCCTTATCTTGTCAAGTGCCGTCAGTGCAGCACTGTAATTCCTCATCTCAGTGAATGTAGCCACGAGATAGTTATAGGCTTCTTCGATTTTGTCAGAGCCGGGGTACAACTCAATATACTCCTGAAAGGCAGCTATAGCTTCTCCGAACGGTGATGAGGAGGTCTCATATGTAAGCTTTGCGAAGTTGAAAAGAGACTCTTCCTTCAGCTTTTTGTCAAAATCCATTTTTGATGCCTGTCCAAAAGCAAACTGAGCCCGCTTCTTGTCGCCCTGCTTAAGGTAACAATCGCCGAGAACAAACCAGATGTTCTGGCTCAATATGTCCGATCTGGCCCCGGCACCCAGAAGTGTCTGAATGGCCTTATCCGTGTTGCCTGTCCGGTAATAGCAGTAACCAAGCTGATACTTCTCCTCCCTTTCCACTGTTTTTGACACTGAAGCATATCTCTCAAAGAACTTCAGGGCTTCAGCATAATCACCCCTGTTGAAATGAGCATCCCCCACAAATTTGTACAACTCTGCTGCTCTTTCTGCGGGAGCCGATTCCAGAAGTTCGGGAGCAATTTCAAGAATGCCTTCGTAATCCTTGTTCATGTACATGATCTGGGCAATGTAAAACGGAACGATAGGTCCGAAGGTCTCGTCATCACGAAGCTTCATAAACCCTTCAAGAGCACTCTGATACATCTGTTGCTCGTAAGCAATGTGAGAAAAATAATACTGGGCAGGAGCTGTATATTCGGTGTCAATGTCCTTTATCTCCGAAAACATCAGCAAAGCCTTTGCCTTGTCACCTCTCATATAAAGGGAATAACCGTACCTGAAAAAATACTCAGGCAGTTTATCGCTGTCAAGCTCATGACGGTTGACAGCCTCGAACCATGTTGCCGCTTTCCTGTAATTCCTGTTCTGATAGAAATAATCTGCGAGTTCTATCCTTGCTTCGTTTATCCTGGGCGATCCCGGATGAGCTGAAAGAAATACGACCATCCTGTATTCGGCATCCGGATTCTGAAGCCTGAGGGCTGAAAGAGCGGCATAATACTCCGCTTCAATAAGGCGGATTCCTGACTCATCCTCCCCGCTTTGTACATAATCGTCAAACAGTCTTATCGCCGCTGCATATTTCTCCTTGTTGAACAGATCTGTCGCCCTGTTAAAATCAGACCTCAGATCGTCCCCTGAAAATGACGCCTGAGGCAAAGCTTCAAACATCACCAGAAAAAAGAAATAAAACAAAAAACCTGCCTTCTTAATGTTCATAACTTATGCTTTTAGGCTATATATTACTTAACAAAAATCGCACAATACAATATATTGCGACAATAACTAATTAAGAGTTAGCCACATACAACTAAAATAGATTTTCCTGACTCTGGCAAAATTACAATTTATAAACGGCGGCCCGGATCCTTTATTACTGATTTTATTAACAGATAAATACTATTTATCAATTCTTTCTGTATTTTGCGATTCAAAATCCACTGTAATGGACGATTCCCACTCTCCTGACCCGATAATTGAGCTTTCCGGCTGCAGTATCTGGCAGCAGGACCATCTTGCCCTTACCGGAGTAACCCTGTCGGTAAACAAGGGTGAGTTTGTATACCTTGTCGGAAAAGTGGGAAGCGGAAAAACAAGTCTTATAAAAACACTGAATGCCCAGCTTCCCCTCAGGGAAGGAAAAGGCATTGTTGCAGGTTACGATCTTGCAGCGCTTAAGGAAAGAGATATCCCTTTTCTGAGAAGGAAACTTGGAATAGTCTTTCAGGATTTCCAGCTGCTTATCGACAGGTCGGTTAGCGACAATCTTGAGTTCGTTCTGAGAGCAACGGGATGGAAAGACAGGAATGAAATAAACAGAAGGATTGATGAGGTTCTTGACAAAGTCGGCCTTAGCCTGAAAGGATACAAAATGCCCCATCAGCTGTCGGGAGGTGAACAGCAGAGAGTAGTAATAGGAAGAGCCCTGCTGAATGAACCGGAAATAATTCTCGCCGATGAACCGACCGGTAATCTTGATCCGGAGACATCAGAAGGAATAGTACGTCTTTTAAAAGATATCAGCAGCACCGGAAGAGCCGTTATCATCGCAACACATAACTATACAATAATCAAGAAATTCAGCGCCCGGACGCTTAAATGTGATAACGGAAAAATAACCGAGATAAGGGATGATGAGGAGATAGAACTCGAAGCTCTCTGACCGGTTGATGATTGCCGCAATAGTTTATTCCCGTTATATTTCCGGTATAATCAACGAGCTGCAACCTCACTGAATCCACCCTCCATAAAACACTAACCGGCCTGCTCTCTTAACATATATTCAAAAAAATCCCTCCACTGACTGTTCCCTTCCCCTTGAATGAGAACCTCGTAATGCCAGACTGATGAAAAGGTTCCTCCCGCTTTCCTGATCGCCCTGATGATATTCCCCATAGTCTCAACCGCATTTTCCTGAATGCGTCGGCTCCCGGGATCCTTACCCGCGAAGGTGTCATGGGTCGGAAAGATCCTGAGTAAGGTTGTTCTCTCTTCAATCAGGTCATAAAAAAGGAAAGGCCTTGAGATACCCGCTCTGAAACCCGGAACATCATGGTATCCCATTGAATAATCCTCACTGATTCCTGCCTTTATCAGGTTTCTGTACGAAATGGGAAGCCTGAATCCCATCCTCTGAAAAATTCCGGAACGGCATACTTTTCCCGTCAATTCATCAAGCTCCCTGCATTCAGATTCCACAGGAGGTAGAATTGATGAGTCCCCCCCTGAGTAACTCAATCCAATCCTGCCATTCTCAGAAATTTTTCGAATAATGCTGCTTAGTCTCTCCTTCCGGGGAATGAAATCATTATCATCAATCTCACTATCCCTTGGCGAACAGAAGAATATTACATCTGAATTGCTGTATCTTGTTTTCTCATTGATGTAACCGACTACATCACCCACATCATCTGTCCTTGCTTTTATGCTTTTCCCGTACTCATCCCCGTCCGTAAGCATCTGAGCAGCATCTTCGCCATTTCCGCGTTCATCAATTTCATCCATGTTTTTGCCTGCAGGAAAAGAATCAACAACATCAATTATTATGAGCTTCCTGAATTCCTTCCTCCTGAACGACATGTTATGAAACTTTCTGAGGAGCAATACTGCCAGTTCACGTGACCAGAAATCTACCACGGGAATTCCAAGAAAACCATTTCTGCATGCAATGGACGCCGAAGCAGGAAAGCTTCCCGCATGGTCCGGTTCATATTCAAGATATTCCTCATATCTTGAAACAAGATAGAACACCGCTGAAAATATATCGAAGGGAATGTCCGGGCCATTGCCTGTAAAAAATATGACAGGAAGCCTGTTCCACTCACCTGTTTTAATATTCTGATAACGGAATCCCTCTTCAGAAAGTAAACCCGAAGGTCTGATGTTCAGGGAACCGGGAACAATCTCTTCGGAATAATTGATTATATGATGCTTCCCCAGCTTACGCCTGTCTGATACGATATCCCATCTGAGGCCGAGTATTTCTCCCAGTATCAGATCAGCTGTATACCTTAAACGGGGGGTATTGCTGGCAGCGTATATCTTTAGCGGCCTGGCCTCCATATCTGCAAATGTAATCAATTGTGCAGAGAAAGAAGTTCATTTCAGCATAATTCCATTTATGAAGTACCTGACGGAGTGACAGATCACCGGCTCAGATAATCATCAAAAAGCCTCTGAAGAAAGGCCTTGCCTGACTGTTCCGCAAAATCAGCTCCGGAGCCTGAACTCTGAACAACTTTTCCTGCTTTATGATCATATATAACTGACGAAGTGTCGGTTATAAAGGCAAACCCTTCATTGAAGGTGTAAAAGGCAAATGAATTTGAACCCTCAGAAAGAAGATCTCTTGCAAAAGGAAAATCCCCCTTGATATCCAACTGGTTGAGAAGTGTTTTGGATATATCCACCTGGGTACCTGTCCTGGCAATTCTTACTCCGGCTGTATCAACCGCTCCTCCAAGCCACAACATGGGGATCCTGAAAATCTCAGGTGAATACACCAGATCCTCAGGTGAATTACGGCGACAATGATCAGCAACAAGTATTACAAGTGTATTCTTCCACCAGGGAGTTGTTTTGGCCCAGTCAATAAAGCTTCCCAGCGTTTTGTCGGTATAATAAACTGAGTTCCTGAATTTTGTCAGATCATCGGTCCCCTCGAAAACAGGGGCCATCGGCACTTCGAAGGGCTCATGGCTTGAAAGGGTAAGTGCCACCCGGAAAAAGGGTTCCCTGACAGAGGTCATGGAATCCTGAAGCGCCTGCATAAAAACATCATCGTGAACCCCCCATTTTGAGTTGAAATCGTCAGGATTAAAGTTCTCCATAGTAATGATCTCACCGAAACCTGAAGCTATGACAAATGACTTGAAATTTGCAAAATTGATATCGCCTCCGTACCAGAATGAGGTGCTGTAACCTATTCCTTCAAAAATCCTGACAAGGCTGCTGAGCGATTGTGTCTTTCTGGGTTCCTTTATTATAGACACGGCAGGCTGCGCCGGATAACCATTCAAAATAGCCGGCATGGCCTTATCTGTCCTGTTTCCTGAGGCATAGAAACTGGTGAAAAGGATCCCATCATCCGCAAGCCTGTTGAAATTCGGGGTTGTCAGCGAATCACCTCCCAGAGGCCCAATAAGCGAACTTCCAAAGCTTTCAAGAATAATAAAAAGAATATTGGGTCGTCCGTTATTTAAAACCTTTAAGGTTGAATCGCCTTGCACAAGAAGCGAATCTGTCAGGAACCTTACCTTATCAGGCTCATGGAAAATGTATGGGTTTTCGGTTGGCCTGCTGTGAAAAAGCGAGCTTCCAACGTTCCAGACCACATTTACTGCAGTATGATTGACAAAAAGATGAGAATTGAAATAAACTGTACCTGCATTTATCGGAGCTACACCAAATCCACCCCTTACCGGAATAATCAGCGAACCTGTAAGAAAAAGCATCAGAATGCTTGCCGGGATCCTGTGTCTTACAGGGCCGGAATCGGAGAAACTTTTGCCATGAAGGCGGTTATAGATTAAACCAGATATTACTGTTAACAAAATAACAGCAGAAAAAACATAAATTATCTTGCCGGTACTGACGGAAGCTGCTGCTTCCTGCGGAGTCTTAAGATATAAAAGCGGAGTATGATCCATCCGGTATCCCCAGTAGCTGTATAATTCTGCATCACCGACAACTATTGCAAGGGAAAGCAGAATAATGATCCATGTATAGATCCTCATGAAATGCCTGTACCATTCACCTCTGACCCAAATTGAAACAAGGGTCGCCAGGAATGGTATTGCAAGCACATAGGCAGTTGCGGAAATATCAAGCCTTATTCCGTGGGTAAATGTACCGGCCATGAGCCTGAATCCGAATTCAGAGGCCTCCCTGTGGTGAACCAGAATAAAATAGAGCCTCGCGAAATAGAATAGTATCAGCCAGAACAATGAATAGAAAAGCAGGGAAATTAGTTTCTTCTTCATTTAAATGATGAAATGGATTTGTTTCGAGTACTAAATCTTCCGTTTCCGAGAAAAAACAACATCAGAGATAAAGTAATTATTATCATCCCGGTAATTGTCAGCCACTCGGGCTTTTCTCCGGGTACGAGAAGCCAGCTCAGTATGGCGCCCACGACAGGAATAATGAATTTCCATAGGTTAAGCTCGGATACTTTTACTCCCGGTCGCTGCAATAACTTGTACCATAGAGAGAATGCAAAAGCCGCCATAAAACTGAGCCAGATGAGAATCATCCAGTAAACGGCATGGCCCAGGTCACGGCCTCCGCCTTCCAGGGGGAAAGAGATAAGATAAAGGATCAGCCCTCCGATACCAAGCGAGGCTGAGCTCAGGACATAGGGATCGATACCTCTCCCCCTGAGCGAAACGACCACATTGCTGGTTGCCGTGGCTATATTGGCAAGCAGGATAAAAAATACACCCAGAAGCTCGATCGCCGAACCTATCCTGAAAGCCTGCCGGCCGGCACTTATAAGAATAACACCGGCTATCCCGAAAATGATCGTAACTATCTTACTTTTAGTGAGCGGATCCTCCCTGTGCATCATCGCCGCCACAACAGCTGTAACAAGAGGCTGCGACCCTACTATGACGGCTCCGAGCGCTCCGGGAACCATATCCATTCCGATATAGAACAGAGTGTAGTTTATAAGGGTCTGAAGAACAAGTACAATCATGACGACCTTCCAGTTTTCACGGATCATCCTGAAATAGACTCCCGGCTTTACCGTAAAGGGCAGGATCATCAGTCCTGAAATAATGAATCTCAATCCCGCAAAATGTAAGGGCGTATCATACTGAAGACCAATCTTGATTCCAGCGTATGCGGTTGACCATAACAGACAGGCTATAATAGCCCAGAATATGGTGTTGGTTTTGGTATCCACCGGGAAATAATAAGGGGGCAAATATGGCAAAAAAAATCATTTTTCCATGAAATTCCCGGATGCAGGCTCAACTAAATTTTATACTTCATGCCATTGAGATGAGCATTCTCTTCTGTAACCCTGAAAAATCACTTCATCAATGAAGCTTTGATCCTTTAAATTGTGATTTTGCTTCAACATCATGAAAAAGATCCGCTTAATCTGCAACTCCCGGGAATAAGACAGACCTCACATTTCTGAAGAGCGGTTTACGAAAACCATTTAATGACAATGTAGTGAGAAACAAAAATTAAACTTTCTGAAATTCACTCCATTCTGAATGATTAATATTTATTTTAATAGATTTGTAAGGTTATCATCAAAGTGACAGTGACAATTGCCGAACACATAGCGGAATCCCTTTACAGAAAGGGCGTCAGATTTGTTTACGGAATACCCGGCGGACCATCCATTCCTCTGATGGAAGCATTCAGAAACGCAGGCATTGAATTCATCCTGGTTTCTCACGAATCTGCTGGTGGAATAATGGCTGACATCTCGGCCAGGCTTACTGGTATACCCGGGGTATGCCATGCAACATCGGGACCTGGTGCGGCGAATCTCGCAACTGCAGCCGGAGAGGCTCTTCTGGACCGTTCACCTTTAATTATCCTAACTACGGAAATGAGCGACAGGATGATTAATAGGACAACCCAGATGAATATTGACCACCAGAAATTGTTCAGGCCGGTGACGAAAGCCTCCTTCAGGATGACACCTGAAAACTCATGGCACCTCATTAACGATGCGTTCAGGATAAGTCTCGCTGAATACCCCGGACCTGTACACATCGGGATACCCTCCGACATCTCATCAGTTGAAGCATTGACGGCAACTGCACTGCCGGATGAGGTCGTGACTGAAACCCCTGACAACGACGAAGAACGGATAAGGGAGATAATCAAAACTTCCTCAAGACCGGTCATTGCAGCAGGTCTCACTGCTGCCAGACACGGGACGGGTAACATGCTTGCTGCTCTTCTTGATGATCATAAGATCCCTGTGATTCTTACTCCAATGGCAAAGGGTTTAATAAGTGAAGATCATCCCTGCTATGCCGGAGTACTTTTTCACGCTCTCAGTGACTATCTTGAGGACATTGTGAATGATGCTGACCTGTTGATTGGACTGGGATACGATCCGGTCGAATACGACTATGAATCGTGGATTACGGATGTTCCCCTGATCCATTTCAACACCATTGATGCAGATCTGCCTGAGAGGGAAAATATATTCAGCTATACCGGCCCACCTGATGAATGGTTCGGGCTTTTGAAAAATCTGGACATGGTATCCGGGAATTCAGATATTTCCAGGGTAGAAACAGTCCGGTATGAAGTAAGTTCTGTCCTTGACGGATTCAGGGATCATTTCGGGCCCGTGACTGCACTTGCCGTTCTTGGTGAAGAAATCCCTCATGATGCAATCGTTACCTTCGACGTTGGATCACACCTGCATCTTGCCGGACAGATGTGGAGAACCTACGGAAACCCTAACATGCTGATCACCAACGGCTGGTCAGGGATGGGATTCGGGATTCCTGCGGCCCTGGCAGCAAAACTGATCAGACCCTCCTCTACGGCAGTCTGCGTGACGGGCGACGGCGGTTTCCTCATGATGGCAGGCGAACTGATGACAGCCAGAAGATATAACATTCCGGTCATTATTGTAGTATTTTCTGACGGGGAATTGAATCTTATAAAACTAAAACAGTCGTGGAAGAATCTGCAGCATTATGCTACGGGGCTTTATTCCGCCGACCTGTTTGAATCAGATACTTTTCTGGGTATTGATGTAATAACAGCCGACTCGGAAGTGAGTTTAAGAAAAGCGATAAATGAATCTCTTAACGTCAGCAGGCCTGTGATAATAAATGCCCGTATTGACCCTGACGACTATAAATGGCTTGTTGTAAGAAAGGAAAGTTAGGCTTTCTTTTCTTTCTTTGGCTTTGTTTCTTTTGTGTCCTTCTTTTCCTTTTCAGATTTCTGGGCTTTGGGCTCCTTTTTTGCTTTAGCGGCTTTGTCTTCCCTGTTTTCAGTATCGACCACTGTTTCAGCCTCCGCCTTTACAGGTTTTTCCTTTATTAGCTCCTTCGTTTCCTTCTCAGACCTGGGTTCAGCAATCTCTTTGACTTCCTTTACTTCCCTCACTTCTTTCCTCTCCTTCAGAGGTTTTCTTTCCTTAACTTCATCAGTCTTTGAAACAGCAGCCTTTTTCTCTGTTGCTTTTGCAGCTTTCTGCCTCGGGCGTCTTACACCATATGTGCCAAGAATGATTTTGCCTCTTCTGCTTTTTTTATCACCTTTTCCCATATTGATATCTTTTTATATCTCACTTACTGAATATCGCAAATTTAATAATATTCTTTGTTTCTATTCAATAAATATAAAGGTTTCATTAAACAGTTCCCTGGTCAGCAGACATAAACATTTCTGCTCCTTTAATCCCTGATAAGATGCCGGCCAAAATAAAAAGTATCCATGTACGGAACAATTTCCGGGTTTGTATGTTAATTGGAAAGGAATTTAATCCGGCGTTGCCGGATGGAACTAAAGAAATGGCAAAAAGCTAATAAATGCGGTTAATTTCAATATATTGTGCGGTTTTATTTTCAGATCTCAAAAATAAATATGACCTTTGATAGACTAATTTACTTTAATTTTTGAATTATGAACATTTACGTAGGAAGTCTTCATTTTAAAATGAATGAAGCAGAATTGAAACAGTTATTTGAGGAGTATGGTGAAGTTGCAACTGCAAAGATCATCATTGATAAGTACTCCGGGAAAAGTAAAGGATTTGGTTTCGTTGAGATGCCTAACGAAGCTGAAGCAAAAAAAGCCATTGAAGTTCTTAATGGTTCTGAAGTCCAGGGCAGAAAAATCATTGTTAACGAATCTATTGAAAGATCAGACAGAAGAAGTAATTTCAGAGGTGGCGACAATGACCGCAGAGGCGGTGGTGGCAACAGGAGAGATAATTACAGGTAAGTATTATTAAACTCGTGAATTATGAAAGGTACGGTTAAATGGTATGACAGAGTAAAAGGCTACGGATTTCTCCAGACAGAGGATCAGAAGGACATCTTCATCCACCGTTCCGGTCTGGTAGTGCCTCATACCGAACTTGAAACTGGACAAGCCGTCGAATTTGAGATTGAAATGAGGGAAAAAGGGCCTGTCGCTATAAAAGTCAGAAAAGCAGAATAAGTTCGTACTTGTTTATATAAAAGAGGCTGTACATCTGGCACAGCCTCTTTTTATTTATTGCTTATGCTTCCGTTCCTATACCAGGGTCCACGGAGCACGGTATTCATAGTGCAGCCTCTTTGTGGCCTCACCATCGGTGTCGTCAACAAAGGTTTCTGTCGCCGGATCCCATTTGATTGTCCTCTTCAGATCACAGGCTATGTTGCCCAGCGTACATACCGTGCAGCTGCTGTGTCCTATGTCGACTGAAGCAACAGGATCCTGACGTGATCTTACGCATTCGATAAAGTTTACCTGATGAGGAATCCTGGTTTCATACGGTCCCTCCTCTGCTTCAGCTGCCGAAGCCGGCGGATTGAACTTGGGATCGGAGGCATTGTAATATCCGCGCGAAACTTCTATCCATCCGTTTTCTCCCCAGAATTTTACACCTTTAGTCAGCTTGTCGTCGAAAGGCTCAGATGTCATGACAACGCCATTTGCGTACTTCCATGAGATGAATTCAGTACCGTCGCCGATGGGTGATATCTCGACAGGTCCGTTTTTGTCCATTCCGAGACCCCATTGTGCAATATCAAACATATGGGCTCCCCAGTCGGTTGTGAAACCACCTCCCATCTCCTTGTACCATCTCCATGCACCCCATATCTGCTCATCCTGCACCGGATCAAGCGAGATCGGCGGATTCAGCTGATTGTTGAAGTGAATGTCTGCCGGAAGCGGACCGAGCCACAGATCCCAGTTAAGATCAGCAGGAAGAGGTTCCTCCGGAAGATCATAGGGAGTAGGCGGAGCTCCGACATAGGCGTTTACCTTGGTTATCTTTCCAAGAGCGCCTGTCTGCACAAGGTTAACAGCATGCTGGAATGCCGCATCTGAACGCTGCTGGCTGCCTACAGCAAGAACCCTGTTGTTTTCCCTGACGGCTTTCTTCAGCTCCTGACCTTCCTTGATTGTGAATGTCATCGGCTTCTCAAGGTAAACATCCTTTCCGGCTTTGCAGGCTGCAATGGCTATCATGGCATGACTGTGATCCGGAACGGCAATTACAACGGCATCAATATCCTGCCTTGCAATAACATCCTGATACTTCTCATAGGTATCAACCTTGAACTCCTTCCCTGCCTTGGTGTAGAAGTCACTTACCCTCCTTTCGAAACGGGTACGTTTGATACCGTAAACGTCACATCCGGCGACAACCCTGACACCTTCCACCTGCAGGAAGCCGCTCAGAAGGAACATGGCCTGCTGACCAAGACCAATGAATCCCAGAGTGATCTCATCCACGTCTGATTCAGCTGCCTTCTTCTTTCCCTTGCATGAACTTGCTATTCCGGGAATAATTATCATCCCTGCCATCCCTGCTGCTGCTGAGCCCAGGAAACGGCGCCTTGACCATACATTCTTTCGATCTTTCATAAATAAAATCAGGTTTTTTGGTTTAAGTTAAATTGATTATTAAGGTTAGTTAAGGAGCTATAAAAATAGTTTTTTTTTGTATTCTGATAATACTTGTCCTTAAAATATCAGAATCTACCAAAGATAGAGTATTTTCCTGTGTTGCAAAAGATCGACGAATACAGGAACAATCCATTCACATTAGTTTCCATTCTCCTCTCAAGATGCAGAACTGGCTGATCCCTTCTCAGGGCAAGATGCTTCCTCACACCCGGGGAAGGCGATATGGCCCTTATCCTCTGTTCCCCGGATTTTATTTCAACACCATAATACTCCCTTAATACAGCAAAAAGAGACCTGTCTTCAAACTGCCTCGATGTGAGCCGGGGCATATTTATATTTGCAATGTAACTTATATCAAAGAAAATAGGATCATCATCAAGAAGCCTGAGCCTTTCCATGTAAATGCATCCCGACTCCGTTTCAAGGTCCGAAAGCGGAAACATAAAATCCTCCGGCCACGGAATCAGAACCGGCTTCACAACAATCCTTGTCTTCAGATCCCTGCTTCCCACAGCCGATGTGGTACCGGATACTGACAAAATTCCAATGTCCAGTGGAGGCTTCCGTACAATGCTGCCTTTCCCCTGATGCTTTCGTATGAATCCGTCATTGGCAAGACAGCCCAAAGCCTGCCTTACAGTCGGTCTGGTCATGCCGTAAATACGGCATAACTCGTTCTCTGAAGGCAGCAGATCTCCTTCCCGGTAAACATTACCGGTAATATGCTTTCTAAGTATCTCATACAGCTTGCGGTAACGGGGAGCTGCCTGGCCAGTGACCATCTTTTATAATTTTAGCGTAAATATAGCGTTTTTTACTTGTAAATACAAGTTTATTTCTTAATTTTGTAATCGCATTAATATTAACACATTCAATACAAATTAAATAGAATATTTTACAACTTATAATAACAAGTTAAGTATCTCTCAGGGTATGTCCCGGGCTTGATCCGGCGAACCTGATCCATAAGGAGAAAGTACTCTGAATCCTGACAGGCAGGAAGAAGAAAATTGTTGAATTACTTATACAAATAACCAATTACAGATAAAACAATGGCAACTCAGGTAATAATGCCAAAACAGGGACAGTCGGTGGAAACCTGCATAATAACCGGATGGTACAGAAAAAAAGGAGAAACCGTAAAAACCGGCGACCTTCTTTTCTCCTACGAAACCGACAAGGCGGCTTTCGATTTTGAATCTCCCGCCGACGGAATTCTTCTGGAAATAATACACCCTGAAGGATCAGAAGTTCCTGTTCTCGACATAGTTGCCCTTATCGGCCAGGAAGGAGAGGAAACCTCCTCCCCGAATATTCCTGACGTATCAGCTATACCTGCTGAAGAAAACCAGACGCCATCAAAAGAATTTCGCGAAATCTCTGCCACCGCTGCCCCCGTAACCGGACAAATTGATACTGAAGCATTGCCGAAGTTGAGGATATCTCCAAGGGCGAAACGCCTTGCCGAAAGAAAGGGAATCGATTATGCATCATTAACAGGATCCGGGCCCAACGGCAGAATAATTTGTTCAGATGTTATGGGCGCGATTGCAGGGACCAGTCTTGCAACAGAGCCTTCACTGAAGACAGGAGCTGAGTATACCGACCAGCCAGTAACCAACATAAGGAAGCTTATCGCAAGGGCCATGCACGATTCCCTCCTGAATTCAGCCCAGCTTACCCACCATATGAGCGCTGATGTAAGAAAGATCCTGGAAGCAAGAAGGAAAATCAAGGAGGGTATGAGCACCGGTAAGAATACACAGGACATAACAATTAACGACATGATCTGCTGGTGTGTGATCCGGGCTCTCAAAAAGCATCCTGAGATTAATTCCCACTTCCTCGACGACAGGATAAGAAGGTTCAATACTGTAAACCTCGGAATAGCTGTCGATACCCAGCGGGGCCTGATGGTCCCTGCAACAAAGAGTGCAGGAGACATGGATATACGGAGCCTTTCGGCTGCGCTGAAAAAAGCCGCAGACGATTGCCGCAGGGGAAACATAAATCCCGAGCTGATCCAAAGCACGGCTGCAACATTCACAGTCTCAAACCTTGGCAGCTATGGTGTGGAAATGTTCACTCCCGTTATAAACCTGCCGCAGGTTGCAATACTGGGTGTATGCACAATCATTAACCGCCCTGCCGACCTTGGAAACAATACTTTCGGCTTCGTTCCCTATATCGGACTGTCACTAACGTACGACCACAGGGCAGTCGACGGTGGACCGGCCACTCTGTTCCTTGGAGAGATCAAAAAGGAAATCGAGAATCTCACCTTATGAATCCTGAAGGGGTCGCTTTTCCGGGCTTAGATTGAGTTAACCGGAAAAACCTTGCCTTTCAGCCTGACTAACAAGAATATAAGATATTTAATAAACCAATAGCAATGCCAAAAAGTCAGAATCTTTATCCGGGGGAGATAAGAAAACCACAGTTCATTGAATTTGGAAAGATCCCGGTAAACCAGTACAACAGAAGCATAGAGGACGAAAAAAACCGGTTCAGTAATGACGATTTCCTGAGGATCTATCATGACATGGTAATAATCAGGGAGTTTGAGACAATGCTGAATCTAATCAAGACAACCAGCGAGTACAGGGGAATATCCTATAATCATCCCGGGCCCGCCCATCTTTCCATCGGTCAGGAAGCTGCTGCCGTGGGAATGGCTTACACGCTCGGAACAGATGATTATATTTTCGGCTCACACCGCAGTCATGGCGAGATCCTTGCAAAAGGACTGTCTGCCATCCACCGGCTTGACGAAGACACCCTCTACGGCATAATGAAGAACTACTTCGCAGGCAAGGCCCTGAGCGTTGTCGAAAAGGGTTTTTCCGGCACTGTCAGGGAACTGGCAATACATTTTCTGCTTTACGGAGCGCTTGCCGAGATCTTTGCCAGGGAGAACGGATTCAACAAAGGCCTCGGAGGATCGATGCACGCCTTCTTCACTCCTTTCGGGATCTACCCCAACAACGCGATAGTAGGCGGTTCAGGAGATATCTCGGTAGGCGCCGCTCTTTACAAAAAGATAAACAGGAAACCAGGGATAGTGGTCTGCAACATCGGCGACGCTTCCCTCGGCTGCGGTCCTGTCTGGGAAGGAATATCTTTTGCCACAATGGACCAGTACTATAAACTGTGGGAAGGAGAATTCCGCGGAGGCCTCCCGCTCATATTCAACTTTATGAACAACCTTTACGGTATGGGAGGACAAACAGCCGGGGAAACTATGGGCTTCGGAATCCTGGCCAGGGTTGGCGCCGGCGTTAATCCCGATATGATGCACGCTGAAAGGGTCGACGGATACAACCCCCTTGCCGTTATCGATGCCTTTATGAGGAAAAGGGAAATCATAAACGAAAAAAGAGGCCCGGTTCTCCTTGATACTCTGACTTACAGAATCAGCGGACACTCTCCCTCCGATGCTTCATCTTACCGCTCGAAGGAGGAAATTGAGGCATGGCAGAATGAGGACTCGATAGCATCGTTCGGACTGCAGCTCGAAGAAGCAGGAATAGCCCCGAAGAACATTCTGGAGAAAATTTACAATGATGCCGGTGACCTGATAGCCCATTTGCTCAGACTTGCAACAAACGATGATATATCGCCCCGGATTGACCTGGCAGCTGATCCTGATGCCATTGGGAAGATGATGTTTTCAAACCAGTCGGTCGATAAGATGGAGGACCGTAGTCCTGATGTCCTGATACCAGCTTCAGAAAATCCAAGGGTAAAATCAATAAAAGGAAAGGAAAGGTTCTGGACCGACAGCGAAGGAAAACCTGTATCAAAAGCCAGGACATTCCAGCTGCGCGACGCACTGTTTGAAGCTATTCTCGACAGGTTCTATAAAGATCCGACCCTGGCAGCCTGGGGTGAGGAGAACCGCGACTGGGGAGGAGCCTTTGCAGTTTACAGGGGCCTTACCGAATCCCTTCCCTATCACAGGCTTTTCAACTCACCCATATCGGAAGGAGCAATAGTCGGTACGGCAATAGGTTATGGAATGTGCGGGGGAAGAGCCATTGCAGAAATAATGTACTGTGATTTCCTTGGCCGCTCAGGAGACGAAGTCTTTAACCAGCTTCCAAAATGGCAGGCTATGAGCGGGAACCTTATCAAAATGCCTGTTGTAGTTAGGGTTTCAGTCGGATCAAAATACGGAGCCCAACATTCTCAGGACTGGTCATCACTGGTGGCTCACATACCCGGACTGAAGGTGGTCTTCCCTGCAACTCCCTACGATGCCAAGGGCCTGATGAACAGCGCCCTTCAGGGAACTGACCCGGTGATCTTCTTCGAAAGCCAGAGGATATATGATACAGGTGAGATGTTTCATAAAGAGGGTGTTCCTGAGGATTATTATGAAATACCCCTGGGCGAACCCGACATAAAGAGAGAAGGAAAAGACATTACTATACTTACCATCGGAGCTACCCTTTATACAGCCGTTAAAGCAGCCGACATCCTTATGGACACCTACGGAGTAAGCGCCGAGGTAATTGATGCGAGGACTCTCGTCCCGTTCAATTACCAGCCGGTCCTGGAATCGGTCAGGAAGACGGGAAGAATAGTCCTTGCCAGCGATGCCTCCTCAAGGGGCTCCTTCCTCAAGGAAATGGCCCATACCATCACCACTCTTGCATTCGATGAGCTTGATGCTCCACCCGTTGTTGTCGGATCCCGAAACTGGATTATCCCTGCCCATGAAATGGAAACAAGTTTCTTCCCTCAGCCCGGATGGATAATCGATGCAATCCATCAGATGATAATGCCGCTGAAAAATCATAATGTAAGCACCGGAATTTCTGATGACATAATCATCGGACAAAATAAAGAAGGCGTATAACTCCTTTTTGATATCTTTACGATAACAATAAAGTCATTATGGTAAACATAACAGAAGAAATCAAAGCAAAGGCAGGTTTCATCATCGATATGGATGGTGTTATTTACCACGGAAACAAAATACTGCCGGGGGTCCCTGAATTCCTGAGATGGCTTGAAGAGTCCGGGAAAAAATACCTCTTCCTCACAAATGCCAGCCAGCGCACACCCAAGGAACTGCAGGAAAAACTTCAGAGGCTCGGAATAACTGTCGGGGAAGAACATTTCTACACAAGCGCCCTTGCCACTGCCGGATTCCTTTCGAGCCAGAAACCCAACGGAAGTGCTTTCATAATCGGAGATGCCGGCCTCATTCATGCCATGTACAGCGTGGGATATACAACAAATAACGTCAACCCCGATTACGTTATCGTCGGCGATACCAGCAGCTATAATTTCGAAAAAATAGAACTGGCAGTTAATCTTGTACTTAAGGGAGCCAGACTGATCGGAACAAATCCGGATGTGAGCGGACCGGTCGAAAACGGAATATCCCCTTCCGTAAAGGCTCTTATTGCCCCGATTGAGATTGCGTCAGGAAGGGAAGCATACTTCGTAGGGAAGCCAAATCCTCTGATGATGAGGATAGCTCTGAAAAAACTCGGACTGAAGAGGGAAGAAGCGATTGTTATTGGCGACAGGATGGACACTGATATCAGATGCGGTATGGAATCGGAGATCGACACACTCCTCGTTCTGAGCGGAATAACCGACCTGGCATCTATCGACAATTTCCCTTACCGGCCAAAATATGTCCTGAATGGTATTATCGATCTGGTAGGATAAGAATGACTGATCAGGAGGCATACCGGAATGAGCGCAGAGAGGTCGCACTTTTCATGCGAAGACTCTACAGGCAGGGCCTTACAACAACCTCGGGCGGCAATATAAGCCTTAGAATCAGTGAGGAGATTATACTCATAACGCCTTCTGCAACTGATAAGGGCAGGATGAGATGGAATGAAGTCGGGATTATGACAATGAAGGGCGAAAACCTCACCCCGGAGCTGAGACCTTCAATAGAGAGCGAAATGCATCTGAGTATCTACAGGGCTAAAAATGCCATAACAGCAATTGTCCATGCCCATCCACTGTTTGCCTCAGCATTCACAGCCATGAAATCCAGGATAAACACCTGTCTTACTGCCGAAGCAAGAGCGATATGCGGCGAACCCATTCTTGTCCCATATGCACTCATGGGTACCGCTCAACTGGCAAAACTGGCATCTGAAAACATTCACGGCTCAGATATCCTTTTACTCGAGAACCATGGCATTCTTGCTGCCGGAACTTCTCTGCTCCAGGCATTCGACAGACTGGAAGTTCTGGAAAATGCTGCAAAAATGACCCTTATTACTGAAATCACCGGAAAAGGGAAACCTCTTGGAAAAGCCAGGATCATGGAACTCGACCGGCTTTTCAGGTAAACTACTGATATTAAAGATCTTTAACGACAATTAGTATTAATACCATAATCTAATAAAGCGTGGATAAGCATTTTCTGGCAAATTACCCACAACCTGAGGAAATCAGGAAAAAAGTTGCAGGATCAGAAATACCCGATTTCAGGGAAGTGAACGGCCATATACATACACCCTACTCATTCAGCTCATTCAATGATATGGATGAGATATTCAGGATGGCCAGGGAAGAAGCAATTGCCGTCCTTGGAATAAATGATTTCTTTGTCACACACGGATATGAATCATTTTACAAGCAATCGCTGAAAAACAGGATATTCCCTCTGTTCAATATAGAATTTACCGGCCTGATGAAGAGCGAAAAGGCTAATGGAACAAGAATAAACGATCCCAACAATCCCGGGCGGATATATTTCAGCGGCAAAGGCCTGGATTATCCTTTTAATCCCGGTTTCCTTAACAGGATTAAACTGAATTCAGTTATAAGGGAGAGCCAGTCGCAGATGAAGGCTATGATAACAAAGCTCAACAAGCTCATTACCGATGTTAATCCTTCCCTTAAGCTTTCATATGATGAGATACGAAATGATTTTGCAAGGGAAATGGTGAGGGAACGGCACCTCGCAAAGGCAGTAAGGGTGCTTGCAGAAAAAAAATACAGCGATCCCGGAGAAAGAAATCAGTTTCTCGCGAAGCTTTACGGAGAAAACAAAACAGTGACCGGCAACGGTGACCACGCACAGCTTGAAAACGAGATAAGATCAAATCTATTGAAAAGCGGCGGCAGAGCTTTTGTGGAGGAAAACGAAGCAGCTTTCCTTGATATAGGAAGAATAATCAAGATTATACTGAACTCCGGCGGAATACCATGCTATCCGGTTCTTCTGGACGATGCCAAAGGAAGATTCACGGAGTTTGAGTCCGACTCCTCGAAACTTCACAAAGCCCTCACAGAACTCAGAGTCGGATGCATCGAACTGATGCCCGGACGAAATGATATCTCCATTCTGCGTGAATTTGTAGAGTTTTTTCATGAGAAGAACTTCATTATTCTTTTCGGGACGGAACACAACACTCCGGGGTTGTTTCCCCTTACGGTGGTTGCCCGCGGAGGAGTACCTCTTGACAATGACCTGAAAACCATTGCCTGGGAAGGGGCATGCATTACCGCTGCCCACCAGTATCTCAGGGCTAAAGGGATGCAGGGATATATCCTCGCCAACGGGATGCCGAGCTTCGAACAGAAAAAGGAACTTTCCTACCTGGGACGGCTCATAATCGAATTCTTCCTTACAAACAACTGATATCATGAGACCGGAGATCAAAGAACTGATTGAAATATCCAGATTTTACGGGAAAAACAAGGATTATGTAATTGCAGGCGGCGGAAATACATCATTCAAGGATGATTCAACTATCTGGATCAAGGCCAGCGGAAGGTCACTTGCATGCCTTGATGAAGGAAGCCTGGTGGCTCTTAGCCGTGAAAAGCTTCATCTTATCTCAGAAAAAACTTACTCCGAAGATCCTGTCCTCAGGGAGGAACAGGTGAAAAACGATCTCTATGCCAGCATTGAAGGATCAGACCTCAGCCTGAGACCCTCGGTAGAAACATCATTGCATGAGCTTATCCGGTATAAATTCATTGTCCACCTGCATCCAACCCTTGTAAACGGGATTTTGTGCAGCAGGAATGCAAAAAAAATGGTGCAGAAGCTTTTCGGGGAAAGAACGCTCTTCGTTCCCTATACCGATCCGGGCTATATACTATTTAAAAAACTCGGGGAGGAGATTAAAACATTCAGGAATAATTTCTTATCCGATCCTCACCTGATAATGCTCGAAAATCATGGTTCCTTTGTGGGTGCCGATTCGACGGAAGAGGTTAAGAACATTTACGATCAGGTAATATCGGCAATCACGAATGAGATCGGCACTCTTCCGGAAACAACAGATTTGCAATATAATCCGCTTCTCAATAAGGTTCTTCCTGCCTTACGGATGCTTCTTTCAGATGATGGCCCGAAAGTAATAAGATGCCGGCATAACACCCTTACAGAGAGATATTACAAATCACAGGCGGATTTTCATAAGATATCCCTTCCCCTTACTCCTGATATTATAGTATACTGCAAGTCGAGATACCTTTACATCGAACAATCCTCTTCTTCAGAAAGAATTTTGCAATCAGTGAAGCAGCAACTTCCTGTATTCAGGAATGAGTACGGCTACCTTCCATCGGTGATAGTAGTAAAAAACGCAGGTATAATTGCCGTTGGCAGCTCTGCTGAGTCGGCTGAGACCATTCTGGATGTCTATGAGGATCTTGTAAAAGTAAGTTATTACTCTTCGCTTTTCGGCGGGACCAAGTCTCTGACACCAGAGCAGTCGGCTTTCATTGATAAATGGGAGGTAGAAAATTACAGAAGGAAGATGGCAGGGACCAGGACATCTTCCTCTAAACTGAGCCACAGGATTGCCGTGGTAACGGGTGGGGCACAGGGATTCGGGGCCGGAATAGCAGAGGCTCTTTTCAGACAGCAGGTTAATGTGGTCGTTGCCGACCTGAACGAGGAAGCCGGCCTGGACCTCGTTAAGGTCCTGAATTCGGAAAGGACGGGAAACCGGGCCGTTTTCGTGAAAACAGATGTTTCTGACCCGGCTTCTGTGGAAAAAATGATCGAAAAGGCTGTAAGCGAATTCGGCGGAATCGATATTATGGTTAGCAACGCCGGCATCCTCAGGGCAGGAGGCCTCGATGAAACCGAACCTGAACAGTTCCTGAAAACAACAAACATCAATTATGCCGGATATTTCTACTGCGCCAAGTATGCTTCCGAAATAATGAAAATTCAAAATGCCGAACGTCCCGGTTACTTTTCCGATATCATCCAGATAAACTCCAAGTCAGGCCTGAGAGGCAGCAACAGGAACTTTGCATACGCCGGAGCCAAATTTGGAGGTATAGGTCTGACCCAGTCTTTTGCCCTGGAGCTCGCTCCCTACAGGATCAAGGTCAATTCAATCTGCCCCGGTAACTTCTACGAAGGTCCCCTCTGGTCCGACCCGAAAAACGGACTTTTTGTCCAGTACCTAAATACAGGCAAGGTCCCTGGTGCAAAAACAGTTGATGATGTAAGAAATCATTATGAGAATCAGGTTCCTCTGAAAAGGGGCTGCCGGCTCGGGGATGTTGTAAAGGCTCTGCTCTACATTATCGACCAGGAATATGAGACCGGACAGGCAGTACCCGTTACGGGAGGCCAGGTAATGCTGGGATAGACATAATTAACCCGGACCGATGCATGATTCCCGGATTGCATGATAATGAGACGTTTGGGATGATAAAACAAGTATAATATGAGAACCAAAGCGGTACGCATCTACGGAAAAAAAGATCTCCGGCTTGAAGAGTTTGAACTTCCTCCTCTTGGCGAAGATGAGATCCTGGCCCGTGTCGTCTCCGACAGCATATGCATGTCATCACACAAGGCCGCAATCCAGGGCGAAGATCACAAAAGAATTCCCGACGATATAAATATCAACCCGACAATCATCGGACATGAGTTCTCAGGGGTAATACTTGAAGTGGGGAATAAATGGAAAGGGAAATTCTCACCCGGACAGAAATTCTCCATACAGCCGGCTATGGCACAAACCGGCTCGCTTGACGCTCCGGGATATTCTTTCAGGTATATAGGGGGAGATGCGACTCATATCATCATTCCCGATATCGTAATGGAGACAGACTCGCTTCTTCCCTATGAGGGCGAAGCTTTCTATCCTGCTTCCCTTTCAGAACCAATGTCATGCATAGTCGGAGCCTTTCATGCAAGTTACCATGTACCTCCGGGAACCTATAACCATATAATGGGGATAAAAGAAGGCGGGAATATGGCAATTCTTGCCGGCGTGGGTCCTATGGGCCTTGGAGCAATAGATTACGCTATCCACCAGGACAGGAAACCGGGACTTCTGATTGTCACCGATATAGACGACAGCAGGCTTGCACGGGCAGCCTGCCTCTTCCCTCCGGAAAAAGCCCTCAGGGAAGGAGTACGTCTGGTGTATGTCAACACCGGCAAGACTACCGATCCCGTTAAAAATTTAAGGGATCTTACAGAGAACAAAGGCTTTGACGATGTATTCGTTTTTGCACCCGTCAGGCAGGTGGTTGAACAGGGAGATGCCCTCCTCGGGTTCGACGGCTGCCTTAATTTCTTCGCTGGTCCGACGGATCCGGAGTTCAGGGCTGAATTCAACTTCTATAATGTGCATTATGCCTTCACCCATATCGTCGGTACTTCAGGAGGAAACACAGACGATATGCGCGAATCACTCCGGCTGATGGCCGCCGGCAGGATAAA
>MTKZ01000433.1_pt1 | contig 51103 bp, 52 predicted proteins | sample 1042781 | NCBI WGS metagenome assembly MTKZ01 (sample SAMN06212207, study PRJNA360539) | anaerobic digester metagenome | biome: Wastewater treatment plant; material: sludge; isolation source: anaerobic digester fed with sludge from wastewater treatment plant | place: Denmark: WWTP Viborg ...
GCTGGGATGGAAATATTAACAATTCCTCAATAAAAGCTGCCCCGGGTGTTTATTTTTATATCATCCGGGCTTTCGGGTGGGATGATATAAGATACGATAGCAAGGAGTATCGCGGGGTAGTATATTTATATCGATAAGGGCGCAGCGGCACAGCGGCTCAGAGGCGCAAAGGCATTATGGCGTTACGGCGTTACGGCATTACGGTGTTACGGCCGCAACGCCGCAACACCGCAAAACCTTAATACCGCAATACCGTAACACCGCAAAGGCCGTTGAGCCTCTGCGCCTCTGCGCCGTAACCTCCATTCACCGGTAAAAAACCTCCATTCCCGGATTTTTCTGAAAATTTACGGATGAAAACTTTGTAAACTAAAAAAGTATTCACATTTTTGCCGCGTTTTTCAAATCAGATATGGATTACAGGCAAAGAATTACTGAAGAGGCCGCAAACATGTTCCGTACCTATGGGATCAGGGCAGTTACAATGGACATGCTTGCCAGTCAGCTTGGAATTTCGAAAAGGACAATTTATGAGATCTTCCGCGACAGGGATGAGCTTCTGTCAGGGGTTCTGAAATATATGGAGGAGAAGCAGCAGGAACTTATAAAAAGAGTCTTTGGTGAATCAGAGAATGTAGTAGAAGCCATCTTCACCTTACTGGATCTTATGAGCGCACATATCAGAAAAATGAGCCCTGCCTTTAAACTCGATATGGAAAAGTATCATAATGATATCCTTAAAGTGCTCAGAGAAAATGGCAGGATGCCATATTATTTCGACAATGCCGAGATGCTGAAGAGAGGAATAAGTGAAGGCATTTTTCGTGATGATATTGATATTGAAGTGACAAATAATTGCATCTATGAAGTAATGAAGATGTCGGTCGACAAAGACAAGATCGGAACAGGGAAACTGGAAAAGGAAGTACTGATAAGAAATTTCTACCTGATTTATCTGAGGGGAATTTGTACTTCGAAGGGTCTTGGTTTAATAGAGTTCTATGAAAAGAAACAGAAAATAAACAATCAGACGGATTTTATAAAGGAAAAATTTTTTTAAAATGAAAAGGATTTTAATTACGGCGGCTGCATTGATGATATTAGTCCCGGCGAGGATTGATGCCCAGGGGAATGCAGGTGAGCTTAAACTTTCGGTGAAGGAAGCCCAGGAATACGCATTGATGAACAACAAGATTGTACTTGCTGCGCGTTCGGATGTGCAGGCTTCAAAGGCTGCATTATGGGAAACTATATCGGCAGCATTGCCCCAGGTAAGTGCAAGCGGTTCAATAATGAATAATCTGAAACTGATGACAACCTTGCTGCCTGGTGATTTTTTCGGAAAACCCGGAGAAAAAGTCCCGGTTACTTTTGGATCCCAGTTCAATTCCAGCGGCTCCATAGAAGCCAGTATGCTTCTGTTCAATGCACCGTTGTACATTGGTATTGAGACTACAAAACTTGCACAAAAATTAAGTGAAGAGAGTCTTACAAAGTCAGAGCTCGATACAAAAGAATCGGTCGCCTCGGCATATTTTCTTATACTTGTTTCAGAGAAGTCACTTGAGTTGCTTAACGGCAATATTGAGAATCTCAATGAAACCCTTAAATCGACAAGGGCGATGTACCAGGTTGGTATGGCTGAAGCTACCGATGTCGATCAGATGGTTTCGAATGTGACAATGGTTGAGAACAGCAGAAGCTCATTAGAAAGAACCATTGAACTCAACTATAATCTTCTGCGTTTTCAGCTTGGTGTTCCTCCGGCCACGGTTATTACTCTGACCGAAACTCTCGAAAGTCTGACTGCTCAGGTAAATGTGGAAGCGCTGTTATCACAGGAATTCGATCACACAAGAAATGTCGATTACAGGCTGGTGGAAGGACAGGAAATGATTTCCTCACTTGCCCTGAGGTCACAGAAAGCATCAGTTCTTCCCACACTGGCAGGATTCTATAATTATGGTACGAATGGAATGGGAGATAAATTATCCGATCTGAGATGGTTCCCGAATTCTGTTGTCGGCGTTCAGCTGTCAGTCCCGATTTTTGCAAGCGGACAAAGATACGCCCAGATAAAGAAAGCTCAGATAAATCTTGAAAAGGCAAAAACTACAAAGGAAATGGTTGCCGAGCAGTTGCTGATCCAGGAAAAGCAGCTGAGGTACAATCTTGTCAATGCAAATCTGCAATATCAGAGTCAGCTTCAGAACATAGATGTTTCAAAGAGGGTATATACCAGTGTCGAGAACAAGTACAGGCAGGGAATAGCCTCGAGCCTTGAACTGACACAGGCGAACAGTCAGTATCTGCAGGCAGAAAACAATTATGTATCGGCGCTGATGAACCTGCTCCAGACAAAGATAGCACTGGATAAACTGTTGAATAACTTATAATTAATCATGAATATTTTAAAACATAGCATAATGAACTACACTAAAGCAATATCGGTTATAATGATAAGCGGTCTGATCTTGTCAGCCTGTTCATCAAAGAAATCAACTGAAGCAGCTCTTGCAGCAACCGGAACGGCAAATACTGAAAATGCTGTTGTTCCTGTAAAGATAGTCACCCTCGAAAAGACCAGGATCGCAAGGACAATAGATTATACCGCAACCATTTTACCTTTTGAAGAAGTAAATATGGCCCCTTCGACTCCGGGGCGGATAGACAGGATTTATGTTGAAGAAGGGGACAGGGTTACAAAAGGTCAGGAGCTCTTCCTAATGGACAGAACCCAGCTTTATCAGCAGAAGGTGCAGCTTGCAAGTGTCAGCAAGGATCTTTCAAGACTTGATACACTACTCAGGATGGGAAGTGTCACCCAGCAGCAGTATGACCAGATGAAGACACAATATGATGTACTTAAGACAAACGTGGATTTCATGGAACAGAATACCCTTTTAAGGGCTCCATTCACCGGGATCGTTACCGGCAAATACTTTGAGAATGGTGAAATGTATTCCGGAACACCGACAACACAAACAGGGAGATCGGCAATTGTTACAATAATGCAGGTCAATCCGCTCAAAGTGAATGTAGCTGTTTCAGAACAGTATTATCCACTGGTAAAGAACGGAATGAAAGCAAATATTACCGCCGATGTTTATCCCGGAGAGATTTTTACGGGAAGAGTATTCAGAAAGGCTCCGACCGTCAATTCAATAACAAGGTCATTCATCGCCGAACTTGAGCTTCCGAACAGAAATGAAATGCTTAAACCGGGAATGTTCGTCAGAGTATCGATGGATCTTGGGGAAGTGGAGACTTTTGTTGTTCCGGCAGCAGCCGTTCTGCTTCAGGAAGGTACAAATATCCGTTATGTTTTTACCGAAGTCAGTGGTATTGCTCAAAGGATTGAGGTAGCAATCGGAAAAAGGTTTGATGACCGGCTTGAAATAATTTCAGATAACCTTAAAGAAGGGGACCACCTTGTTTCAGAGGGTCAGTCACGACTTTTGAATAACGATAAGATCGAGATTGTAATGTAAAAGTAAGATATCAGAGTAATATATTTTAAGATGAGCATATATAGCACTTCAATAAAGAGACCGGTGACAACCATCCTGGTTTTCGTTGCCCTGATGGTGATAGGTCTCTATTCACTTACACAGCTACCGGTAGACCTGTATCCGGAAGTGGAACTGCCCTTCATAGGAGTTGTCACAACCTACCTGGGAGCAAGTGCATCCGATATCGAGACCAATGTAACCCGGCCTGTTGAGGATGCACTTAATTCGGTCAGTAATCTTAAGGAAATAACCTCCACTTCGAGTGACGGACTTTCTGTGATCTTCATGAATTTTGAGTACGGGACCAACCTCGATGAAGCATCCAATGATATCAGGAGTAACCTGAGCTTTATAGAGAACTTTCTTCCGGAAGATGCAGAAAATCCGATAATCATGAAATTCAATTCGAGCATGATGCCGATAATTTTTTATGCCATTACTGCAAAAGAAAGTTACCGGGGGCTTGAAAAGATTCTGGATGAAAAGATAGTTAATCCGCTTAACAGGATCGAAGGTGTCGGTTCAGTTAATCTTGCCGGAGTTCCCGGACGTAAGGTTTATATCGATGTTGATCCGCGTAAGATGGAAGCATATAACCTTACAGTTGAACAGGTAGGTAATATTCTCAGGGCAGAAAACCTTAATATGCCTGCCGGATATATTGAAATGGGACAGACGGATTATCCTCTGAGGATACAGGGAGAATTCCCCGAGAGTGATATTATGAAGAATATAGTGGTCAGCAGTTACAACGGAAATAATGTATATCTCAAAGATATTGCAGCCGTGCGTGACACTATCCGTGAAACAAGGCTCGATACACGTATAAATGGCCTTCAGGGAATGACTCTTTTTGTCCAGAAACAGTCAGGTGCGAATACGGTAAAAATTACAAAGGAGGTTGAAAAGACACTTAAAGAACTTGAGAAAAGTCTTCCTTCAGATGTTAAAATTGAAAAACTGTTTGACAGTGCAACCTTCATAAAAGATTCGATCAATAACCTTACGGAGACTCTGCTTTATGCTGCAATCTTCGTAATCCTTGTAGTTCTTTTCTTCCTCGGAAGGTGGAGGGCTACAATTATTATTATTGTTACAATTCCTATATCGCTCGTCGTGGCCTTTATTTATCTGTTTGTGACCAACGAATCGATAAATATAATATCTCTCACTTCACTGTCAATCGCAATAGGGATGGTAGTCGATGATGCCATAGTGGTACTGGAGAATATTACCCGGCATGTTGAGAGAGGCAGCAGACCCAGGGAAGCTGCAATATATGCGACAAACGAAGTATGGCTTGCCGTTATAGTGACCACCCTTACCGTTGTTGCAGTATTCTTCCCGCTTACATTCGTAACCGGTCTTACAGGTGTACTTTTCAAACAACTTGGGATGCTTGTCACAATTACAATTGTCACATCGGTTGTTGCTGCTATCACTCTTACACCGACAATGAGCGCTCTTCTGCTCAAATGGTACCCGATAAGGAAGGATGCTCCCTGGTATACTTACGACGGAAGCATAAGGAAAGGCCTTGACAGATTTGACCGTTTTTATGAAAAAACCCTCAGATGGTCGCTTCACCATAAAAAAGTTGTAATATTACTTGCACTGATTGTATTTATAGGGTCAATGTCGCTCTTTATGTTCATCGACACGGAATTCTTTCCGGAGGCAGACCAGTCAGAACTTAACATTACTATTGAATTGCAGACCGGTACAAGGGTTGATGAAACACTAAAGACAACAGATAATGTAGATAAAATTATAGCTGAAACGGTACCCGAGGTTAAGTTGTTGTCAACATCCACAGGTGTTGATGATGAAGCAGGATTTTCTTCTCTTTTCGGTGCAGGAGGAACCCATGTTATCACTTATACAATTGCACTTGTGCCTTTAGAGGAGAGGAAGAGAAGTTCAACCGAAATTGCTGATGCATTGAGGGCCGAGCTTGTAAAATTACCTGAAATAGTCAATTTCACAATAAGTACTCAGCAGGGAATGGGAAGCTTCGGGGGAAATGCTATTGCAGTCGAAGTATATGGCTATAATATTGCATCGACAAATATTGTCGCAGAAGAGCTGGCTGCAAAGATCAGAAAAATGCAGGGAGCAAAGGATGTTACAATAAGCAGGGACAAATCGAAACCAGAACTTCAGATCATACTTGACCAGGAGAAAATGATCGCCAACGGACTTAATACGGCAACTGTATCGACAATGGTAAGGAACAGGGTTGGCGGGCTGACGGCAACCCGGCTGAGACAGTCAGGCGATGAATATGATGTGATCGTCCGCTTCAATGAAGAAGCACGAAGTACACTAACCGATATTGAAAATATTGGTATAACAAATCCGGCCGGCCAGATCGTAAGGCTTGGCGAAATAGCTGATATTAAGGAATACTGGTCGCCTCCAAGTATTGAACGCAAAAGGAGAGAAAGAATAGTTACCGTATCATTTACTCCATATAAGAGATCTTTGACCGAGCTGCAGACAGAAATACAAAAAGCCATCAGTGAGACAAATATACCCTCAGATGTGATGGTCCAGATATCAGGAGCAATTGAGGACCAGATGGAATCATTCATGGATATTGCGTTCCTCATTGTCGTGAGCCTTATACTCGTTTACCTCGTAATGGCTTCGCAGTTTGAATCCCTTAAGATGCCGCTAATTATAATGTTCTCAATTCCTTTCGCATTTTCCGGTGTGGCAATCGCTCTGTTCCTGACAAATACAACATTAAGTGTTATTTCTGCAATCGGAGCGGTTATGCTGATCGGGATCGTTGTGAAGAATGCCATAGTGCTTGTTGACTTTATCAACCTGATGCGCGACAGGGGTAATGAACTATATGAGGCAGTCGCAATTGCCGGAAGATCGAGGCTGAGACCTGTTATCATGACTTCCGCAACAACAATTCTCGGTATGCTTCCTCTTGCAATGAGCAAGGGATCGGGATCAGAACTGTGGAGCCCTATGGGTATTGCCGTTATCGGAGGACTTGTTTTCTCGACACTTGTCACTCTTGTACTGGTCCCCGTAGTTTACTCTGTCTTTGCAAGACATGGCGAACGGAATAAAAGTATCGCAGTCTATTCAGGATTTGATTTTATAAGTGAAAACGGGAAAAACAAGGAATAATAAAACCAGATAATATGAAAGCATTAATGATAATATACAACCAGGCCCATACCGAAAAAGTGGAGTATCTGCTTGACAGGCTTGGTATAAAAGGATATACAATATGGGAGAATGTCCAGGGCAGCGGTACAAATACCGGAGTACCTCATCTTGGAACACATACATGGCCGGAAATAAATAAAAGCCTTCTGACGATTGTTGATGACGATAAGGTGGATATTGTGCTGAATAATGTCAAAAGGATTGATGCCGTAAATGAGGAAGTGGGGATAAGAGCCTTTGTTTGGGACATTTTGAAGACTGTCTGAACTAACTTTGATTTTAAAATTTAAGGCTGACCTGGACCGTCAGCCTTTTTGTTTTCATTTTAAAAAATGCAAAAAAATGCAAAAAATTGTTAAAATGATTTAAATTTTAGTATTTTCACCGCTAACCTTAAAACTACTTATCTGACGTGCCTATGAAACAAAACAAACTAACTTAACCAACAATCAAAAAAATTCTGTACTTTTTTCAATCTGGACTATTTTCTTACGGATTCCAAAGTCCGTTTTATGATCTTTTTTGTTTTACTAAATTATAAATTATGAGTGTATTTAAGAAGTTATGGCAATTGCCCGTTTCTGGCATTTGCAGACTAAAATTACTGAACGTTATGGGTCTGGCAATCATTCTCATGATGTTTTCGAACTTGAATTTCTTTGGAAATAATGTTTATGCTGCTGATTTACAACAGATTCAGGTCACCGGGACAATCGTCGATGAAGGCGGTTTACCACTGCCCGGAGTTAATGTTGTTGTGAAAGGAACAACTATCGGAGTTACTACCGACATGAACGGCAAATTCGCTTTAACCGTACCGGACCGTAATGCCACACTGGTTGCATCCTTTATCGGATATATCACACAGGAGATTCCGGTCGCAGGACGGAGTGTGATTGATATATCGCTTGTATCCGATGCTCTCTCTCTCGAAGAGGTTGTGGTGGTTGGTTATGGTACCCAGAAAAAAGTGAATGTGATTGGTTCCGTAACCACAATCTCGACTTCCGAGATTACAGCTTCGCCGACAAACACGGTATCACAGTCTCTTGGAGGTCGTATGCCTGGTCTTGTTGTACAGCAGACAAGCGGTGAACCGGGCCGTGATGATGCTGATCTTCTTATTAGAGGACAGAACACACTTGGAAACAACTCTGTACTTGTTGTTGTCGACGGAATTCCCGAGCGCGACATGAACTCGATCGAGCCCGGAGATATTGAGAGCCTTACCGTGCTGAAAGATGCATCGGCGGGGATCTATGGCTCAAGAGCTGCTAACGGGGTTATTCTGATAACAACGAAGCGAGGTGCGGAAGGTTCTGCCCGTTTTGAATACGATTTTTACCAGGGATGGGAGAAACCGACCATTTTACCTAAGATGACTGATGCTGCAACATACGCACAGATGATAAACGAAGTGAAAGCTTACAGAAACGAAGCTCCTACTTATTCAGCTGAAGACATAGAAAAATACAAATCGGGTGAATATCCCTGGACACATCCAAACACCGACTGGTATAAGGAGACCTTCAGGGCGTGGACAAATACCGGTCACCATACTTTCAGGGTTACAGGTGGTTCAAAAACATTCAGATATTTCGCATCTTTCGGAACACAATCTGATAACGGAACATATAAGAGAAGTGCAACCTCTTATAACAGGTACAACTTCAAAACCAATCTTGATGCACAGATTACGCAGAATATCTCGGTCAATTTTGATGTAAATGCATCCGAGGAAGATATGTCCTTCCCGACAAGGAGTACCGGTAACATTTTTGCAGGATTGATCAGGAATTTCCCGAATTCACCGGCTCTATGGCCAAACGGGCTTTATGGACCAGATATAGAATATGGAGATCAGCCTCTTGCAACATCAACTTTTGACGGTGGTTTCGATGATGACAAACATTACCGTATCAATCCCATGCTTACGGCAACAATTAAAATTCCGTGGGTAAAGGGTCTGACTCTTACAGGTAATTATGCTTATGATATGTATTTCCGGGTGAGAAAGTTCTTTGAAAAACCTATTACATTATACTTTTTCGATAAACCGGGATATCTTGCAGCAGGCAATACCGGGAAGGAAGACGGATCAGCCTTTTTAACAGGTATTCCCAGGGCAAGATTTGCCGAACCAAGGCTGACAGATTATTATTATGATTCAAAAAGGATAACGAATAGTGCAAAATTAAGCTATGAAAGATCTTTCGGAGTCCATAACGTAAGCGGTTTTATTGCTGTCGAAAGTACCGATTATCTGACTAAGGGCATCCAGGGGTACCGAAGATATTTTATTTCCGACCAGCTGCCATACCTTGCTGCCGGTGGTACCGATGAAATGAGTAATGGTTCATCAGTTGGGATTGATGCAAGGCTCAATTATTTCGGAAGGGCTACATACAACTATGCTGAGAAGTACCTGTTTGAATTTACTCTCCGGCGTGACGGATCACTCAGATTCTCGAAAGATGCCGGCCGTTGGGGTACTTTCCCCAGCGTTCTTTTAGGATGGAGGGTATCGAACGAAGATTTCTGGAAAAACAATGTCTCCTTTATGAATTATCTTAAACTTAAGGCTTCATGGGGCCAGATGGGTAATGATGCAGTGAATGCATTCCAGTATCTTACACTTTACGGATTTAATACAGGTTTTATAGCTGGATCATCCAAGAATTATGCTTCCGGACTGGCACAGTCAAGTGTGCCTAATCCTAATATTACCTGGGAGGTAGCCAATATTTTCAATGCAGGGTTTGAGTCACAGTTGTTTAAAGGCAGAATAAGATGGGATGTGGATGCATTCTACCAGAGGCGCACAAATATCCTATGGAAAAGAGATGCTTCAGTTCCCGATTTTACAGGAATCACATTACCTGATGAAAACTTTGGAATTGTCGACAGCAGAGGTATTGAATCAACCCTCGGATTTAATGGTGAGGCAGGTGATTTCAGTTACACGGTGAACGGGAACTTTGCCTTTGCACGGAATAAAATTGTTGAATATGACGAACCGGCAAGAGCAGTTGACTGGCAGAGATTTACAGGGCATCCTATAAATGCAGTTCTTCAATATAATGCAATAGGAGTATTTGACGATGCTGCTGATATGCCGGGTTATCCGCGTGTATCTGATTCATATGCTGCTAATTCGGGTGGTGGCGGTGGTATAATTATCGAGGACTATAATAAGGATGGTAAGATAAATGCTGATGACAGGATAATCTATGATTTTACAACAGTGCCCGAGATTACCTATGGTATGACAATAGGCCTGAACTGGAAGAACTTCTCTCTTACTACCCTGTTTCAGGGAGTTGGAAATACATGGTACAGGGCCGATTTCCCGATCATGGGAACCTGGGGTAATTACTGGCAGTATTATGCTGATGACAGGTGGACACCTGAAAATAAAACAGCATCAAAGCCAAGAGCTTTTGAAAGAGTTGAAGATTTCTGGAGGGAAAACTATCTTACAGACTTTGATTACTATAACCATGCTTTCATCCGTTGGAAAAATCTGGAGATTGGTTATAACCTTCCTCAGGATTTGATTCAGAAGATCAGACTGAAGAATCTCAGGATATATTTATCAGGTCAGAATCTGGCACTGCTCTATAATGCCTTTGCATACAAACACGATCCGGAAGTATCAAACGTCACGAGCTATCCGCTCCATAAGGTTTATGCTGTTGGTGTAAAAGTTGCATTCTGATGTTAATCTTTAAAAGGAAATGTTATGAAAAAGTTTATAAAAATTTTACTGTCATTAATACTGGTGCTTTTACTTCCAGCATGCGAATCTGAGCTTCTGGATAAGACACCACTGGATTCATATTCCGATGCAACCTTATGGTCCGATCCGGCACTTGCCAGCGCCTATCTGAACTATGCTTATTACCAGTTGAACCAGCCTTTCCAGGGAGTTATGCTGGGATCAATGTGTGATGAAATGCCTGTTGGAAGAGGTAGCAGCTCCCAGTCATATAATTTGGGTACCATGTCAGCTGATGTTCAGTCAGGATTGCCAGGCTGGCTGGGATGGAATACTACCAACTGGGGGAATATTCAAAGGATCAATCTGTTCCTTGATAATATTGACGGTATTTCTGCTAAATACCCGGCTTCTGAACAGGCAGCTGTTAAGGCAAAAACAGATGTGCTTAAAGGTGAAGGATTATTCCTCAGGGCATTTGTTTATCATAATTTTTGCCGTCTGTATGGGGGAGTACCGATAATGAAGACAGCAAACAAGCTGGAAGATGATTTTCAAACCCTTGTCAGGGCGACATTCGAGGAGACAGTCAATTTTATAGTTAAAGACTGTGATGATGCAGCAGCATTACTTCCGTTAAAAGCCGATCAGGAAATGGGAAGGCCTACAAAAGAAGCAGCACTGGCCCTTAAATCACGTATACTTTTATTTGCAGCAAGCGACCTTACAGCTGACGGAACTGCTGCAAGTGAACTGGTCGGGTACAAGGCAGGCACTTCCAGGACCGCTCTCTGGACCGCTGCAAAGAACGCGGCGAAAGCTGTTATAGACCTTGGAGCTGCAAACGGAACGCCAAAACTGGCCGATTTCGGTGCCCCTGACCAGGCTGCTGTAGCTAAAAACTATTATGAACTGTTCAGATCCTATACACTGGCAAATGATGAAATAATCTGGGGAAAAATGTATATCCTCAACCTTGGACGGACACACAGGATAAACCAGACCAATGGTCCGAACGGAGTAAATAACTTCGGGAGGAATGGTCCTTTGCAGCAGATGATAGATGATTACGAAATGAAAGACGGATCAAAGTTCTTTGACCATTTCGAGATAGATGCGGATAAATTATATAAGAACAAGTCTGCAACCTTTAAGCACGAAAATCCTTATTATGACCGTGAGCCGAGGTTTTATGCAACTGTATTGTATGATAGTGCTGTATGGCAGATCCGTCCTGTCAATCTTCAGCCCCAGGATCCTCTCGGGATTTACGAAAGGCGTACTCACAGGATCATGAAATCTGACGGAACTTATACAGACCAGTTTGGTCTTGATACCCGGAAAGGACCCCTTTCTCCCGGAAACGGTTGCTATGGAGGGTATCTGACGAAGAAATTCATGGATCAGGCAAGCAACGGTGATGTCCAGAATAACCAGAATGTATGGATCTATATGCGTTTTGCAGAAGTCCTGTTCGACTATGCTGAAGCCTGCATGGAACTTGGTGAAACTGTGGAAGCGGCTAAGTATGTCAATATGATAAGGAACAGGGCCGGATTACCTGATTTTACAGGTGATCTCAAAGAAGCTCTGAGACATGAAAGAAGGATAGAACTCTATGGCGAAGAAAGCAGGTGGTATGACATCCGCAGATGGAAGATCATGATCGAAAAGATGACACCTCAATTGGGAGGTATTGATATCCTTGAAGTTAAGAATACTGATGGTTCCATTGTAACTACGTGGAAGTGGATCAAAGCACATACAGATAATGTGATGAGTGCAAAGCAATACTGGTTGCCGATCCCGAGAAACGAGCTGAAAAAAGCTCCGCAACTGGTACAGAATCCGCTATATGATTAAACGGATAATCAGATGCTTATAGAAAAAGAGACTGCCAAAACCGGCAGTCTCTTTTTGTTAAAAATTATTAATAAATTTTGTCTGTGGATTATAATGAGTAATTTTAAACCGTAACCCTATAACTACTTCTAAACTGATTTGCCTATGTAAAAATCCAAATCTTCATTATCCGTACCAGAGGATAAATTCTTTCCTCTGATTTTTAACAATTAATTGATTTACTAACAGTTGAGGGTTGAAAGCCAAAACCCTTAAGAATTTTATTTTCTAAATTTTAACTTATGAAAGAAAACAATCCATTACCGCGGGCTTTATTAAAATCTGCCTGCAAAACAAAAAAACTGTTCATTATGGGAATGAGTTTTATTCTCATTATGATTCTGAATCTGACTTCTCCCGGCAAAAGTTTGTTTGCCGGTGATCTGCAGCAGATCCAGGTAAGCGGAACAATCACCGACGATAAGGGTGTCCCTTTACCCGGGGTCAACGTAATTGTAAAAGGTACAACTATTGGCACCATAACTGATGTCGATGGTAAATATACCCTTAATATTCCCGATCAGAATGCTGTAATTGCAGCATCATTTATCGGTTTTGTAACTTCCGAAGTACCAGTCGGGAGCAGGAGTGTCATAAATATTTCACTTGTATCCGAAGCTCTTGCTCTTCAGGAAGTTGTTGTGGTAGGTTATGGTACCCAGAAGAAAGTGAATGTTATCGGATCTATAACAACAGTCAGTTCAGAGGAAATAACCGCAGCTCCCACACCAAACGTTTCGAGTGCATTGAGCGGAAGGTTACCCGGTCTTTTCGTAACACAGTCAACCGGCCGTCCCGGAGCCGATCAGGCTTCTCTGCGGATAAGAGGTGTTTCCACAATTGCAAATGAATCAGGGAACACATCCGTCCTTGTAGTTGTCGACGGTATTCCCGGCCGCGACCTGAACTCAATTGAACCGGGCGATATTGAAAGCCTTTCCGTTCTGAAAGATGCTTCAGCAGGTATCTATGGTTCAAGAGCTGCAAACGGTGTCATTCTTGTAACAACAAAAAAAGGAATCGAAGCTCCTCCACGGTTTGAATATGAATTCTATCAGGGATGGTCTTCTGCTTCAATAGTACCGAAGCTTACAGATGCACCGACTTATGCCACAATGATAAGAGAAGTTCAGTCATACAGGAACGTTTCGGAAGAAAATATGGCCTTCTCTCTTGAAGATATTGAGAAATATAAGTCCGGAAAATATCCATGGACCCATCCGAATACAGACTGGTTCTCATCGGTCCTTAAAGACTATTCCGCGGCAAATCACCATACCTTCAGAGTATCGGGCGGTACGAAAGTAATCAAGTATTACGGAGCATTCGGCGCACAATCCGACAATGGAATATATAAATCAGGTTCTTCGTCTTATGACAGGTACAATCTCAGACTGAACCTCGATGCAACTCTCAATGATTATATAAGTCTTAGTCTTAATATGGGGGCTTCAAAAACCAATACAATGAGCCCTTATAATACAAGTTTCGGAAGTATAATCCGTAACCTGCCAACATCAACGGCAATATGGCCGACCGGAGAACCCGGACCTGATATTGAAAAAGCGCAGCAGCCGGTTACAGATACCGATGCCGATCAGACCGGTTATACAAATAATAATCAATATCGCAGCGATAATATGCTCACGGCAACGATAAAGATCCCGTGGGTGGAAGGATTATCGGTTATCGGCAACTATTCATTTGACATGTATTTCAGACAGCAGAAATATGTGAGAGACCTTGCAACATTGTATTTCCTTGATGAAAAAGCTTATCTGGCTGCAGGAAACGATGGTAGCCAGGATGGCCAGGCATTTCTTGTCCCCCAGGTAAGAGCTGAAATAGCCGATCCGAGGGTTGAAGATCTCTACAGGGACTCCAGAACCATAACTAACAGCCTGAAAGTCAATTATGAACGCTCATTCGGCAAGCACAGCATAAGTACCTTTGTTGCAATGGAAAGTATGGATTATTTCAACCAGGGTATCAATGCCTACAGGCGTTATTTCCAGACTATCGATCTCCCATACCTTAATTTCGGTGGTACCGACGAAATGAGCAACAGTTCTTCCGTCGGACTTGAAGCCAGACTTAATTTCTTCGGAAGAGCCGCTTACAACTTCGACGAAAAATATCTTCTTGAATTTACTCTGCGCCGTGATGGTTCCCTCAGGTTCTCTGAAGAAAGCGGCCGCTGGGGAACATTCCCGAGCATACTTGCAGGATGGAGAATATCCAGTGAAGATTTCTGGAGAAATTCAGTTCCCGCAATCAACTATCTGAAACTGAAAGCTTCCTGGGGTCAGCTGGGTAATGATGCAGTACCTGCTTTCCAGTATCTTACAATGTTTGGAACCGGTACCGGTATATCATGGGGCTCATCAAGAAGTTATGAATCAGGACTATATCAGGTAGGGGAACCGAATCCCGCAATTACCTGGGAAGTTGCAAATGTCTTTAATCTGGGTTTTGAATCGTTTGCTTTCAAAAGCAAGGTGAAATTCGACTTCGATGCATTCTACCAGAGAAGGACAGATATCCTTGTTGCAAGGAACGCTTCTGTTCCAACATTTACAGGATTATCGCTTCCTGATGAAAACTACGGGATTGTATCAAGCAAAGGATTTGAAACACAACTCGGATATAATAACAGATCAGGTAACTTCACTTATGCAGTGACAGGTAATTTCTCATTTGCCAGGAACAAGATCATTGAGTATGATGAACCGGAAGTATCCTATCCGTGGCAGAGGCTGACAGGCCATACCACCGATGCATTCCTTCAGTATAAGGCAATCGGTATCTTCAGGGATCAGGAGCACATAAACTCTCTGCCTCATGTATCAAGCGCCAGACCGGGTGATGTAATCCTCTTTGACTATAATGATGACAAGCAAATAACTGAAGCCGACAGGATGGTATTTGACCTGAACGGAACACCTGAGATAACCTTTGGCGTTAATTTCTCGCTGGGTTATAAAAGCTGGCAGTTACAGGCACTTGTACAGGGTGTAGGAAATAACTGGAGAAGGATTGCTGATGAAGAAGGTGATTTTATTTATCATGGCACATTCGGTAATTACCTTCAGTACTATGCCGATGACAGGTGGACTGTCGATAATCCCGACGGGAAAATGCACAGGGCTTTTGAAAGAGTTGAAGAATACTGGAGACAGTCAGCTTATCTCTGCAGCCAGGATTATTATAATATGGCATATGCCAGACTCAAGAACCTGGAGCTTTCCTACAATCTGCCCGAAAATCTGTTGAGCTATGTAAAGATGAAAGGGGCAAGCGTATATGTTACAGGTAAGAATCTCTTCTTCCTATGGAATAAGAATGAAGTCGGATATGACCCCGAGACAATGTCTGTTACAGCTTATCCTACTACAAGAGTGATGGCTGTGGGAGCACGGGTTACCTTTTAATTAAATTCCGAAATGAATGATTTGAAATGGCCATGGTACTTCAATGGCCGTTCAGTCTGACAATTAAAAAATAAAAAATTACAGATGAAAAAACATATTTTAAATCTTATTTTAGTAGTCCTGCTCGTGTTTTCCCCATCGTGCAGTGATATCCTGGATAAAACTCCTCTCGACCAGTATTCGGATGCAACCGTATGGTCGAATCCGGAGCTGGCCAGCTTATATCTGAACTATGTATATAATGGTCTTAACCATGGATTTCAGAGTGTTAAAAGCACAAATTACACCGACGAGGCCATCTATGGAAGAGGGGCCAGTACCACAACACTTCTTAACGGTACTCTTACTCCTGATGCCGGGGAGGGAACACATTACGTTCACTCCGGATACAGGTGGTCGCAATATGCCAATATTCAGCGTGTGAATAAATTCCTTGATAAGATCGATCTTGTTGCAGACGCTTATCCTGAATCACAGAAAGCCACAATAAAAGCACAAACCGATGTTCTTAAAGGAGAAGCATTATTCCTGAGAGCATTCATGTATCATAATCTTGCCCGTACTTACGGAGGTCTGGTACTGCTTGAAACTGCAGCACAGCTGAGTGATGACTTCTCGGGTATGACAAGATCCACCTTCGAGGGAACCGTAAATTTTATTATTGATGATTGCGATGCAGCAGCAGGCCTGTTGCCGCTCAAATCCGATCAGGAGCTGGGTCGCGCATGTAAGGAAGCAGCTCTTGCCCTGAAAGCCAGAATGCTTCTGTTCGCGGCCAGCGATCTCACTGCAGGTGATGCCTCAGATATTGGAATTACTTCAGCCGATGAGGTGGTCCACTATAAGAATCCCGACAGAACAGCCATGTGGACAGCAGCAAAAAATGCAGCCAAAGCTGTTATGGATCTTCCCGGATCAACACTGGAACTGGCAGATTTCGGCGCATCGGGTGGAGATAAAGCCGTTGTTGCAAAAAATTACAGGGCGCTTACAGGGAATGCAGCTACTCCTGCAAATGGTGAATTCATCTTTGCAAGAATGTTTGACCTCGCTCTGGGAACAAGGCACAGAACAAACCAGGTTGACGGTCCTAACGGATATGACGGCCTCTATGGAAGAAATGGCCCCATGCAGAGAATGGTTGACGAATATGAAATGGAGGATGGAAGCAACTTCTTTGACCATTATCAGATAGAAACTGAAGGAACAACAAAATATATTAAGAACAAACCCGAAGCAACAGGATTTGATAATCAGAGTCCTTATTATAACCGTGAGGCACGCTTTTATGCTCTTGTATTGTATGACAGTGCAAAGTATGAATATGAACCGCGCCCTGTGAGCCTTCAGACACGTGATCCCCTGGGGATATATGACAGAAGGACCCGTATCACAATCAATGCCGATGGTTCGGAAACAGTTCTCTATGGTATAGATACCCGTAATGGCCCCATCGTTGCCGGTAATGGTAACTATTGCGGTTATCTCACAATGAAATGGGTTCAGGACGGAGTAACAGGAAGTACAGGTTATAACTTTAATATCTGGCCTTTCATGAGGTATACTGAAGTTGTACTTAACTACGCCGAAGCCTGCTGGGAACTTGGAGAATATGATGAAACAAGAAAATGGGTTAATTTCTTCAGAAACCGTGTTCTTCTTCCTAATACCACAGCCACCAATGCCGAATTACGGGATGCTTTAAGGCATGAACGGAAAATTGAGCTTTATGGTGAGGAACTGAGATGGTTTGATCTGAGAAGGTGGATGATCTTTAAGGAAGAATATACAAAGCCGATGAATGGTGTTGTCATTACACAGAAAACGGACACCAGGACTACCCCGGCAACTGTCACAACCACATGGGAACTGAACCAGGCTATGCCCGATAATAAGTGGATTGATGCGATTTACTGGATGCCCATCCGTACAGATGAACGCCAGAAAGCTCCGCAGCTTGTACAGAATCCAAATTACCGCCAGGAGATTAAGTAAAACCACACTTACAATTATCCGAACGGATTGAAAATAAAAACGGGACTGATGAAGATCAGTCCCGTTTTTTAATCTACGTTTTTTAATGGCTCTGTTTTGATTTAGAAACCATAGATTTAGTCTCCTTTGCCTGTAGGGCATAGGGTATTGTAGATAAGGTTATATGGCATGATTTTATACCTCATAGAGGTTATGGAGCAAAATACCATATCCGCTACGCGGTAAAGTCCCAGGCAAGTCGGAAAACAGAACGAAATTTTTAAATCTGTCAATTTCAGATCTGCTGAACAATATTTTAGAACAGAGCCTTTTTAATACNNTTTTTAATACGTTTTTTAATACGTTTTTTAATACGTTTTTTAAGACATATTTAAATGTGAATTTCGTAATTGTCACAGCCTGAATCTCCCTCTCCGGTAATCGGCCTCACCCCAAGGAATCTCCCTCTCCGGTAATCGGCCTCACCCCCTGATCCCCCTCTCACTCCGGGAGAGGGGGACTGCATTCTACAAACTTGGATCAATTACATTATTCGTTACATTTTTATACCCAGTTTACGGGTTGGCACTATGTAAGTCCCTCCCACCCCGGGGGAGAGCCTGTCCCGCGACAGCGGGAGATTTAGGGAGAGGCCGACTATTACCAAGCACCTACCCTGGTTGGGATTCAGGGAAAGGTCAAAATAGCGCAAAAAAAAATCCCCTTCTCCGGGTTGTGGAGAAGGGGAATAGAAGTTTATCGAATAAGGAGGTTCTATTCCTCTTCCTCTTCTTCGCTGTAGGCTTTGATAACTGCTTCCTGAACATCACCAGGAACCTGTGAATATTCCGAAAATTTCATTGTATACATAGCTCGTCCTCCGGTTATTGAGCTGAGGGCGGTGGAGTATTTATTCATTTCTGCAAGCGGAACTCTTGCCTTGATAACCTCGAATCTTTTTTCGCTGGTCATTCCGAGTACCATTCCGCGCCGACCCTGAAGATCACTGATAACATCGCCCATGCGGTCGGAGGGAACCATGATCTCAACATCATAGATAGGTTCAAGGATCTTGGGGTTTGCATTTTTGAATGCCTGGCTGAATGCATTACGACCTGCAAGCCTGAAAGATATTTCATTGGAATCGACAGGATGCATCTTACCATCGTAAACATACACCCTTATATCACGTGCATATGATCCTGTGAGGGGGCCGACCTCCATCTTTTCCATAATACCTTTTAATATAGCCGGCATAAACCGTGCATCAATAGAACCACCGACAATGCAGTTGACATAAATAAGCTTTCCGCCCCAGTCGAGGTCGATCTCATCCTTGCTTCTGACAGAAAGCTTGATTTCTTTTCCCCCGAATTTCTGCATCGACAGTTCGGGAGTACCTTCCACATATGGTTCAACGATGAGATGTACCTCTCCAAACTGGCCGGCACCGCCTGATTGTTTCTTATGACGGTAATCAGCCTGGGATGGCTTCGTAATAGTTTCACGATAGGGTATCTTTGGAGCATTATAAGTGGTCGGGATCTTATAAATATTATCGAGATGCCATTTCATAATATTGAGATGGTATTCCCCCTGGCCATGCACGATGATCTGTTTTAATTCCTTTGAATACTCAATTATTATTGTAGGATCTTCGAGGTGGATCTTATTCAGGGCTTCACCCAGTTTCTCATCATCACTTTCACTCTGTGCCTTGATCGCAGTCCTGTATTTTGGTTCGGGAAATATTACACCCTCATATCTCCAGTCATTACCAGGGGCATTCAGAGTATGATCCATTTTTGTGTTCTTAAGTTTGACCAGGGCGCCGATATCTCCGGTATGAAGTTCCGGAACCCTTGTTCTGTTCTTTCCGGCACACACATAAAGCTGGGAAAGTCTTTCCTTCGTCCCGTTATTACTGTTTATAACATCAAGGTTTTCAGTAATTTTCCCGGAGTAAACCCTGAAATAATTTATTTCTCCGATATGTTCCTCGATAGATGATTTAAATATATACAGTGATGCTGGTCCAGCCGGATCTGCTTTAACCACCTGACCCTTGCTGTTTTTCGGAGCGGGCATGTCGGTGATCGAAGGAGCTTCGCTGACTATGAATTCCATAAGGGAATCGACCCCGATATTGTTCTTTGCTGAAATGCAAAATACAGGGTACATTCCGCAGGAAGCTATCCCTTTGGCAATACCTTTCCTGATTTCCTGTTCGGTAAGAGTGTCATTGGCAAAGAAGAGTTCCATGAGTGCTTCATCGCTTTCGGCTGCTTTTTCCACAAGAGCATTATGCAGTTCTGCAGCTCTGTCAGCCTGGTCGGCAGGGATATCAAGTATTTCTGCTTTCCCGCCATCCTTGCCATATTTAAGCATCTTCATTTTCAGAACATCGATAACTGAATTGAATCCGACTCCCTCGTGTACCGGATACTGAACAAGGATAATATTATTACTCAGCCTTTCTTTCATCATTTCAACAGACTTGTCGAAATTTGCCTTCTCATGGTCGAGGCCGTTAATGACGATTGTCATCGGTTTATGTGCATTCTCTGCATGTCTGAAGTGTATCTCTGTACCAACTTCCACACCGTTCTGAACGTTAATGAGCATGAGCCCCATATCGGAAGCAAAGAGTGAAGAAATTACCCCGCCGCTGAAATCATCCAGACCAGGCGTGTCAAGAATATTTATTTTCTTGTTGAGGAATTCCGTATAAAGTACTGTTGAAAAAATAGAGTTGCCGTTTTCCTGTTCTATCGGACGATAATCGGAAACAGTGTTTTTACCCTCAATGGTGCCTCTTCTTTCTATGACGCCGCCGTTAAAAAGCATCGCTTCTCCCAGAGTAGTTTTACCTGATCCCGAGTTACCCAGGAGCACGATGTTTTTTATCTGGTCAGTCTGGTATGTCTTCATAATTATAAATTGTTAATTGGCTTATGGATTTATTTGTTTCTTCTCTTTAATCCGTAACAGGTTTCTGAAAGTTATCAAGGATTATTTTATTACCCTTTGTGACCTTTGCGTAATCTTTGCGTCCTTTGCGGTTAAACAAAAATTCACCTTAACCACAAAGAACACGAAGGTTAACACAAAGAGCACAAAGGATGTTTCAGGCAACCTTTTTGGCGCGGACAAAATTAATAATTTTTTAAAAACTGATAATGAAAGCAGTCATAATTACAAAATTTTTATTTCCTTTGCACCAGTTTTTTGAAATGCAGGAGTACCGGTTTTTCTTTCAGGGGTAAGTTTATAAAAGCGTTTTTCTTCAGGAAAGATCGGGAAGTTACCTGTTAATAACTTACATTAAGTTAGTACAGATAATCATCATGCAGTAGTTTAAGTGACCTCATGGGGCCATTTAATGGTAGTTATGTCATGAAATATTTTGTGGTTTAAAAAAAATATTGAACCTGGTTATTGATAAATAAATAAATTAAATACCTTTGCGAACCAATTTTTTAAGTAAAATTTAATTGTAAAACAACTGGAAATATGCCGACAATTCAGCAGTTAGTAAGAAAAGGCAGGGAGAAGCTGGTAGATAAGAGTAAAGCACCTGCCCTGGATTCATGTCCTCAGAGGAGGGGTGTTTGTGTGCGTGTTTACACAACAACTCCCAAGAAGCCAAATTCAGCTATGAGGAAGGTGGCCAGGGTCCGGCTTACGAACCAGAAAGAGGTAAACTCTTACATTCCGGGTGAAGGTCATAACCTCCAGGAGCACTCTATCGTGCTTATAAGGGGCGGCAGGGTAAAAGATCTTCCCGGTGTCAGGTATCACCTTATACGTGGTGCACTTGACACTTCAGGTGTTGATGGCCGTACTCAGAGACGATCAAAATATGGAGCCAAAAGGCCAAAGAAGTAACATAAAAGGAATAAGATTATGAGAAAAGTTAAACCAAAGAAGAGGATTCTGTTACCGGATCCCAAATTTAACGATCCGTATGTAACAAGGTTTGTGAACAATCTTATGTTTAGTGGCAAGAAAAACCTGGCTTACAAGATTTTCTACGACTCACTCGAAATCGTTGGTGATAAGTTCAGGGAGGAAGGTAAGTCTCCACTTGAGATCTTTAAACAGGCTCTCGAGAATGTTACCCCTCAGGTTGAAGTCAAAGCTCGTCGCGTAGGTGGTGCAACATTTCAGGTTCCCATGGAAATACGTGCTGACCGTAAGGTAAGCATCAGCATGAAGAATATGATCTCATTTGCACGTAAGAGAACAGGCCATTCGATGGCAGAGCGTCTTGCAGCTGAACTTATGGCAGCATACAAGCTTGAGGGCGGGGCATATAAGAAAAAAGAAGATACACACAGAATGGCTGAAGCCAATAAGGCATTCGCCCATTTCCGTTTTTAAAAGTATTACGGGGCGACAGATTAATGGACAAGGATCTTAAATATACCAGGAACATCGGGATCATGGCCCACATTGATGCCGGAAAGACCACTACTACAGAGCGTATACTGTATTATACCGGTCGTACCCACAGGCTAGGTGAGGTTCATGACGGCAATGCCCAGATGGACTGGATGGTCCAGGAACAGGAGAGAGGAATAACCATCACTTCTGCCGCCACAACAACGTACTGGAAATATAATAATGAGAACTATAAGATCAACATTATCGACACTCCTGGTCATGTTGATTTTACAGTTGAGGTAGAAAGATCTCTGAGGGTACTCGATGGTGCTGTGGCTGTATTCTGTGCAGTAGGCGGTGTTGAGCCACAGTCGGAAACAGTGTGGCGTCAGGCAGATAAATATGGCGTTCCAAGGCTTGCTTTCGTGAATAAAATGGACCGTGCAGGTGCCGACTTTTTCGGAGTCGTTTATCAGATCAGAGGCAAACTCAATGCTCACCCTGTACCGGTTCAGATCCCCATAGGCGCAGAAGAGAACTTCGGCGGTATCGTCGACCTGGTAAACATGAAAGCCCGGATATATAATGACGATGAATCACTGGGTACATTATTCCAGATTGAAGACATTCCGGAAGATTATGTTGAGGAGGCTGAAGAATGGAGAGGGAAACTCATAGAAGCTCTCGCCGAAGTTGATGAGACCTTGCTTGACCGTTATGTTGAGGATCATGAATCCATAACACCGGATGAGATACTTACTGCTCTGCGGAAAGCAACAATCGCAGGAACTGCAGTTCCCGTACTTTGCGGTGCAGCATTCAAGAATAAAGGAATTCAGAGTCTCCTTGATGCCATCACAGCTTTCCTTCCTTCACCGGTCGAGATAGGTTCTGTATCAGGTGTTGATCCGAGGGATAACACTGAAATAAAACGGGCACCGGATGATAAAGAACCTTTTTCAGCACTTGCATTTAAAATTGCCACAGATCCTTTCGTGGGCCGGCTGGTATTCCTCAGGATATATTCCGGAATACTAAAGGCAGGTGATACAATATTAAATGCACGTACAGGCAAAAGGGAAAGGATAAACCGCCTTTTCAGGATGCATGCCAACAAGCAGACTTCTGTGGAAAGCGTTTCAGCCGGTGATATATGTGCAGGTGTCGGTTTCAAGGATCTTAAAACCGGTGATACGATCTGTGCGATACACAAACCCATACTTCTTGAGTCGATGGATTTTCCCGAGCCGGTATTAGGGATAGCCATTGAACCAAAGACCCAGGCAGATGTTGACAAGCTATCACTGGCTTTGTCAAAGCTGGCTGAAGAAGATCCGACCTTCCAGGTAAGAATTGATCCGGACAGCGGCCAGACCATTATAAACGGAATGGGCGAACTGCACCTTGAAATTCTTATCGACAGGCTCAGGAGGGAATTTAATGTTGAATGTAATCAGGGACCACCACAGGTGGCATATAAAGAGGCCATTACCACTTCTGCAGAATTCCGGGAAGTATTCAAAAAGCAGACCGGAGGCAGAGGTAAATTTGCAGATATTACAGTTGAGCTCATGCCTGCAGACGATGGTATCAGAGGCCTTCAGTTTACAAATGAGATCCGGGGAGGGAATATCCCGAAAGAGTATATCCCGTCGGTTGAGAAAGGATTCCGTGAAGCAATGTCAAACGGTCCTCTCGCCGGATTCCCGATGGAAAGTCTCAAAGTCATACTCAAGGACGGTTCATTCCATCCGGTTGACTCCGATGCTCTGTCATTTGAGATCGCTGCAAAACAGGCATTCAGAAGATTTGCAGGAAAATGCAATCCTGTTATACTGGAACCGATAATGTCGACGGAAGTGGTTACTCCCGAAGAATATGTCGGTGATGTAATAAGCGATTTTAACAGACGAAGGGGCAGAGTGGAAGGAATGGAATCGAAAGCAGGTTCAAGGGTGGTAAGGGCTAAAGTACCTCTGGCAGAAAAGTTCGGCTATGTTACTGTACTCCGTACCATTACCTCCGGAAGAGCTACATCAACAATGGAGTTCTCCCACTATGAAGAGGTGCCTGCAGAAATAGCTAACAGAATTGTCGAAATTACAAAAGGAAAAATTCTTTAAAGATGAGTCAGAAAATTCGAATCAAACTGAAATCTTACGATCACAACCTGGTCGATAAATCAGCCGAGAAGATCGTAAAAACCGTGAAATCCACAGGCGCTGTGGTAAGTGGACCTATTCCTCTTCCCACCCACAAAAAGATCTATACGGTTCTGCGGTCACCGTTTGTCAACAAAAAGGCTAGAGAACAATTCCAGCTGTCTTCATACAAAAGACTGCTGGATATTTACAGCTCTACGCCAAAAACAATCGACGCGCTTATGAAGCTTGAGCTGCCGAGTGGTGTTGAAGTTGAAATTAAAGTTTGAAATCATTAAAGATTAAATGTGATGCAGGGATTAATTGGAAAAAAGATAGGGATGACCTCCCTCTTCGATGAGGAAGGGAAGAATGTCCCTTGTACTGTGCTGCAGGCAGGTCCGTGTGTTGTTACACAGCTGAAAACAGTTGAAAGGGATGGCTATTCCGCCGTACAGCTTGGATTTGATGATAAAAAGGAGAAACACTCAACAAAAGCCGAAATCGGACATTTCAAAAAAGTAAATACCACTCCAAAAAGAAAAGTGGTGGAATTTACAGGTTATGCTGAGGGCCAGGTAAAGGAAGGTGAAATTCTTACAGCAGAGATTTTCAGGACCGATAACTGGGTTGATATCAGGGGATGGTCGAAAGGGAAAGGATTCCAGGGTGTCGTTAAACGACATGGATTCGGCGGAGTAGGCGGTGTTACCCATGGTCAGCATAACAGGGGCAGGGCTCCGGGTTCTCTCGGCGCATCATCCTTCCCTTCAAGAGTATTGCCGGGAATGAGGATGGCAGGACAAACCGGCAACAGGAAGACTATGGCTATAAGTATGCGGATCATGAAACTTATGCCTGAACAAAATATATTGATAGTTAAAGGAGCGGTTCCCGGTCCTAAAGGTGGTTACGTAATAATTTTAAAATAATGGAAATAGCTGTTCTTAATATTCAGGGTAAGGAAACAGGAAGAAAAGTCACACTTAACGACACTGTTTTCGGCATAGAGCCAAATGACCATGCTATTTATCTGGATACAAAGCAGTTCCTTGCAAATCAGCGCCAGGGAACCCATAAAGCCAAAGAGCGTGGAGAGATCGCAGGCAGCACCAGAAAGATAAAAAGGCAGAAAGGTACCGGTGGTGCCCGTGCCGGCAGCATCAAGAACCCTCTGTTCAGGGGTGGAGGACGTATTTTCGGCCCGAAACCGAGATACTACGGCTTCAAGCTTAATAAAAAAGTTAAGGAACTTGCAAGAAAATCAGCCCTTTCATATAAGGCTTCTTCAAACAATATTATAGTTCTCGAAGACTTTTCTTTTGAAGCCCCGAAAACAAAGGAATTCATCAAAATGGGTGACAACCTAAATATCAGTAACAAAAAATCACTGATAGTTTTACCGGAACAAAATAAAAATATATATTTGTCATCCCGAAATGTACAAGGGGTTGAAGTTGTAACAGCCAAGGAATTAAATACTTACGGAATAATGAGAGCTTCAACTCTGGTGCTTGTGGAAAGTGCAGTTGACGTTTTGCAGGCGACATTTTAAACCAGTAAACTTTGAGTAATGAATATTCTACTTAAACCGATAGTAACGGAAAAGATGACAGGCCTGGGCGATAAATTCAATCGCTATGGTTTTATTGTTGCAAAGAATGCCAACAAGTTACAGATTAAAAAAGCCGTTGAGGAGCTGTACGGTGTGACGGTTTCGGATGTTAATACAATGAGGTACGGCGGGAAGGTAAAAACGAGGAATACAAAATCAGGTCTTCTGGTAGGGAAGACTGCTGCAACAAAGAAAGCAGTCATTACCCTTGCTGAAGGCAGCAAAATAGATTTCTACAGCAATATTTAAAAAGTATCATGGCAGTCAGAAAGATCAAACCTGCAACACCAGGTCAGAGAAACAAGATCATAAGTGCTTTTGACACGATCACAGGCACAAAGCCGGAGAAATCCCTTCTCCACCCTGTAAAAAAATCGGGAGGAAGGAACGTTAGCGGCAGAAGGACAATGAGATACATCGGAGGAGGTCATAAGAGGATGTACAGGGTTATCGATTTCCTCAGGGATAAGGATGGTATAAATGCTACCGTCAGGTCAATTGAGTACGATCCCAACAGGTCGGCCAGGATTGCCCTTGTTGTTTATGAAGACGGAGATAAGAGATATATTGTTGCTCCGGCCGGACTTCAGGTTGGTCATAAGATCGTTTCGGGAAAGGATGCTACACCCGAGGTTGGAAATACGATGTTCCTGAGTGACATCCCTCTCGGTACAATTGTACATAATATTGAGCTCAAACCCGGAAAGGGTGCTGCTCTGGCAAGAAGTGCCGGGACATATGCCCAGGTTTCAGCCCGTGAGGGAAAATATGCTATAATAAAGCTTCCTTCGGGTGAGACAAGGATGGTTCTTACAGCATGCCGCGCCACAATCGGTACTGTTTCCAATCCCGACCATAACCTTGAGAAATCGGGTAAGGCAGGCCGTTCCCGCTGGCAGGGAAGACGTCCCAGGGTAAGAGGTGTTGTTATGAATCCTGTTGACCACCCAATGGGCGGAGGTGAAGGAAGAGCTTCCGGAGGTCATCCAAGGTCAAGAAAAGGCCTGCCTGCAAAAGGTTATAAAACCCGCAACAGGAAAAAGTACTCTACGAAACATATTTTGGAAAGAAGGAAAAAATAACTGATATATTATGAGCAGATCGATTAAAAAAGGCCCATTCATTGATTTTAAACTTGAAAAGAGAGTTCTTGAAATGAACGAGGGCGGAAAAAAATCAGTGATTAAGACCTGGTCGAGAAGATCGGTAATATCACCTGACTTTGTCGGACATACTATAGCAGTTCATAACGGGAACAAGTTTATCCCTGTATATATTACTGAGAACATGGTAGGCCATAAGCTGGGCGAATTTGCTCCAACACGTACCTTCAGGGGTCACTCGGGGAATAAATAATCTGTTTTTGTAAACGAAGAAAAATTTTAAAAATGGGTGCAAGAAAAAGAAATTCGGCTGAAAAGAGGAAAGAGGAAGCCAGATCGACATACCAGGCTGTTCTGAAAAACTGCCCGACATCTCCAAGGAAGATGAGGCTGGTAACCCAGCTTATCAGCGGCAAGGAAGTGAATAAGGCACTTGATATACTTAAGTACAGTTCACAGGAGGCATCACGCAAAGTTGAAAAGCTTCTTCTGAGCGCAATTGCCAACTGGCAGCAAAAAAATGAAGGTGTAAGGATCGAAGAGAGTAACCTTTATGTAAAAACTGTTCATGTCGACGGTGGTCGTACAATGAAAAGATTACAGACGGCACCCCAGGGAAGAGCTTACAGATTACGGAAAAGATCGAATCATGTAACTCTGGTTCTTGATAGTATGAATAAGGAAATTGAAAATACAGCAGAATAAAATATGGGACAAAAAGTTAATCCGATTGGTAACCGATTAGGTATAATCAAAGGTTGGGATTCCAACTGGTACGGTGGAAAGGATTTTTCCGGCAAACTGGTGGAAGACACAAAGATCAGGGACTACCTGAATGCCAGGCTTGCCAAGGCAAGTATCTCGAAGATAGTTATAGAAAGAACACTGAAGCTTATCACTGTAACTGTCAATACTGCTCGTCCGGGTATTATTATCGGTAAAGGTGGTCAGGAAGTTGATAAGCTTAAGGAGGAGCTTAAGAAGATTACCAAGAAGGAGGTACAGATCAATATTTTTGAGGTCAAACGTCCCGAACTCGATGCAAGTATTGTAGGCAATAATATAGCCAGGCAGCTGGAAGGTAAGATATCTTACAGGCGTGCGATAAAGATGGCTATTGCTTCCACAATGAGGATGGGAGCCGAAGGCATTAAGGTTGTTATCTCCGGCCGCCTTGGCGGTGCCGAAATGGCAAGGACCGAAACATACAAGGAGGGGCGTATCCCTCTTCATACCTTCCGTGCCGATATTGATTATGCACTGGCAGAAGCTCATACAAAGGTAGGGCTTATCGGTATCAAGGTATGGATATGTAACGGTGAGGTTTATGGCAGGAGAGATCTAAGTCCGAATATCGGGGCAAGAAATGCAAAAGGCAAGAACCTTAAGAGAAAGGTAAAAAAATAAGGAATTACGTTGAATAATTTTTAAGATATATTATCCATGTTACAACCAAAAAGGGCAAAATACAGGAGAGCGCAAAAGGGGAGGATGAAGGGGAATGCACAGAGAGGAAATCAGCTTGCATTCGGATCCTTCGGCATTAAGGCTCTGGAGCAGGCCTGGATAACAGGAAGGCAATTGGAAGCAGCCCGTCAGGCTGTTACCCGTCACATGAAACGTGAAGGACAGCTCTGGATAAGGGTTTTCCCCGATAAGCCCATAACCAAGAAACCGGCTGAGGTCCGAATGGGTAAGGGAAAAGGTGCACCGGAAGGATATGTTGTTCCGGTAACGCCCGGCAGAATACTTATTGAAGCCGAGGGTGTCTCATTCGAGGTGGCAAGGGAAGCTCTCCGTCTGGGAGCTCAAAAGCTTCCCATTCCGACCAAATTCATTGTAAGACGTGATTATACAGAGTAATTTTTAGAGCAATAGAGATGAAAACATCGGAAATAAGGGAACTGAGCACTCCGGATCTTATTGAGCGTATAGATACGGAAAAAACAATGCTTGTCCGAATAAGGCTTAATCATGCAATCACACCGCTCGATAATCCTCAGAAGATCAAACAGACAAAGCTTACCATAGCACGTCTGATGACCGAACTTCGTGCAAGGGAATTAAAAGAGAAAACAAAATAGCCGTATACAGCAATGGAAAGAAATCTTAGAAAAGAACGCATCGGGATTGTTGTAAGCAATAAAATGGAAAAATCCATTGTCGTTGCCGTAAAGAGAAAGGTTAAACACCCGATCTATGGGAAGTTTATCAACAGAACTACAAAACTGATGGCGCATGATGAGGAGAATTCATGCAAGATAGGTGATACGGTACGTATTTCGGAGACCAGGCCTCTGAGTAAAAATAAGACCTGGAGGTTAGTAGAAATCATTGAAAGAGCGAAATAATCATGATACAGCAGGAATCCAGACTAACAGTAGCCGATAATTCGGGAGCCAAGGAAGTATTATGCATAAAGGTGCTGGGCGGCAGTAAAAAGAGATATGCTACTGTTGGCGACAAGATAGTCGTAAGCGTTAAATCAGCACTCCCTTCAGGTGAAGCAAAAAAAGGAACCGTAAGCAGGGCTGTTGTTGTCAGAACAAAGAAAGAAATACGCCGTCCGGATGGTTCATATATAAGGTTTGACGATAATGCGGTCGTGCTTCTTACAAATCTCGACGAAGTGAGAGGAACACGTATTTTCGGCCCTGTTGCCAGGGAACTGCGCGATAAGTTCATGAAAATTGTTTCACTTGCGCCTGAAGTATTGTAATACCTGTAAATAAACAGCAATGCAAAAAAAATTACATATAAAAAAGGGTGATACGGTTATGGTGATAACCGGCGAATCAAAAGGTCAGAAAGGCCGTGTCCTTGAGGTCAACAGAGATAAAGACAGAGCTATTGTTGAAGGTTTGAATTTGATATCAAAACATACAAAACCTCATTCAAAAGCACCTCAGGGCGGTATTATTAAAAAGGAAGCTCCGATACATGTCTCAAACCTGATGCTTATAGACCCGGCTTCAGGAAAACCAACTCGTATCGGAAGAAGACTGAATCAGAAAAGTAAATTAGTCCGTTATTCAAAAAAATCAGGAGAGGAGATCAGGTAATGTACGAACCTTCATTAAAAAAGAAATATAACGACGAAATTATCCCTGCACTTACCAGGGAATTCGGCTATAAAACAGTTATGCAGGTACCAAAACTCAGGAAGATTGTAATTAATCAGGGTGTCGGACAGGCTATTGCTGATAAGAAACTTCTTGAATCAGGTGTTAAGGAATTATCAGATATAGCAGGTCAGAAAGCTGTTCTGACATATTCTTCAAAGGATATCTCCAATTTCAAGCTCAGGAGGAATATGCCTATCGGTATTATGGTCACACTGAGGAAGGAGAGAATGTATGAATTTCTCGAAAGACTTATATCAGTAGCACTTCCCCGTATACGTGACTTTAAAGGTATAAATGCAAAACTTGACGGGCGGGGGAATTATACTCTGGGGATTACCGAACAGATAATCTTTCCTGAGATCGACCTTGATAAGGTAAGTAAGATAATGGGTCTGCAGATAACATTCGTAACCTCGGCAAGGAGTGATGAAGAAGCATTTTCCCTTCTGAGGAATTTTGGATTACCGTTTAAAACTTCTAAAAACTGATTATATGGCAAAGGAATCAATGATTGCCCGTGAAGTAAAGCGTGCAAGACTGGCTCAGAAATATGCTGAAAAAAGGAAGAGACTCAAGGCAGAAGGTGATTATGTAGGATTAAGCCGCCTTCCGAGAAATTCAAATCCCAACCGGCAGCGCAACCGGTGCAAACTTACCGGCAGAACACGCGGATATATGAGACAGTTTGGAATCAGCAGGATCACTTTCAGGGAAATGGCATCAACCGGCCTTATCCCGGGCGTGAAAAAAGCAAGCTGGTAATTGATTAAAGAATAATAACTATACAAATTAATATAAGATGACTGATCCGATTGCAGATTTACTGACCAGAATTAGGAATGCCATTCAGGCTGGTCACAAGGTTGTTGAGGCACCGGCATCCAATCTGAAGAAAGAGATTGCCAGGATACTTTATGAAAAAGGATATATTCTGGGCTATAAAGTTGTTGAAGGCGGGCATAAACAGGGCACTTTGAAGATTGCGCTTAAATATAATTCCAAAAGCAAACAGCCTGCCATCAGGGAATTACAGCGAATAAGCCGTCCCGGACTCAGGCATTATGCCGGAGCTGAAGAACTTCCGAGGGTCCTGAACGGACTTGGTATTGCCATTATATCAACCTCAAGGGGTCTTATGACCGATAAAGAGGCAAAGAAAGAGAATATAGGTGGTGAGGTTTTATGTTATGTATATTAATAAGGAGGAAAGCTAATGTCAAGGATAGGGAAATTACCTGTTAGCCTGCCGAAAGGAGTCACCGTAAGCATAAGCGACGATAATGTACTTACTGTCAAAGGACCTCTCGGGGAACTGAAGCAGAATATAAACAGGGAGATTAAAGTTGAAGTGGAGGATAACCAGATAATTATTAAAAGACCTTCGGAATCGAAGAATCATAAATCGCTCCATGGCCTTTACAGGGCGCTGATAGCAAATATGGTGACCGGAGTATCCCAGGGGTTCAAAAAAGAGCTCGAACTTGTGGGTGTGGGTTATCGTGCTGAAGCCAAAGGGCAGAACCTTGAAATGAGTCTCGGCTATTCACATGATATTGTATTCCAGATACCAAATGAAGTGAAGGTGGAGACCAAGACAGAGAGAAGAAGTAATCCGATAATTACTCTTACATGTATTGACAAGCAGCTTATCGGGCACGTTGCTGCAAAGATCAGATCACTGCGACCGCCGGAACCTTATAAAGGGAAAGGCATCAAGTTCGTGGGTGAACAGCTTAGAAGAAAAGCCGGTAAATCTGCAAGTGTTTAGGATGTTTATTAATCAGGAAAAAGTTTAAAAAGATGGCTTTAAGCAAGTTGGAAAGAAGATCAAGGATCAGAATGAGGATCCGGAAAAAGATAAGCGGTACTGCAGAAATGCCCAGGGTTGCTGTTTATCGCAGCAACAAACAGATTTATGTCCAGGTTGTTGACGACCTGAGCCGGTCTACAATCCTGTCTGCATCATCAAGGGAAAAAGAAATTGCAGCTGTTACCGGTGTAAAAAAGACCGAACAGGCCAGGCTTGTCGGAAAGTTGCTGGCAGCAAAGTGTAAAGATAAAGGCATTGAAAATGTAGTGTTCGACAGAAGCGGTTATAAATATCATGGCAGGGTTAAATCTCTTGCTGATGCAGCCCGTGAAGGCGGATTAAAATTCTAATTAATTATGGCAGACGGTATAAGAAAAGTAAAGACCAGCGATCTTGAACTGAAAGACAGGCTGGTAAGTATCCAGAGGGTTACCAAGGTAACAAAAGGGGGTCGTACATTCAGCTTTTCAGCTATTGTAGTCGTTGGTAATGAAGCCGGTATAGTGGGACATGGTCTCGGCAAAGCCAGTGAAGTAACAACGGCAATTGCAAAAGGTATTGAAGATGCAAAGAAGAACCTTATTAAGGTACCTGTAATAAATGGCACTATACCTCATGAACAGGTTGCCAAGTTCGGAGGAGCCAGGGTATTCATCAAACCGGCTTCGGAAGGTACCGGGATCAAGGCCGGAGGTGCAATGCGCGCTGTCCTCGAAAGTGTTGGCGTGAAAAACGTTCTCGCAAAATCAAAGGGCTCATCCAACCCCCACAACCTTGTGAAAGCTACTTTCGCCGCCCTCCTGGAAGTACGCGATGCATTCTCTGTAGCTGAACACAGAGGTGTATCAATGGAAAAAGTATTTAACGGCTGAAATAAAGTATATTGAAATGGCAAGAATCCGTATTACACAGATCAAAAGCAAAAACGGTAAACCCGAAAGACAGAAGAGAACACTCGAGGCTCTGGGGATTCACAAGCTGAACCATAGTGTAGAACATGAGGCAACAGCCCAGATACTCGGAATGGTCGAAAAAATCAGACACCTTGTTAAGGTGGAAAGTATTTAAAGTTCAATATTAAGATATAAAGTGATGGATTTGAGTAGTTTAAAACCAGCTAAAGGTTCGGTAAAAAAGGGCAGACGTCGTGGCCGCGGTCAGGGATCAGGCAGAGGTGGTACATCTACCAGGGGACATAAAGGTGCCAAACAAAGATCGGGCTATGCAAAAAAGATCGGTTTTGAAGGCGGACAGATGCCTCTTCAGAGACGTGTTCCGAAATTTGGCTTTACAAATACAAACCGTAAGGAATATAAAGGTATTAATGTCGGCGTTCTGCAAAGCCTTGCTGAAAGCAGGAACATTGAAAAGATCGACAGAGATGTTCTTATTGCTGCCGGACTGATTTCCAGAAATGACCTTGTCAAGATCCTTGGTAAAGGAACCCTCGGCAAAAAGCTCGAAGTTCATGCCAATGCATTCAGTAAATCAGCTATAGTAGCAATTGAAGCCAATAACGGAACCGCTGTAAAATTGTAATTTCATGAGACTGATTCAGACCATAAAGAACATATTCAAGATTGAAGACCTGAAGGCAAGACTTGTTTATACCTTCCTGATTATCCTTTTGTACCGGTTCGGGAAATATGTCACTCTTCCCGGCATCGATCCTTCGCAGCTTGAAGGATTGAGGAACCAGACATCATCCGGGATAATGGGACTGCTTGATATGTTCTCGGGAGGAGCCTTTTCTCAGGCGTCCGTATTTGCACTGGGAATTATGCCATATATATCGGCTTCTATAGTTGTTCAGCTCCTCGGAATAGTTTTCCCTTATTTTCAGAAGCTTCAGAAAGAAGGCGAAAGCGGCAGACGCAAAATGAATCAGTATACAAGGATCCTGACTGTTTTTATTCTTATACTTCAGGCTCCCACATATCTCGTTAACCTGCATGCCCAGCTTCCCGCTTCAGCATTTATTATATCGGGTGTATTCTTCCAGATTTCATCAGTTGTAATTCTTACTTCAGGTACAATGTTCGTTATGTGGCTTGGAGAAAGGATCACGGATAAGGGGATTGGTAACGGTATTTCGCTTATAATCATGATTGGTATCGTTGCCAGGATGCCTGCAAGCTTCATATTTGAATCCGGTGCCAGACTGAATGGCGCGGGAGGTGCAGTGGCACTGATAGTTGAGATAGTTGTCCTGTTCGTGGTAATCCTTGCAACAATACTTCTGGTACAGGGAACAAGGCGTGTACCTGTTCAGTATGCCAGACGAATAGTCGGAAACAAACAATATGGCGGAGTACGCCAGTACATCCCTCTTAAGGTGAATGCAGCAGGAGTTATGCCGATAATTTTTGCCCAGGCTATAATGATGCTCCCGATAATAATCGCAGGTTATTCTTCAAATCCCACATCAGGATTTGTTGTGGCATTTTCAAATATGTATGGATTCTGGTACAACTTCGTTACGGCAATCCTTATTATTGCTTTCACATACTTCTATACAGCCATCACAATTAATCCGGTTCAGATGGCTGAGGACATGAAGAAGAACGGAGGTTTCATTCCGGGTATCAAACCAGGGAGGAAAACTGTTGAGTTCTTTGATATGATTATGTCGAGGATCACATTGCCGGGATCAATATTCCTAGCAATTATTGCTGTTCTTCCTGCACTTGCAGTGAAGGCCGGCATAACACCCGAGTTTGCACAGTTTTATGGAGGAACATCTCTTCTGATCCTGGTGGGTGTTATTCTGGATACTCTCCAGCAAATTGAGAGTCATTTACTTATGCGACATTATGATGGGCTTATGAAATCAGGCCGTGTTAAAGGCCGTTCAGGAGCAGTTACATCAATATAATTTGTATTACGTTCTTTGATGTTATATTGTAAGACTGATGAAGAAGTAGGGTTGTTAAGAGAGAGCAATTTACTTGTGTCGAGGACACTTGCTGAAGTTGCCTGTCACATACGGCCCGGAGTTACCACCCTTTATCTTGACAAATTGGCCGAAACGTTTATCCGCGATCATAATGCGGTGCCGGCATTCAAAGGATACGGAGGCTTTCCAAATTGTCTCTGTACTTCTGTCAACGAAGAGGTGGTTCACGGCATACCCTCAGATTACGTCCTGAAGGAAGGGGATATTATCTCGATCGATTGCGGGGTTATATTGAATGGCTGGTATGGAGACAGCGCATATACCTTTCCGGTCGGACAGATAAGCGGGGATGTTAAAAGGCTGCTTGAATATACGCGGGCATCACTCGAGGATGGAGTAAAAGCAGCTGTTGCAGGGAACCGGGTGGGAGACATTTCATCAGCAGTGCAGATCACGGCAGAAAGCGGTGGTTATACAGTTGTAAGGGAACTGGTCGGACATGGTTTGGGAAAGAGGCTGCATGAAGCGCCGGAAGTCCCGAATTACGGACGGAAAGGAACAGGTCCTAAGATGGGTAAAGGTTTGGTCATCTGTATTGAACCGATGATTAATATGGGCAGAAAAGAAACCATCCAGATGAGAGACGGATGGACAATAAAGACTGCAGACGGAAAACCCTCGGCACATTTTGAATATGCCGTTGCAGTCGACAGAGGGAAACCTGACATATTGACAACATTCAAATTTATTGAAGAAGTTTTAAATAAATTGTAATATGGCTAAACAACCATCTATTGAACAGGACGGTACGATCATTGAAGCCTTATCCAATGCAATGTTCAGGGTCGAACTGGAGAACGGTCATGTAATTACGGCCCATATCTCCGGGAAAATGAGGATGCATTATATAAAGATCCTCCCCGGCGACAAAGTGAAGGTTGAAATGTCACCTTACGATCTTACCAAAGGAAGAATTACATTCAGATATAAATAAGTAACATTACTATAATGAAAGTTAGAACATCTATCAGGAAACGAAGCGCTACATGCAAGATAGTCAGAAGAAAAGGGCGCATATATGTTATTAATAAGAAAAATCCCAAGTTTAAGCAGAGACAGGGATAATTTGATTAATTTTGCAAACTATTTAAGAAAATTATATGGCACGTATTGTCGGAGTTGATTTACCAAGGAACAAAAGAGGCGAAGTAGGACTGACTTATATATACGGAGTTGGTCGTAGTACAGCCCGGAAAGTACTCGATGAAGCAGGAGTTGACAGGGATGCAAAGGTCGAGGAATGGACTGATGACCAGGTAAATACCATTCGCCGGATCCTGAATGAGAATTATAAGCTCGAAGGTGAGCTTCGTTCTGAGACACAATTGAATATCAAGCGTCTCATGGACATAGGTTGTTACCGTGGTGTCCGCCACAGGATTGGTCTTCCTGTAAGGGGACAGAGTACAAAGAACAATGCCAGGACGCGTAAAGGCAGAAAGAAAACTGTTGCAAACAAGAAGAAAGCTACTAAATAATACATAATATGGCAAAGAAGACAGGAGTATTAAAGAAGAGAATCGTTAAAGTTGAGCCATCAGGGCAGGCACATGTTCATTCTTCATTCAATAATATTATTGTTACGCTGACAAATAATTCAGGTCAGGTTATTTCATGGGCTTCAGCAGGTAAGATGGGCTTCAAGGGTTCGAAGAAAAACACTCCTTATGCAGCGCAGATGGCATCGGAAGAATGCAGTAAAGTGGCTTATGACCTCGGTCTCAGAAAAGTTAAGGTATATGTGAAAGGTCCGGGTTCAGGCCGTGAATCCGCTATCAGGGCAATAGCCAATGCAGGTATAGAAGTTACCGAGATTGTTGATGTTACCCCTATGCCTCACAATGGCTGCCGTGCTCCCGGAAGAAGAAGAGTATAATTATAAATTAGTAACTTATCTGAAAATATTTAATTAACAATGGCAAGATATACAGGCCCAAGATCAAGGATAGCAAGAAAATTCGGCGACCCGATTTTCGGTCCCGATAAACACCTCGACAGAAAGAATTTTCCTCCCGGTCAGCATGGTATAAACAAAAAAAGAAAAAAGACCTCGGAATATGGGATCCAGCTTCGGGAAAAGCAAAAGGTGAAATATACATATGGTGTTCTGGAACGTCAGTTCAGGAATACATTTGAAAAAGCCTCAAGAAGCAAGGGTGTAACTGGGGAAGTACTGCTTCAGTTCCTTGAAGCCCGCCTCGACAATACTGTATACCGTCTGGGTATAGCTCCATCACGGGCAGCTGCACGCCAGCTCGTTTCTCACCGTCATATAACTGTAAATGGTAAAATAGCGAATATACCATCCTTCCAGCTGAAACCCGGCGATATTATCGGTGTCCGTGAGAAATCCAAATCTCTCGAAGTGATTTCTGATGCACTTACTTCAAGAAAAGGCTCAAAACTTTCATGGCTTGAATGGGATGAAACACAAATGGCAGGAAAGTTCATGAACTTACCTCAACGTTCCGATATTCCTGAAGATGTCAAGGAACAACTGATTGTTGAATTGTACTCAAAGTAATAATATAAGATAAATTTTATGGCCATATTATCATTCCAGAAGCCCGATAAAGTATTAATGCTTGAATCGGATGACAAACTCGGCAAATTCGAGTTCCGTCCTCTTGAGCCTGGCTATGGTATCACTGTAGGCAATGCATTGAGAAGGATACTTCTTTCTTCACTGGAAGGCTATGCCATTACAACAGTCAAGATCGAAGGGATCGATCATGAATTCTCCACTATAACCGGAGTTATGGAGGATGTGACTGAGATCATCCTCAACCTGAAACAGGTACGGTTTAAAAGGACGGTGGAAGACGTTGACCACGAAAAGATTACCATAAAGATCCATAATAAGGAGGTCTTTAAAGCCGGAGATCTGAATAACTCACTCAGCAGCTTCACTGTACTTAATCCCGACCTGGTTATCTTCAGGATGGAACCGGATGTCAAGCTGCAGATTGAGTTTAATATTAATAAGGGCAGAGGCTATGTTCCTGCCGAAGAGAACGAACCTGCCGACAGTGAGTTCGGACTGATTGCAATCGATTCGATCTTCACACCTATAAGAAATGTAAAATATACGGTTGAGAACTACCGGGTTGAGCAGAAGACTGACTATGAGAAGCTTCTTATAGAAATTGAGACCGACGGATCGATACATCCGAAGGATGCTCTGAAAGAAGCAGCAAAAATACTTATCTATCATTTTATGCTGTTCTCCGATGAAAAGATAACACTTGATTCCGAAGATAAGCTGGCCAACGAGGAATTTGATGAAGAGATACTGCATATGAGACAGCTGCTCAAGACCAAGCTGATCGATCTCGATCTGTCCGTAAGAGCGCTTAACTGTCTGAAAGCAGCTGAGGTTGAAACCCTGGGAGATCTTGTAAAATTCAATAAGAATGACCTTCTTAAGTTCAGGAATTTCGGGAAGAAATCGCTTACTGAACTTGATGAACTGTTGGAAACAATGAGTCTTTCATTCGGAATGGATGTGACAAAATACAGGCTGGAAAGAGATTAACTTGAAAATTTTGAAGAGAAAACATGCGACATTCTAGGACTATAAATCATTTAGGAAGAACGAGTTCACACAGGAAAGCTATGCTGTCGAATATGGCTGCATCACTGATCCTTCATAAAAGGATTACTACAACAACAGCCAAGGCGAAAGCGTTGAGAACATACGTTGAACCCCTGATAACCAAGGCAAAGGAAGACTCAACACATTCAAGGAGAGTGGCCTTCGGTTACCTTAAGGATAAATCTGCTGTATCTGAATTATTCCGCGAAGTATCACCGAAAGTCGGGGACAGACCGGGAGGATATACACGTATACTGAAAACCGGCAACAGAATTGGCGATAATGCAGAAATGTGTCTGCTTGAACTCGTCGATTTCAACGAGGCCATGCTGAGCCATGCTGAAACAGGCAAAGCCAAAACGACGAGAAGAAGGAGATCTTCAAAGAAAGGTGAAGCAACAGCTGCTGAAAAAACAACTGAGGCAAAGGCAGAAAACCCAGTGAAGGAAGTGAAAGCTCAAAGTGAAGAGAAGCCTGTGGAACCACTTAAAAATGAAGATGAGACACCTGCTGCCGAAGAACCGGAAGAAGGGAAATAATCAGATAAATAATATAGATTGAAAGGGATAAGCAGTTATCCCTTTTTTCGTATATTGCATCATTGTTAAATATTAAAAAAATCAATTATGAGTCAAATAGCAAATGTGCATGCGCGCGAAATTCTGGATTCACGTGGTAATCCGACAATTGAAGTCGAAGTAACAACAGCCAGCGGTTATTTTGGTCGTGCAGCAGTTCCTTCAGGGGCATCAACAGGTGAGAATGAAGCCCTTGAGCTTCGTGATGGCGACAAAACCCGTTACCTTGGCAAAGGAGTTCTTAAGGCAGTTCATAATGTAAATAATGTTATTGCCGAAGAGGTCACAGGTATGGAGGTTACCGAACAGGCAGCCATTGATAAGAAAATGATAGATCTCGACGGTACAAAAACAAAGAGCAATCTGGGTGCCAATGCAATTCTCGGGGTATCCCTTGCAGTTGCCAGAGCAGCCGCCCAGGTTCACGGACTGCCTCTTTACCGTTATATTGGAGGTACAAATGCAGTTGTTCTTCCTGTACCTATGATGAATATTATAAACGGTGGATCCCATTCCGATGCACCTGTAGCTTTCCAGGAATTCATGATCAGACCTGTAGGCGCTCCTTTATTCCGTGAAGGCCTTCGTATGGGCGCTGAAGTCTTTCATTCTCTGAAGAAAGTTCTGAAAGCGCGCGGATTGAGCACTGCTGTCGGCGATGAGGGCGGGTTTGCTCCAAACCTTGAGGGAACGGAAGATGCACTCGATACTATTATCAAAGCTATCTCCGCTGCCGGATATAAACCCGGTGTTGATGTCACAATTGCACTCGACTCTGCCGCTTCAGAATTTTATGTTGACGGTGTTTATGATTATACAAAGTTTGAAGGACCGAAAGGTGCCAAAAGGACTTCAAAGGAACAGGTAGATTATTTCGAAAAACTGATAAGCAAGTATCCTATCGATTCTATTGAGGACGGGATGGCTGAGAGTGACTGGGATGGATGGAAGATGCTGACCGACAGGATCGGAAGCAAATGCCAGATTGTCGGTGATGATGTATTTGTTACAAATATTGAATATCTGAAAAAAGGAATTCAGCTTGGATGTGCAAATTCAATCCTTATAAAGCTGAACCAGATTGGTACACTTACCGAAACCCTGATGGCTATTGAAATGGCTCACAGGGCAGGATATACAACTGTTACCTCGCACCGTTCGGGTGAAACAGAAGATTCAACAATAGCCGATGTTGCCGTTGCAACCAATTCGGGACAGATAAAGACCGGTTCATGCAGCCGTACTGACAGAATGGCCAAATACAACCAGCTGCTCAGGATCGAAGAAATGCTTGGTGAGACAGCAGTTTACGGATATAAAAAATAGTTATTAACAATTGTTGATATCGGTTGTTAATATCGGGTTTACAACAACGGTAGGTTGTATTTGGTTTTTTAATATATATATACTATATTTGGTATATCGGATGAGCGATAAAAGGCTGCTCGAAAGATATGGGAACAGAAAGGGTTGCTTAATTGAAACACGATCTGTTCCGGTCGGACTTTCGGGTCCGCGTATCAGGAGAGCCGGGGTCTGAGCGAAAGGACCAAAAGTCCCGGGTGTCTCAGTAAGTCGCGGAAAACCGGAAACGTTCTTTCTACGACCGGGTCACAGGGCTTCAGCGTAACTACCGGCTTCGGTCGGCAGTAAACTGAAACCGGTTGCGGTTCTTCCGGGAACTGACTCCGGAGCCTGAATGACGCACCGTCCCGGAAAGTCCTGCCGAAGGGCAGGAACAAAAGGACAGCCCAACGGTTCTGCCCTAAAAAGCAAAGCCGGAAGGCCATGGGTTGCAAATCCAGATCGAAAGACCTGTAATGCAACCGGTCAGAATAACAGTAATCCGACGCCGTAAGCGGCTTCGGTCGCAAACGACGAATGGGAACTACTCCACGTGATTAGTTCCCATTATTGTTTTATGGGGCTGGAATAACCGAAACANNGCGGGCCGACGAAGCAATCCGTATCGATAATTCCAAATCTCTCGTATATTTACAATTTATTCAATATTGATGCCCCACTCAGGACTATCTTCCTTCATTGCATGCCTCGAATCCGAGGACGAACTCCTCAGAATTAAATCCTTTGTTGATCCCGTCCTTGAAATAACAGAAATAACCGACCGGATTACAAAATCGGATGGTAAAGCACTTCTGTTTGAAAACACAGGAGGCTTCCCTTTGCTTATAAATGCCTTCGGCTCCGCTAAAAGGATGGCTCTGGCATTAGGACGGAAAGACCTTGATGATGCAGCCGGGGAAATTACTGAACTATTTAATGATCTTACCGGCCCGAAACAGGGGTTTTTTGAAAAGATCAGATCATTGCCGGAACTGATTAAAGTATCGGGTTATCTTCCGAAGGTGAAGAGAGGAAGAGGGAAATGTCAGCAGGTGATCCACAGAAACCCGGACCTCGGTATTTTGCCGGTTTTAAAATGCTGGCCCCACGACGGCGGACGGTTCATAACGCTTCCTGTCGTACATACAATTCACCCTTCGACAGGAAGAACGAATGCAGGTATGTACAGGATGCAGATTTTCGATAAGCAAAGTACGGGAATGCACTGGCAGAGGCATAAGACTGGTGCAAATCATTATGAGGAATGGAAAAAAACAGGGAAACGGATGCCTGTAACCGTTACACTCGGGGGGGATCCGGTATGTACTTATGCGGCAACAGCTCCATTGCCTGAAAATATTGATGAATACATACTTGCCGGTTTCCTCAGGAAAAAAAGTATAAGCCTTGTAAAGTGCATTACAAATGAGCTTTTGATACCTTCCGATGCTGATATTGTGATCGAGGGTTATGTCGATCCTCTGGAGGAAATGGTATCCGAAGGTCCCTTTGGTGATCATACGGGATTTTATTCACTGTCTGACTTCTTCCCGGTGTTCCATGTAACTTGTATTACCCACAGGATCGATGCAGTCTATCCGGCGACCATAGTTGGTATACCACCACAGGAGGATGCATGGTTCGCCAGGGCAACAGAGAAAATATTCCTTGCTCCGGTCAGGCTCGCACTTCAACCCGAGATAACGGATTTCCATATGCCTGATGCCGGAGTAGCACATAATCTGGTTGTGGTAAAGATAAACAAGACTTACCCCGGGCAGGGTAAAAAGGTAATAAGCTCCCTCTTTGGTGCCGGTCAGATGATGTTCACCAAATATCTTGTGGTCGTGAGCGGCGAGGTTGATATAAGGGATTATAAGGGTTTGCTTAGTAATATTCTCGCTAACACAGATACCTCAAAGGATCTCATGTTTACATCAGGGCCGATGGATGTTCTTGACCATGCTTCGGATATTTGTGCGCTTGGCGGGAAACTGGGAATTGATGCCACCGTCAGACTGAAGGAAGAGATACAGGAAGAAATATCTGCCAGACCGGTAAGTGAAAATGAGATCCTGAACATATTGAACAATTATCCGGCAACAATAAGATCGGTAAATCTTCTGACCGGGTTCCCTGTAGCGGTAATCGGAATTAATCAGTCTGAGGATCCGGAAGCTTTTAATAAATCGGCCGATGTACTTACCGGCCGGAGTGTAAGTGGTTTCTTAAGGCTGGTTATGGCTGTTGACAGTACTGTTGATGTGCAGGACTGGTATACTGTAGCCTGGCAGGTACTGGGTAATACTGACCCGGTGAGGGATATAATTATTCTAAAGGGGGGCACTGTTTTGATAGATGCAACTATTAAGGCTTTCAGCAGGAAGGGATTTCCGAGGAAATGGCCTGAAGTTGTTTGTTCCGCAGAGGAAACAATTAAAGTTATAGATCAGAAGTGGGATTCTTTGGGCATTGGTCCATTTATTCCTTCACCTTCACTGAAAATCTCAAAGATGNNGGGGCTGAGGTGAGCCTACAAAACGCTAAGCTAAATATATTTCCTGATCTTCTCGATTAGTACTGATGGCTGGAAAGGTTTGCTTATATAATCATCTATCCCGGCTGAAATACATTTCTCTTTATCACCGAGCATTGCATTTGCAGTAATTGCAATTATGGGGATGTGTGCTCCCGAATCTGCCTCGACAGCCCTGATTTTTTCCGCAGCAATCAATCCGCTCATTACCGGCATTTGTATGTCCATGAGGATTATATCATATTTTGATTCACTCACCTTATCGAGTGCCTCCATTCCGTTTGATGCTGTATCAATGCTGTTTACCAGTGGTTTAAGTGTCAGGAGGGTGATCTTCTGGTTTATAAGGTTATCTTCAACAAGCAGAATATTTACATCCTTGAGTTCCCTGTAAACTTTTTCTTTCCGGTCTGCCCCGGCAGTGTCCTGCGGTACGATCTTTAGCCTTTGTTCCGGTACTGCGAGAGTAAACGGAAGACTTATATTTAGGATTGAATAATCTGTTCCGAGTTCCTGGCTGAAAAGGCCCCTTCTGTTTGTAATGAGCCTGGCAGCAAGACTCTGCTGCAGGTCTTTTTCATTTATAAGCGCAATGTTATTATTTGTCCTGATCCTTAATCCGACAAACACCTCACTGCCTGATTCACGTACTTTCTTTACATCAATTGTGACCTTTACAGGTTTCCCGGAATCCTGATTTTCGATATTATTAAAAATATCAAGTAATATTTGTTTGAGTATTATGGGATCGCCAGAGCATTCGATATCGGAGTAATCTTTTTTATTAAGTGTGAAATCTATGCTTGCTTTATCTTTCAGGTTATAAAGTTCTATTGTATTCTGGATAGTAGACATCAGGTTAAATCTTATATGCTTTCTTGATTCGAAGCTGATGCTCTGAGCCGATTGCATTGTAAGCTCATTTACTGATGTTACCATATTCTTTGTTGAGGCTATGAAAGTCTCGACCAGGTCTCTTTCCTTTTGTCCAAGGTCAGATCCCATCAGCATGTCGGTTATAATAACAAGATTATTCAGCGGTTCACGTATTTTATGGCTGAAATCGGTTATAACATTGTCTTTCCTTGCGCTGGCCGAAGATACCTCTTCCAGAATGTTATTGACCGCGTTAATCAGGGAAGTGACCTGTTTCACTATGTATAATCCCGTGATGGCTGCGATTATTATCAGGATCCCCGCAGGAAGTCTCAGATTAAAAAGAAGAAAGATGACTGCCAGTATCAGTATCGATATGGCTGTGTAGTATAATATTTCTATTCTTTTCCTGCTTTTCTCAATTGTTTCCCGCGGCGGATTTCCGGTTTCCGCATTGACGGGTGTACCTGTTGCCTCTGACATGCTTACTGATTAATGACAAACACAAATTCCTTTTATAGACATCATTGCAAAATTAATTAAAATATATGATAAATATACATTTGAAGAATTTACCGCTCATTCACCTAAATCGTTAAATTTGCAAATACGGTACGATATTTGAACAGGAATTTAATAATGATTAATGCTATGATGGAGAATTTATTCAGAAGAATTGCTGTGTCAGCATTTTGTCTTTCTGTGTTCTCGTTCGTTCCGTTAACCGGGCAGGAACAGGAAGGAATGGTCAGATACACACCTGATTTCAGGTTTAAGGATGGCATTTATCTTAATTTTGATCAGGTGAAAGCAAACAGCCCGATCCCGAAAGCGAAGATCCTTACTTCGGCTGACTATAATGACAAGGAATTTTTCAAGGATCTGCTCGAGTCGAAAAAGATCTATTTCTATGACAACATGGGGATCAGGCAGGAAGTGGATAAAAGCAATATCTGGGGATATGCACGTAACGGGATTTTATATATTCAGGTACAGGATAATTTTAACAGGATCACGTTTGTAGGTAATATAAGTCATTTCGTTGCCGATGTAATGACTTATGATCCCAGGTATTCAAATTATCCGTACGGATACGGTTATTACGATCCCTATTACTCATATTACTCACCCTACAGCTATTACGGTAATTACTATTCTCCATATGGGTCATATTATTCTCCATATTCGAGGAATATGACACGTAATGAGATCAAGCAGTTTATTGTTGATTTTGAAACGGGGAAAGTACTCGACTTTGATCTTGACAATACAGAACTTCTTTTAATGAAGGATGCGCAGTTATATGAGGAATTTGTTCAGCTTCCAAGGAAGAAAAAGAAGGAGCTGATGTTTGTGTATATACGGAAGTTCAACGAAAAGAATCCGTTGTATTTGCCTGTTAATGAATAGATAAATATGAAGAAAGTGATTGCCGTTCTGCCTCTGCTACTAGTTTCCGGATTTATGGCAGCCCAGGCCCCTTTTCCCACAAAGAATGAAATAAGCCAGTTTTCGACATCTACTACTTGTGTCGTTCTTGAAGATGATCCCTTTGCTCCCTTCAATGTATTTATTAAAGCAGCCATGAAGGAATTCTGGACACTTACTCCCTTTAAGTTCATTGACCAGGAGGAATTTGAGGTTCGGATGAAAAAGTCTGATTATTCATTTATAATGCTGACTGAAACCACTTTTGATAAGGATAAATCGGGTTCGGCGTTTAATTTCATAAATCTTGTTCAGGGGAAATATGTTAACAGGATTTCAGCATTGCCGGAGATTTGTGCAATTCCGCTTTCCTCAGGCGGGGAAGATGACCTGGATTACGGATATAAGCTGGGTGCAATTCTCCTTTTCATGCAGAAGCATGCCGGGCTGATAATGGAAGATCCCTCAAAGACCGGCAGAAGATATCTAAAGTTTTATAACGAAAATATTCCTGCCGTTCTTTCCAGAAGGATCCTTGTGAAGAAGGAAGATCTGTCACCCGCCATTGATGATCCGGAAAAGATTAAAGCCATTTATTCAGGAAAGGTTGAGATTGTAACAGAAGAAGATATTGTAAAGGCGATAGGGGAGAGAACGCCCGGAACTGTGATCCTTCATAAAGTAGGACCTTCCGGTGAAGCTGAAGGCGGATATTGTTTCAAGATGCTGATCGGCACGGATGATTCGAATATGTATTATTATAATTCACATACAATCACTAATGATGATCCGGATGGATTGCTTCCCGCTGATCTGAAACGCCTGGCCAGGTTTGACTGATGCATCAAAGGCAGAAAACCGTCGTCTTTTAAATAAAAAATAATAATAATGGAAGAGGTTAAAATACTACCGGAATCTGAAAGGAACTGGGCCATGCTTTGTCATTTATCAGCCTTTGCAGGTTATTTCTTTCCGTTCGGAGGGATAATTGGACCATTAATTTGCTGGTTATCAAAGAAAGACGAGTCGTCGTGGGTGAATGTGAACGGCAAGGCCTCATTGAATTTCCAGATATCAATTCTTCTTTACATGATCCTTGCAGCTCCGCTTTGTATCATAATCATCGGGATACCTATAGTAGCATTCCTTGCTGTTCTCGAAATAGTCTGCATTATAATTGCAAGTGTAAAAGCTTCAAAAGGGGAGAGATATAAGTATCCGTTAACAATTCCCTTCATCCAGTAACTACCCATTAAACAGCTGATCTGAGTAATTTTTCTGTTTATTTCCTGTTTCCTGGAAATTTAGTTATCTTTCTGTATCATTTTTTATCTGCAGAAGATGGGATCAAACAGTAAAAAGCACAATATCAGGGTTGAAAAATTTGAAAAGGAAGATCTTTATCACGATTATACTCCTGAGAAGAAGGAAAAGCTCGGACTGAAGGAATATGAGGAGATCCTCCGGGAAAAAGAGATAGAGCTTGTCAGGCTTCAGGAATGGGTAAAGGCAAAGAAGCTGAAAGTTGTCGTGATATTCGAAGGGAGGGATGCTGCCGGGAAGGGTGGTGCTATAAAGACAATTGCCGGTTGTCTTAATCCTCGTATCTGCAGGATCGTCGCACTGGGGGTTCCAACGGAGAGAGAAAGATCACAGTGGTATTTTCAGAGGTATGTCACCGAATTACCTGCCGGAGGCGAGATAGTACTGTTTGACAGAAGCTGGTATAACAGGGCCGGGGTTGAAAAAGTAATGGGATACTGCACTGATGAGGAATATGAAGAGTTCCTCAGATCCTGTCCCGAATTCGAAAAGATGCTTATAAGAGCAGGAATTATTCTTATAAAATACTGGTTCTCGGTGAGCGACCGTGAGCAGGAGAAGCGGTTCCAGGAAAGGATCAAGGATCCGACAAAACGGTGGAAGATCAGCCAGATGGATATTGAATCGAGAGAAAGATGGGTCGAATATTCAATGGCCAAGGATAAGATGTTCTCCTATACAGATACAAAGCAGTCGCCATGGTATGTTGTCCGTGCCGATGATAAAAGAAGGGCACGGCTGAATACAATTGATCATCTCCTTTCCCTTATTCCTTATGAAGACCTGACAATGAAATCCATCAAGCTTCCCCCTCTTAAGCACGATGTCGCATATGTCAGGCCGCCCGTGACGGATCAGACTTTCGTACCGGAGAAGTATTAAGATTTTCTTACTTTTGTCGTCTATCTATTATTTTTTATAGTCAATGTTAAAACCTTCCATTCCCAAAGGGACCCGCGATTTTACGACCGGTGAGATGCTGAGGCGTGAGTATATCTTTGATACTGTTAAGTCGGTTTTCAGATTATATGGTTATCAGCCGATAGAAACGCCGGCCATGGAAAACCTTTCAACCCTTCTTGGTAAATACGGGGATGAGGGTGACAGGCTATTATTCCGGATACTTAATTCAGGGGATTTTTTATCAGGTATAACCGACGGAGAGCTGCTGAAGCGTGATTCCGGGGCAGTATCATCACAGATTTGTGAAAAGGGTTTAAGATATGACCTCACGGTTCCGTTTGCCAGGTTTGTGGTGCAGCACAGAGACGAGCTTGTTTTTCCGTTCAAAAGGTATCAGGTACAGCCGGTCTGGAGGGCAGACAGACCACAGAAAGGAAGATACCGCGAATTTTTTCAATGCGACGTTGATGTGATCGGCAGCGACTCACTGCTTAATGAATATGAACTAATTAAGATCATCGATGATATCTTCGCCAGACTTAAGATACGGATAGTCATAAAAATCAACAACAGGAAAATCCTTTCCGGGGTTGCTGAATATATAGGTGAAGGCGGGAAAATGACAGATATCACAGTTGCTATTGATAAGCTCGATAAGATAGGAATCGATGCAGTGAATTCAGAGCTGAGGGAGAAGGGTATTTCCGACGAAGCAATATCCAGGTTACAACCTGTTATCGGATTGAAAGGAAATGCAGAAGAAAAGCTCGGTATTATGGAAGGACTTTTTTCCGGTTCGGAACAGGGATTGTCAGGTATTTCAGAACTGAGAACACTTTTTTCATATTTAAGCGGCAGTGAATTAAAAGGGGTAGTTGAATTTGATATTACCCTGGCACGCGGGCTGAATTATTATACGGGTGCGATAATCGAGGTTAAGTCAGCTGATGTTCCAATAGGAAGCATATGCGGAGGAGGCAGGTATGATAATCTGACAGGTGTTTTCGGTCTTGCAGGGGTATCAGGTGTGGGCGTTTCTTTCGGGGCTGACAGGATTTATGATGTAATGATTCAGCTGGATCTTTTTAATCAGACCCGTAAATCCTCCACCGATGTCATGGTTGTGAATTTCGGAGGGCAGGAGTTGAATTACTCAATAACAATAGTTGATAAACTGCGAAATGCCGGAATTAAATCAGAGCTGTATCCCGATCCTGTTAAGCTTAAGAAACAGATGTCATATGCCGGGTCAAAGAATATTCCACTTATCATTATCGCAGGTGAGGATGAGATAAAAAGCAATGAGGTTACTCTTAAAATAATGTCATCCGGCGAACAGAAAAAAGTACCCCTTAACGATCTTGATTCAATTATTATTTCAGAACTATAAGCAAAGGAATCTTAATGCTTATTCTTTCGTTAAAGTAAGTTCGATCTTGAAAGATTTGAAACCTGTCTTGTTTTCATCTTTGATCTCATAAGGAAACAGGCTGACTTTTTATCTTTCTCGCTTTAGGGCATAGCCTTCAACTTATGGAATATTTAAAAAAAATAACTACTGTAAATATCTGGAATAAAGGTTGGTAAGTTTCCCCTCCTTGAATAAAGGAGGGGAAACTTAATTCCCCCAAAATCCTTTATTTGAAGGCTATGTACTTTAGGGCCGGGGTAAAAAATATGAAAAGCCAAATAATTTAATAATCTGTCAATGTAGAATTAGTCAGAAAGGTTTAAAGTTAATTATAACTTTGCACCCGTTATAACTGTTAAAGCTTATGGCTCTTCAATGCGGAATAATAGGGATTGCAACTGTCGGCAAAACAACCATTTTCAATTGTATTTCTGATACCAAGGTAGAAACGGGTCCTTTCGGCTCCGGAGCTTCGAAAGCAAATATGGGAGTTGTAAAGGTGCCTGATCAGAGACTTTATGAGCTCGAAAAACATCAGCCGACAAATAAGATAGTTCATACAACTGTTGAGATTGTTGATATTCCGGGACTTGCGAAAGGTTCGACCAAAGGAGAGGGTGGGGGCAGATTCCTGGGTGAGATCAGGAATACCGATGCACTCATTCATGTCATCAGGTGTTTTGACAGTGACTCAATCCCACATATCGAAGGATCAGTCGATCCGGTAAGAGATATTGAAACAGTAAATCTTGAATTGCAGGTAAAGGATCATGAATCGGTTGAGAAAAAAATCGACCGTTTTAAAAAAGTCGCAAAATCAGGAGATAAGGATGCAATGAAAGGGATTGAAGTGCTTGAACGCTATAAAGATCATCTTGAGGGTTTTAACTTTGCCAGGACTCTGAAGGTCAGAGACGAAGAGAAAAGATATATTGACGATCTTTTTCTTCTTACAATGAAACCTGTAATGTATGTATGTAATGTTGATGAGAAATCGGCACTGACAGGGAATAAGTACGTTGAAAGGGTGAAAGAATTCCTTTCGGGGCAGGATGCCGAAATCCTTGTAATTGCAGGAGCTATTGAAGCTGAGATCGCCGAGCTTGAAAATATTGATGACAGGAAAGCATTTCTGAAGGATATCGGACTTGAAGAACCGGGTGTTGACAAACTTGTCAGAGCTGCCTATAAACTACTGGATCTTCAGACTTTTCTTACCGTCGGACCAAAAGAGATCAGGGCATGGACAATCAAAAAAGGCATGACTGCCCCACAGGCTGCCGGAGTGATTCACAGCGATCTTGAAAGAGGATTCATCAGAGCTGAAGTCATGAAATACAATGATTTTATTACGCTGGGTTCAGAACACGCCTGCAGGGATGCGGGTAAATTATATATCGAGGGTAAGAATTATATCGTTGAAGATGGCGATATCCTGAATATCAGATTCAATGTCTGAAATCCGGTATGAAAAATCATTCCTGGATCATATTAATCTTTTCTTTTTTTCTCACACTGACATGTTTTGGCCAGAATGAGCAGAAGGACAAGATGCTCAGGGAGACTGTAGCTAAAGACGGACAGGCCAGGATCACAATCCCTTATAAGGACAGGAAGCAGGTTGAATATTTTTCACGTTTCCTTTCCGTGAGCAATGTAAATCATGAGAGGATTGAGATCGTCCTTTCACCACTGACTGTAGAATGGTTTTTAGCTCAGAAAATAAGTTATGAAACAGTAAAAACATTTGATCACAGATCCTTTACAGTTATTAACCGCTTAGCTGACTGGGAAAGTTACCCTTCTTATTCCCAGTACGATTCAATTATGCACAGCTTTCCTGAACTGTATCCTTCCTTATGTCTTATTGATACAATAGGTAAAAGCATTAACGGCAGGCTGATCCTTGTATTAAAGATCTCGGACAATGTTTCTGCTGATGAGGAAGAGCCTGAGACTTTTTATACTTCATCAATCCATGGCGATGAAACAGCCGGATTTATTCTTATGCTTCGTCTGGCCGATTATCTTCTTAAGAATTATAACAGCAACGCCAGGATCAGGAACCTTGTCGATAACCTTGAGATATGGATCAATCCCCTTTCAAATCCTGATGGTACCTACAGGACTGGAAATACGGTCACCACTCCGGTTAGGTTTAACGCGGCAGGTTATGATCTGAACCGTAATTTCCCCGATCCGGAAACTCCGAATACAATAAAGCAGAAAGAAACTCTTGATATG
>MTKZ01007967.1_pt1 | contig 51014 bp, 46 predicted proteins | sample 1042781 | NCBI WGS metagenome assembly MTKZ01 (sample SAMN06212207, study PRJNA360539) | anaerobic digester metagenome | biome: Wastewater treatment plant; material: sludge; isolation source: anaerobic digester fed with sludge from wastewater treatment plant | place: Denmark: WWTP Viborg ...
GACCTTATCGCAGAAATGAAGGAGACAGCAAGAAGTGTATCGCTGGAACTGGGAAAACTGGCGGATTTTTCGCCAGAGGAGAGAGAGGATATTTTCCGGAAAATAGGAATGGGTGCACTGAAATATTTCATTCTTAAGGTTGATCCTCATAAAAACATGCTTTTCAACCCGGTAGAGTCGATCGATTTCAACGGTAATACAGGCCCTTTCATCCAGTATACCTATGCGAGGATACAATCAGTGTTTCGCAAGGCTGTCCAGCTTGGAATAGACAGCGATCCGGACTCTCTTCAGGGAGCAAAGGCAGGTCCCAAGGAAATATCCCTGATAAAACTGCTCAGAAAGTTCTCGGATGTGGTAAGCGAGGCGGCATCAGAGTATAGTCCTTCTGTGATAGCCAGCTATTGTTACGATCTTTCAAAGGAATATAACCAGTTCTATCACGACTTCTCAATACTGGGAGAGGAAAACAAATCACTCAGAGATCTCAGGCTCTCACTTTCAAAGCTGACCGGAATAGTCCTTGAAAAGGGTATGTGGCTGCTTGGAATAGAAATGCCTGAACGGATGTGAAAATTATTAATAACTGATAAAAATCTATGTTTGAAAATTTAAGCGACAGGCTGGAGAAATCCTTCAAAATTCTGAAGGGACAGGGACGGATTTCAGAGATAAACATCGCTGAAACGCTTAAAGAGGTGAGGAGAGCTCTCCTCGATGCCGACGTTAACTTCAGGATAGCAAAACAGTTCACGGATACTGTCAAGTCAAAAGCGCTCGGCCAGGAAGTGCTGAAAGCAGTCAATCCATCCCAGATGCTGGTGAAAATAGTTCATGATGAGCTGGTAAGTCTGATGGGTGGCGACAAGTATGATATCAATATTAAGATAAATCCTTCAGTAATACTCATAGCCGGCCTTCAGGGCTCGGGTAAGACAACCTTCAGCGGCAAGCTTGCGAAATGGGTAAAGAGCAAAAGGGGAAAAAACCCTCTTCTCGTGGCTGGTGATATCTACCGGCCGGCTGCAATAGAGCAGATAAGGGTTATCGGCTCCCAGACAGAGGTTCCGGTGTATTCGGAGGAGAATAACAGGAATCCTGTACAGATTGCCAAAAACGCCGTTCGTGAGGCAAAGCTGAAAAATCATGACGTGGTTATCATCGACACTGCAGGGCGTCTTGCGATAGATGAGGAGATGATGAACGAAATCGCTTCAATAAAGGAAGCTGTCAATCCTCATGAGATCCTTTTCGTTGTCGATTCAATGACCGGTCAGGATGCAGTCAATACGGCAAAGGAATTTAACGACAGGCTCGATTTTACAGGCGTTGTTCTTACAAAACTTGACGGGGATACAAGGGGAGGAGCTGCCTTGTCGATAAAATCAGTAGTGAATAAGCCCATTAAATTCGTAAGCTCCGGCGAGAAAATGGACGCTCTCGACATTTTCTACCCTGCCCGTATGGCCGACAGAATTCTGGGTATGGGAGACATCGTCTCGCTGGTTGAGAAGGCACAGGAGCAATATGATGCAGAAGAGGCCAGAAAGCTTCAGAAAAAAATAGCAAAGGACCAGTTCGATTTCAATGATTTCATCGCGCAGATCCAGCAAATAAAGAAAATGGGTAACGTAAAGGATCTCATGGCTATGATACCCGGCGTGGGCAAAGCTGTTAAGGACCTCGATATCGATGATGACGCATTCAAGGGAATTGAAGCCATAATACGAAGCATGACACCGGAAGAAAGGGCTAATCCGGTTGTGCTGAACGGCAGCAGGCGGAAAAGAATTGCTTTGGGAAGCGGAACAAGTGTTCAGGATGTCAACAAACTCCTGAAACAGTTCGACGAGACGCGAAAAATGATGAAACTGATGACCCATAATAAAAACGCTGCCCGGATGATGGGCAGAAGATAATTATCACCATGTATAAACTTATCGACGGAAAAAAAACAGCAGCTGAAATAAAGGGTGAAATAGCGGCTGAGGTGGCCCGGAGGGCTGAATCAGGTAAAAAGATTCCCCATCTGGCTGCAATACTTGTTGGTGACAACGGCTCGAGCGAAACCTACGTCAATAACAAAGTCAAAGACTGCGCAGAAGTCGGATTCAGGTCAACTCTTATCCGGCTTGGCAACAATACCTCCGAAGATGAATTGCTCGGTCATATCGCCAGGCTTAATGAGGACGATGACGTTGACGGTTTCATTGTTCAGCTGCCTCTGCCTGAACATATTTCCGAAAACAGGGTCATTGAGGCCATCGACCCTTCGAAGGATGCTGACGGATTCCATCCAGTCAATATCGGGAGAATGGTGATAGGGCTGCCGGGTTTTCTTCCTGCAACCCCCTACGGGATTGTTGAACTCCTGAAACGGTACAAAATAGAAACGAGGGGAAAAAACTGCGTAATTATCGGCCGTAGCAACATCGTGGGACGCCCCCTTAGCATCCTTCTTTCACAAAAGGGACTGGATGCCACTGTTACCGTTGTCCACAGCAGGACCAGGGAGATTGAAAAGATTGTTTCATCGGCCGATATTATTGTGGCGGCATTGGGCTCCCCGGGCTTTGTTAAGGCTGACATGGTCAGGGAAGGTGCCGTGGTTATTGATGTCGGTACAACGCGGGTGCCCTTCCCGGGTTCAAAAGCAGGCTGGAAACTAGCCGGAGATGTTGATTTTGATAATGTTGCGGAGAGATGTTCATACATAACCCCCGTTCCCGGTGGGGTCGGACCAATGACGAGGGTCGCACTCCTTCGAAATACATTATTGGCTGCTGCCGGAAAATAGGGAAAAAATCAAAAGGGTTTCTTAATCCCGGTATGTACATGAATTGCTTTGTCTAACCGGCAAGCTTTATCCCTGTGAAATAGAGATCGAATCCTCCCTTGCCCCCCGGCCTGTCGGATGAGAAGATCATAAACTGATTTGAAAATTGCTCATCGCCTCCGAGAACGGGACGATATTCGTTTGAGGATGAGTTGATCCGGGGTCCGAAATTAACCGGACTGGACCAACGTCCACCGCTGAAAATCGAATAGTAAAGATCATATCCGCCCAGACCGCCAGGACGGTCGGATGTAAAAACCAGTATCTTTCTGTAGAGGTATGGGCATTTGTCATTACCCGGACTGTTAAAAGTTTCTGCCCTGACGGGTGTCTCATAATCGGAATTAAGCCAGGAATCCATATTTTCTGAAGCGTCTCTCTTCAATAAGTATATGTCAAAATCACCATCTGCATCAGAACAGAAATATGCAGAATCCTGGTTTGTATCAAAACAGATATATGCATCATCAGCTATAGAGTTTACTTTTATAGCAGGAAACGGCCCTGTAATCGCCGGAGCGGCTGCTCCGAAATAAGGCAGATTTCTTACATAATGAAAGTCAAGATTACCATCATCGTTCACTGATGAAGCAATCGTATATTCAAAACCATCAAGGGAACTGTACAGACGATAGGGACCAAAGTCATTTCCGGATGTGGTCAGCATCGATGTAAGCTCGTTAAAGAACTGATTGTCTGAAATTTCAGACTGCAACTGAAAATCACCAGTAGTCTGATCAAAAGTATATACTAAAACACCCTGTACAAGATCAAACTGCTCCCCGTTACTTGCCCTGTTGCTTGAAAATATCAGTGGAAGGTAATTATTCAGAGTATATAAACTGATATTATAATCATCAAAATCAGAATTCAAACCTGTTAATGACACCAGGCTATCCGGGAAAATGCCTTTCTGGTAAACAACCGGGTTTTCTTCATTTCTGCAGGCAATAATTCCAAATACAAAAGTTGTAAGTAATATCCCTGAAATTAAATACGTTACTGATTTTTTCATTTTTAATCCTTGAGAATAGTTACATGTAATAAACGATTAATATATAATGAAATTATCGATTGGAATGTTATCTTAAAAGAAAAACCGGGTTTATGCCCGGCTCTTCGAAGGTAGAATTTAGGTTAATTCTAGGGTAAATTAGGTATATGATGTTTTGGTAGTAATCTATCCCATAGATGAAAAATGACGGCTATTGGTTGCGTTGAAATTGAAAAAATATGTAATAATTTTCTATGAAATTGATATATTGTTGTTTTTCAGGTGTTTATAAAAATCTTAAAATGTTGATAATATGGAGGTGCCCAAAAATGGATTGTTTAAAATGTTATTAATTTTGTAATCAATATTTTTCAGGGGAATGGAAGAGGATAAGTTCAGCTATTCGTACGAGGAGGAATTGAAAAATGCCGTTCAGAAATATGAGCGGATGAAGAAAAATAATGAGAATTACTTTTTTGATGTAATTGAATTTGAATCTATCATTGATTACTATATAGAAAGCAACAATTCCAACAAGGCATTCGAGGCAGCAAACCTTGCGTCGGAGCAGCATCCGAATTCAGTATCACTCCAGCTCAGAAAAGCCCGGGTACTTCTCGACAAGGGAAGAGCGGTAGAAGCCCTTAAAATTCTCAGACGCCTTGAAAACATCGAACCCGGTAACCACGAGATCTATATAGCCAAAGGGACGGCTATGGGAATAATGGGAGACATCCAGGGAGCAAAGAAAATGTTCGACTATGCCCTGACCCTTGATTCTGACGAAAAGGGAAATATTCTATTTTCAATAACTTCCGTTCTTCAGAACCTCAATTATTATGAGTATCTGATTCCATATCTCCGTGAGCTGATAGCAATTGAACCGGATTTCTATGCCCATATCTACGATCTTGCATATGCATATGAAAAGACCGACGATTTCGGGAAAAGTATTGCCTGTTACAGGCAGTACCTTGAACTTGAGCCTTTTTCAGATAATGCATGGTACAATCTTGCCATTATTTACAACAAGCAGGAAGAGTACGAAAAAGCACTTGAGGCTTATGATTTTGCCCTTGCCATAAACTCACAGAATACCTTTGCTATCTTCAACAAAGGCAATATACTCTGTAATCTGGAAAGGTATGGCGATGCCATTCCGGTTTACCATGAATATCTCGAAAACGAACCTGACAGTTTCGAGGCCATGACCTATCTGGCAGAATGTTACGAAAAAACCGGAGACCTCATTCTTGCCAGGAAATATTATCACGAAGCAATTGAAATAGCACCGGAATACGCAGATCCGTGGTTCGGACTGGGGATAATATCACTCGAGGAAGGTAACAGCGATGATTCAATGATCTTTCTCCGAAAGGCGCTCAGGCTTGATGACGAGAATCCGGAAATATGGTACATGCTGGGGAAGGCTCATTATGCAAAGGAAGAGAAAAAGGCCGCACTCCGTTGTTTCCGGGAAGCCCTTAAACTGGATATTTACTATAATGAAGTATGGACCGATATCGGGAAAATGATAATTTTCGACGGCTTTGTTTCAAAAGCCCTTCCGTATTTCGTAAAAGCCTATAAAATAATAGGGGATGTTCCGGGAATCAATTATCTTCTCGCATCATTCTACCTGCACTCTGGTTCGGCGGATATGGCATACAGACACCTTTCGGCCGCACTGGAAGCCGACAAGAGTCTCTACAGGGACTTTCACGATATTTATCCGGCCCATCTGTTCAGCAGAAAGATAAAAAAGCTTCTCGAAAGCTTTAATTTATACTGATTATCTTCAAATGCCCTGTCACAGAAATTCATACAAAATACTATGAAAAAGATACTGCCTTACATACCTGAGCGTCCAACCAAACCCCGCAGTGAGGGATTAACAATGGTAATGGATAAAGGTCTCAGCATCAGGGAAGCCGAAGATTTTATGTCTGTGGGAAGCGAGTATACAGATCTTGTCAAACTTGGATTTGGCACTTCCCTTATAACCCCGAATCTCGCAGAAAAAATTAAAACCTATAAAAAAGCCGGATGTGTCCCTTATTTCGGGGGAACACTTTTCGAGGCGTTCATTGTCAGAAATATGTTCAGTGAATTTGTCGATTTTCTCGATAAATATGAAATTGACATGGTGGAAGTATCTGACGGATCATATGATCTGGAACACTCCAGAAAGCTGGAGTACATAAGATTGCTTGCGGAGAGGGGAACAGTAATCTCGGAGGTCGGATCAAAAAAGAAGGATGTGATCTACACTCCCGACCAATGGGTAGATATGATGAAATCTGAACTCGATACAGGATCATTAAAAGTCATTGCCGAGGCAAGGGAATCTGGAACAATTGGTATTTTCAATGACGACGGTTCAGTCAATACTCCTCTTGTTAACAGAATATCCGGGCAGGTTCGGCTCAGCAACGTCATATGGGAAGCGCCTCTGAAATCACAGCAGGCATGGTTTATCCGGCATTTTGGCCCGGATGTGAATCTTGGCAATATCGCTCCCTCTGAGATAATTCCGCTTGAAACGCTGCGGCTTGGTCTGCGTGGCGATACTTTCTTTCAGTTTCTACCCGAAGGCCTGACAAAATGACTCCCGGTAATGCGTAAATTCGGACTTATCGGATATCCCCTCGGACATTCCTTTTCAAGGAAGTACTTTCAGGAAAAGTTCGAGAGGGAAAATCTCTCTGATTGCACCTACGACAACTACCCGGTTACATCTCTTGGCCAGCTGCCTGATCTGCTTCATTATTACGGCATTGAAGGGCTTAACGTTACAATCCCTTACAAGACTGCAGTGATTCGGTTTCTTGATGAGATCGACCCCGAAGCCAGGGCTGTCGGAGCAGTAAACGTCCTCAAGATAAAGAATACAGTAACAGGGAAAAGAGTTATCGGTTTCAACAGCGACATAACAGGTATCAGAGACACTCTTGAACCTGTGATAGGGAAAAAAAAGATCAGTGCACTTGTGCTGGGAACAGGAGGAAGTTCAAAAGCCGTTTGTCATGTGCTTGAATCTGCAGGGATAAAATATATGCTTGTCTCAAGATCAGCCAAAGAGGGCTGCCTGACATACCCTGAGCTAAGCGCTGATATCCTTGAGGGATGGAAGCTTATAATAAATACAACTCCCCTGGGAATGTATCCGGATATTGAAACCAAACCTGATATACCCTATGATCTCCTCGGACGGCAGCATATACTTTTTGATCTGGTTTATAACCCGGAGATTACCGCTTTTCTGCAAATGGGGACTGATAGAGGCTGTACAACCCTCTCAGGTTTGAAAATGCTTTATTCACAAGCCGAAAAATCTTGGGAGATCTGGAACAACGACTCCCTTTGATGCAGCTGCTTCAGAGCTGCCCTCCCGATTTATCGGTTGCCATCACCATTTTTATATTAAGCCTTACACCGACCTCCAGAACATCGACCAGATCCTGAATGTTAAGGCTCTTTGCAAACCGCAGTACCACTGTGGGATTCTCTATGCCCCTCACATGCTCCTGAAGCTTCTGTTCAAGCTCAGAGAGAAGGACTTCCCTCTGATCAATATAATACCTCCTGTCGGCGGTTACTGTCAGGTTAACCTGTTGCTTGTCAATCTCCTGCGCTGTCTTAGATTTGGGAAGGAGAACCTTTATTACATTCGGATTAGCCAGGGTCGACACAATAAGAAAAAAGAGCAGCAGAAAGAACATTATGTCGTTCAGTGAGGAGGTGCTGACCTCCGGCTTGAAATGCTTGCTTCTTCTTATATTCATATCAGACGACTTTCAGGAATTGAATAAGTGACTCCTGGAGCCGGATGGTGTATCGGTCTATCCTCATCTGTATATAATGATAGGCTGCATAGGCAAGCACACCGACAATGAGCCCGGCTCCGCTGCATATCATTTTCTGGTATAATCCGCCGGCAATAATTCCGATGCTTATGTTGTCGGCAAGAGATATGTTGTAGAATATTTTTATCACTCCGGATATCGTACCAATAAATCCGAGCATTGGCGCAACTCCGGCTATTATCCCGAGATACCCCGTGTTCTTTTCCATTTTGGTAATTTCAAGATTGGTCGCAGTCTCAAGGTTTCTTTCCACCTCGCCCTGAGGCTTTCCAAGCTTGTCAATCCCGCTTTCAAGTATCCTGCCCAGTGCGGCTTCAGTGCTCCTTACCCTTGTTACGGCATTATTGCGGTTGCCGCTCTGCAGTTCAGATACCACATTGTGGAGAAATCCCCTGTCAATTGCGGCTGTCCTTTTAAGGTAGGCCATCCTTTCAATGAAAATATAAAATGTCACAAGCGAAAGAAGAATGATTGGTATCATTATTATCCCGCCCTTCATGAGAAGATCGAGAATCGTGGTGGCCTGTTCCGAGGATGATATCGCCGCTGCCGGCTCATATAGCGAAGAGATCATTATCATATGCATGGTTTTTGTGTATTTACCTTTTGGTTTATTATCAAACGATTAAAAAGTTCAAATATTTTTTATTATACAAATATCCCGGAAGGGTATTCAATGTCGGTGAGGAAGAGACCCCTGGCAGGGGCTGACATACCCGCTCTTGAGCGATCGCGCGACAAAATGATCTTCTCAAACTCTTCGGGCGTTATCTTTCCCCTCCCAACATCAATCAGGGTTCCTGTTATGGCCCTTACCATATTTCTCAGAAACCTGTTGGCTCTGATCCTGAATATCAGTGTTTTGCCTGCTTCAGTCCACGAAGCTTCATAAACACTGCAAATATTGTTCTTATTCCCCGAATGCAACTTGCTAAAACTTGTAAAGTCATCATGCAAAAGCAGTTTTCCGGCAGCTGTGTTCATCAGACCGGTATCGATCATTCCATGAATGTACCAGCTTGATTCTTCAGTGAAAGGATCTTTTTCAAGCGATATATGGTATTCATAGGTTCTTGATATTGCACTGAACCTGGCATGAGCGTCAGGTCTGACCTTTCTTATCACTGTAACGGAAATGTCGCCTGGAAGAAATCTGTTGAGCCTGAAAATAATATTATTCTCCTGAGCCAGGTCACACCGGCTGCAGTCAAAATGTGCACAAAACATCCGTGCATGTACACCGGCATCTGTCCTGCCTGCCCCGGTAACCGCTATCTGTTCGCCAAGGATCAGGGAGAGAGCTTCTCCAAGAGTCTCCTGAACACTTTTTGAATTCGGCTGCAGCTGCCATCCGTGATAATATGTGCCTTTAAATGAAATAAATATGAAATATCTTGTCAAGGCAGAAAAATTTCCTGCAAATATAGATAATCATCTTCATTAACCTGATACTGCCATAATTTTAAAAAATAATTGGCCGGATGTAGGAATATTCATCTTTAAATGTAATTTTACTTCCGCCTTAAAAAAACATGATTAATTGTATAACTATAACCTAAATCTCTAACTATGACAGAACAGAAAAATACACAAACCGCCGGTATGGCGTTTATGGGAATGATCTTCTTCCTGTTTGGTTTTGTGACGACTTTCAACATTACACTGGCCGATAAATTCAAGGCGGTTTTTGAACTGTCGAATTTTCAGGCTCAGCTTGTTAATGGAGCTTTCTTCTTTACCTATTTTGTCCTTTCCTTTGCAGCTGGCGGTGTAATCAAAAAAATAGGCTATAAAAGCGGTGTTATCCTCGGCCTTCTTTTGGTAGCTGTGGGAAGCTTCCTTTTCTACCCTGCCGCAAAGGCAATTTCCTTCCCGTTCTTCCTGTTCGCAATATTCATTATGGCAGGCGGTGTTGTATTTCTCCAGGTAGCTGCCAACCCATACGTGACCGCTCTGGGTCCGTCCGAAACTGCTTCAGGCCGCCTGAACCTTACGCAGGCTCTAAACTCGATTGCAACTTACATAGCACCGATCATCGCCAGCGTCTTCGTTTTCAAATCAGCTTCCAACGTTCTTGATGCAGCTGGTGCCGCTCAACAAGTATCAGCTCCTTTCATAATCATCGCTGTAATAGTTATAATCATTGCTATAGCGATCTATTTCCTAAAACTCCCTGTTATCCCGACACAGGGTGTCGAAAGAAAGAGCGTATGGAAATATTCGCATGTTGTTCTTGGTGCGCTTGGGATATTCTTCTATGTTGGCGCCGAAGTGGGCGTGGCTGCAATGCTTCAGAGATATTTCCAGGAAGCCCTCAATATGGTTCAGTCCGATGCTGCAATGATGATCGCCCTTTACTGGGGAGGTGCTATGGTCGGAAGATTTTATGGCTCATTCATGCTCTCGAATGTTGAAAAATCTAAAAAATATCTCTACACAGTCCTGGTACTCCTTCTCGCACTTTTCGTGGGATGGTTCGTACGCCGTGAAATAACCGACGGACTTATTTTCGCAGGAATCGCCCTGGTGAACTACATTTTAATGCAGCTCGGAAAAGGAAAAGCAGCAAGATCACTCGCAGTATTCGGGATCATAGCTGCAGTCCTTCTTCTCGTTGTGATGCTCGCCAACGGCAACATTATTCTCTGGCTCGGACTTTCGGTCGGATTCTTCAACTCCATTATGTTCCCGAACATATTTGCTCTCGGAGTTGACGGTCTTGACAAGGGAGAACTCAGCATGGCCTCAGGTCTGATTAACTCACTTATTGTCGGTGGAGCTGTGATTCCGGTTCTGATGGGACTCATTGCCGACGGAGCAGGCGTAAGATTCGCCTTCATTCTGCCGATAGTATGTTACCTGTATATTGTATTCTTCGCACTCGTGGGAAGCAAACACAAGTAAAACGATAATTTCATGAATTTACACCGAGGCCGTCTCAGATTATACTATGAGACGGCCTCGTTCTTCTTTTCCCGACAATTACTATATTTACAATAGAACATAATTCTCAAACCGGAAAATCCATGAACAGAACAGAAAGTCTGATTAACAAACTGAATGACACCAATAATCCTGCCCTCCGTGAACTGTACGGAAATGATATCAGCGAACTAAGAAAAAACTCGGAGAGATATAACAATCTTCTAAAACAGTTTACTGATCTTTTCGGAGAAAAGGAAGTTCAGTTCTACACATCCCCGGGCCGTACCGAGATAGGAGGAAACCATACGGATCACAACTGGGGCAGAGTCCTGGCCGGAGCCGTTAACCTCGACAACGTTTGTGTTGCAGCACCAAACGGTACAGACATTATCAGAATAGTATCGGAGGGCTATCCTTCTTTCGAGGTAGACCTTTCAAACCTTGGGCCTGACGAAAGCGAAAGATTTACCTCGGCGGCACTGGTCAGGGGAATATGTTCCCGTTTCAGGGATCTCGGATTTGCCGTTGGTGGATTTGATGCCTGCATCGACGGAGGTGTTCCAAAAGGTTCCGGCCTCAGTTCCTCTGCTTCCTTTGAAGTACTGATAGGAGCCATTCTCAGCGAAATGTTCAACGAGGCTAAGGTCGATCCTATTCAGAATGCCATTATCGGACAGTATTCCGAAAACCATTACTTCGGAAAACCCTGCGGACTTATGGATCAGACAGCTTGTGCCATGGGAGGGCTGATAACGATCGATTTTGCTGATCCCTCAAAGCCTGTTGTAAAAAGAGTCAATTTTGATTTTGTGGCAACAGGATTCTCCCTGGTCATTACGGATACCGGCGGAAGTCACGCAGACCTTAATGATGAATATGCCTCTCTTCCAACCGACATGAAGGCTGTTGCATCCGAACTGGGAGCCAGCGTGCTTCGACAGGTCAGCCTCGACAGCGTTATAGAAGCCATTCCCGCAATCAGGGAAAAGGTTGGTGACAGGGCGATATTGCGTGCCATTCACTTTCAGGGCGACAACCAGCGGGTGGTTGACCAGGTAGACGCACTAGAAAGAAACGACTTCGGGGCTTTTCTTAAAATGGTTAAGGATTCGGGATTCAGCTCATATATGTACAACCAGAATATTTATCCAATTACAAATATCAGGGAGCAGAATGTTTCGCTTGCCCTTGCCCTCAGCGATCTGGTACTGAAGGAAGAGGGTGCATGGAGGGTTCATGGCGGCGGTTTTGCCGGTACTGTCCAGGCTTTTGTGCCGCAGCACATGCTTGAAAAATATACATCAACTCTTGAACATGTTTTCGGAAAGGGTTCCTGCCATAAACTCTTTATCAGATCCAAAGGGGCAGGGAAGGTAAACCTCTGATTGCCATGTCAAATGACGGGATGCCTGTTTTTACCCTCAGCATGAGGGATTTACTTTCATGTTTTGGAACTTGTTAAAGAATTTTTTTAAATGAATATAATTGACGAAGAATCGTTCAGGGGAGTACATGAAGGAAAGCCAACAAACCTTTATACGCTTAAGAACAAAAACGGACTCATTACTCAGATAACTAATTACGGAGCCATAATTGTAAGCATTTTTGTGCCCGACAGAAATGGAACCCCCGGGGATATAGTTCAGGGCTATGATACCATAGAAGAGTACATAAATGGCAACGGACCTTTTATGGGTGCAATCTGCGGCCGCTGTGCCAACAGGATCGCCGGAGGAAACCTTATTATCGATGGTAACCGATATTCCCTGGCCATAAATAACGGCCCAAACCATCTTCACGGAGGTGTAAGGAACTTCAGTAAAGTTGCGTGGGACGTCGCTGAATTCTCTTCCTCCCATCTCAGGCTCGAATATCTTTCCGTTGACGGAGAAGAGAATTACCCCGGAAATCTTAAGGTTACGGTTACTTATACCCTTACTGACAATAATGAGCTCAGAATCGATTTCAGGGCAGTTACAGACAGGAAAACTGTCGTGAACCTTGCTGGTCACTCATATTTCAATCTTGCAGGAGAGGGCTCCGGAAGCGTCTACGGACAGGAATTGATGATCGACGGAGACTTCTTTACTCCGACTGACAAAACCAACGTCCCTACAGGTGAGATTCTCAGTGTAAAGGGAACTCCGATGGATTTTACGGTTCCCAGGAAAATAGGCGAGGGGATAGACCTTGATGATGAACAGTTGTTTTTCGGCGCCGGATACGACCACAACTGGGTGCTTAACCATCCCAGGGGCGTCGAGTCCCTCGCCGCAAGAGCTTATGATCCAGGTTCCGGAAGAGTACTTGAAGTTCTGACAACCCAGCCCGGCTTGCAGCTTTATACGGCAAACTGGATTGACGGTGAAAAAGGCAAGGGAGGAAAAAAATACGGACGCAGATGGGCTTTCTGCCTGGAAACCCAGCATTTTGCAGATTCGGTTAACAAACCCCATTTCCCGTCAACTTTCCTTAACCCCGGAGAAACCTATATGGAAAGTTGTGTATACAGGTTCAGTACGCGATAAGATCACATACAAAAAATAAAAGGAAATAAGACTTAACCTAAATTAAACTGACTAACATGCAAAACCAGAAAACCAACTACATGTTCCCCCTGATCGTGATGGCCTCGCTTTTCTTCCTCTTTGGCTTTATCACGACAATGAACAACTCGCTCATCGATTATCTGAAGAGCGCTTTCAACCTGAACGAGGTTGAAAAGCAGTTACCGAATACATTCTTTTACGGGGCATATATTCTGTCGATCCCGGTAGGCTACCTTCTGAACAGGATTGGATACAAGATGGGGGTGATAGCCGGACTCGGCCTGGTCAGCCTCGGTTTTTTCCTGTGTATTCCTGGTGTTGCCGCAGGTTATTATGGCTTTTTGAGCGCGGTATCAGTATTTGCCGTCGGAGTCGTGCTTCTGCAGGTTGCTGCCAATCCTTACGTAAATGCTCTGGGCAGTCCTGAAACAGCAGCAAGCCGTCTTACCCTTACCAATGCCCTTAACTCACTTGCAACTGTTATTGCACCTATCTTCGTTTCTATGCTGATAGTATCATCAGGCGAAGGAACCGCCTCTGACCCGAAAGCCGTTCAGGGACCATTTGCAGGAATCGGCATCGTGACACTCGTTATCGTTGTGGTAATGTTCTTCCTCCATCTTCCCGAGATAAAGGAGGATGAAGCCTCGGAAGGCAAAAACAGGAAATATAAGACGAGCGCCTACAAATACACTCATCTCTGGCTGGGTTCTTTGGCAATCTTTTTCTATATGGGAGTTGAAATAGGGATCCCAAGCTTTTTTGCCGATTATTCAGGTAAACTTGGATTTAATTTCGACGGCGAAATGAGGACCAGGCTTCTTGCCTATTACTGGGCAGGTCTGATGGTAGGACGTATTGCCGGAATATTCATTCTCAGGAAATATTCCGCCAGCAGAATACTGAGCGTTAATGCAGTGGCCGGTGCTGCCATGCTCCTGCTTTCACTGCTTTCAGGCGGAATGGGAATGAACTGGGTCGCCCTTGTTCTCTTCCTGGGAACAGGACTGATGCATTCGATAATGTGGCCATGTATTTATAACCTTGCCCTTGAGGACCTCGGACCACATTCAAAAGTGGGCTCAGGTGTGATCTCTACATCGGTAATTGGCGCTGCACTGCTTCCTATTATGATGGGAGGAATCCAGAAAGGAATAGGACTTATTGTTGCAATCAGCTGCCTTTTTATCTATTACGCTTACATTACTTTCTTTGCTGTTAAAGGATCAAAGATCCGCTGATTAATCTTTTGCTACAGGGTCCTTCAGACTGAAACAGGAGGGCCCTGCGATTAATAAATAATTAATTGTAAGAATTATGAATCGCAGAAAGTTTATTGAAACATCCGGAGCAGCTGCAGGAGCTGCAATGCTGGGAACTGTTGCCGGTGCACAGACTCTGAATACCGGATCGCCGGTTCAGAAAACATCGTCTGCCGGCAGGATCAAACTCGGACTCTATTCCATAACCTACGGCGGGATATGGTATAACGGCCCTGCACTTACATTTGATGAATTCTGTCGTAGGGCGAAGGAAGCCGGTTTCGACGGTGTCGAACTTGATAACAAGCGTCCCATGGGTAACCCTATGGACCTAGACCAGGCTAAAAGGGATAAAATGAAAAATTCCTTGGCCCGCCACGGTCTTGAGGTACCATGTGTGGCAGCCAACAACGACTTTTCAAGCCCTGTCCCTGAGCATCGCGAGTGCCAGCTTCTTATGGTGCGGGAAACAGCAAGGCTCGCAAAGGACCTGGGAGCAAAAGTCGTAAGGCTTTTTGCGGCCTGGGAGGGAGTCCCGATCCATGAGGGTGTCGGAACCTATGATTTTGGTCACGATTACTACGGAGAATATAATTTCACGCGGCAGTTCCCTTACGCCACCCTTATTGAAAGGTATAATTTCGTTAAGGAATGTCTCAGGGAAGCAGCAAGAATGGGGGAGGAGAACGGTGTTGTTATGGCCCTGCAGAATCACAAGCCCCTGATACGGCACTGGAAGGATACCTATGACCTTGTAAGGGAGGTAAATTCACCCTGGCTTAAGATATGCCTCGACCTGCCGATATTTGAGAACCTTAACAGGGATTACGTTGCTGATGCAGTTAGAAAAGTGGGAGACCTGCAGGTTCATTCACATTACGGGGGAGAGTATTTAAGGGATAAGGACGGCATTGTAAAACAAAAAGTGTTTGAATCGCGATTCGGTCAGCCATTGCCTGATTATGAGCATTATATAGGACTTATGAATGAAATAGGATATAACGGCTACTTTACTTTCGAGCTCTGTCACCCGGTACTTAATGATGATCATACCAGGGCCGGACTGGAATATGTTCATGAACAGGTAAAACTTGCACGCGAATATATGTCAAGAATTACCGGATCTAAAGGTTAATAAATCGGATTAATGGTGGAAAAAGTTACAAGAAGGGGATTTGCAAGCGACAACAATGCCGGTGTCCATCCTGTTATCCTCAGGGAAATAGAGGAATCAAATCATGGCCATGAGGTTGGATACGGGGCCGACAGATATACGCGTGAAGCGGAAGAAATTTTCAGGGAACATCTGGGAAAAGATTCTGAGATATTCTTTGTGCTGACCGGAACAGCAGCAAATGTCCTTGGCCTGACAAGTGTGACCCGTTCCTGGAATTCTGTTATTACAGCTTTTACCGCGCACATTGAACAGGATGAGTGCGGAGCTCCTGAGAAATTCACAGGCTGTAAGATCCTTACTGTCGATACCCCCGACGGGAAAATTGAGCCTTCAATGCTGGCGAAACATATTCACGGTTTTGATTTTGAGCATCATTCCCAGCCCAAGGTAATTTCAGTGTCGCAACCGACAGAAATGGGTACTGTGTATACTCCGGAAGAGCTGAGGGCTCTTGCCGATTTTGCTCACGGTAAGGGGATGCTTCTGCATATGGACGGCGCCAGGATTGCCAATGCTGCAGTTTCTCTGGGGCTTCCCTTCAGAAGCTTTACAACGGATGCCGGTGTAGATATTCTGTCATTCGGTGGTACAAAGAACGGGATGATGTACGGAGAGGCTGTGTGCTTTCTCCGGCCAGGTTTATCCGATGGTTTTAAGTATATCAGGAAACAGGGCATGCAGCTGGCATCGAAAATGAGATTTATTTCCGCCCAGTTCATCGCATATTTCAGAAATGACCTCTGGAAAAGCAATGCCTCTCACGCAAATGAAATGGCAAGGCTTCTTGAATCAGAAATACGGGCTATTGGAAGCGGGATCACCATTACCCAGCCTGTTCAGTCAAACGGGGTTTTTGTTATAATGCCTGAGAGTGTTGCACGGAAGGTCAGCTCAAGCTATTTTTTCTATCCCTGGAACGAGGTTCTGTCGGAGTACAGGCTTATGACCAGCTGGGATACCACTGAGGACGACATAAAGGAATTTATCAGGCTCCTGAAAAAAGAACTGGAATCAGCCTGAAAAGAAAAAAGAAATTGTTAATTTGTCCAAAACAGAAAAGCCGGATCTGAATGATCCGGCTTTCTGATATAAATAAGAAGCCTGTTTATTTAAGAGTAAAGTTTATTGGTACCATGTACCATACAGGAACAGGTTTTCCACCCTGTTTGCCTGGTTTAAACGCAGGAAGTGTCTGAACAACTCTGATTGCTTCTTTATCGAGTTCGGGGTCAACGCCTTTGAGAATGCTTACCCTGTCGACTGTTCCTTTGGATGTAACACAGAATCTTACGATTACCTTACCCTGGATGTTGTTTTCCTTTGCAACTTCTGGATATTGGGTGTTATTGGCGATCCAGGTGAGAAGCTCGGTTTCTCCACCGGGGAACATAGGCATTTCCTCCACAACTACGAAAGGTTCTGCTTCTGCTTCCTCTTCCTGTACTTCTTCTGCAATAACCTGTACTTCCTCAATAACTTCTTCGTTCTGTATTTCAACAACGGCCTGGTCGGCAGTCATAAGCTGTACATTTTCCTCTGGTTTGACAGAGTCAACAACAACAGGAGGCACGTACCTTGCCTGCTGAACCACATCAGCAGGAGGAGGTGGCGGCGGGGGAGGAGGTGCAACGGTTTCAGCAGGCTGGTCAAGGTTTTCCATCTTGATCTCAACCTGTCTTTCCTCACGCTTTGTCCTGTTTTCAGCTGCCTTGGCATTCAGATATGGTGCAATGATCGCTGTGCTTATTACAACAATACCTATTGCCATGGCAATAATTACGTTACGACTGTATTTCTTACGTAATGTATAAGCTCCGTACTCCTTGTTCCTGTTCTCAAAAACAATATCATCAAAGGCAGGTGCCGTGATCTTTTCTTTTGCCATTTCTAGTAAGGTTTACGGTTAATTGGCGGAAGCGGTGGCCTGTGAAGCTGCACCACCTGATGCAAGTTCAACCATCCTTTCTTCGTACCATGCTATCTTAACAAACGTATAACGGGCGATGCCGCAGATATTCATCTCATCGAGAATATCCACAAAGTTCCCGTAGTTGGCACTTTTATGTGCTTTGATAAGTACAATAGGCCCTGTGTCATCATCACTTTTCAGTTTGCTGACCATGCTTCTTGCAGAATCCTGGGAAATTGCGATTCTCCCTGAGATAACCTCCTGATTGAAGTCGTTAATCTTTCTGAAGAGGGCTCTGTTCCTTTCAAGAAGCACTTTACGGACGCCTTCTGCACTGAAATCTGTCTCTGTAAGGGGAGGCAGGTTTGGCGGAACTGCACTGTAATCCTCTGGTTTTACTGAACCCGGATAAATATAAACCTTATCGTTCGGGCCCAGAAGTATATTCAGAGTACGGCTGGCTGAGATCCTGGGAGCTTCCTGTTTTGTCGGATCCTTGATCTTCTCAGGAAGTATGATATCCATGATCTTAGCCTTGCTGAAAGCAGTTGTGAGCATGAAAAACACGATAAGAAGACACATAAGGTCAACCATCGGCGTCATGTCGATATGCGGGGGATGTTTCTTTGCCTTTCTCTTCCCACCTTTTGCTTTTTCTTCTACAATAATCTCTGCCATATCACTGCTGTATTTCTTCCAGGTTAATTTTAGCTGCTTCCAGACTGGTTATCAGAGAAAACCTGTTCACGTTCCTGTCCTGAAGTATATCAAGGACTTTTTCAACGCTTTCGAAACCGGTTTTTGAGTCTCCCTTAATGCAGGCCTGAATATTGGGATTAACCTGACGGGCAAAGAGTATCCACATCGCCAGCTGGTTATCGGCTGAGTCAATAGGAATCCCTGTCTGCAGGCTGTTTCTTACATTGTTGTCCTTGGCATTAAGGTACTCTTTCATCTGATTTATCGGAACTCCCATCGATGACTTGATCTTTTCAAAAGTCCTCAGCTCCTCGGGAGTGAACTCGATACCGTAGCGGTTACCCATCTCCTGCAGGATTTTCGGCCTGTATTTGAGAAGAGTGTCGGGTCCGTTATCGAAATTCATGAAGACCTTACCATCCGGAGATAGCAGGAAAGTCATTGTATTAAAATCAGGTATGGGTGTTTCTGATATCGAAAAAGGTGTATCAACATTGGCCGGTTCAGGCTGCCTCATCGTTGTGGTAAGCATAAGAAATATGAGCACCACCGAGAAGAGGTCGACCATAGGCGTCATGTCGATATGGGGCGACTTTGTTGGTAATTTAATCTTTGGCATTTTCTTTTACTTTAAGTTAGTTTAGACCAAAAGATTCTTATTACACGGTCTTCAATGATGCAGCAAAATTCTGTGTCAGACTGAAACCTGCCTCATCAATTTTGAAAGTATATGCGTCGATTGTTGAACTGAAATAGTTGAACGCAATGATCGCCAGTGTCGATCCTGTAATACCGAATGCCGTGTTAACCAGAGCTTCAGATATACCCTGTGACAGAGCAAGAGCGTCGGGTGCACCTGACTGTGCAAGAGCAGCAAAAGCACGGATCATACCAAGAACCGTTCCGATAAGACCGATAAGAACAGAAATAGATGCAAGAGTGGTGAAGATCACCATGTTCCTTGACAACATAGGAAGTTCAAGTGCGGTAGCCTCTTCGAATGACTTCTGAATTGAGAGAATCTTCTGATCCTTTTCAAGTTCCTTGTCCCTCTGAAGGTCACGGTAACGAAGCAAACCTGCTTTCATAACGTTAGCAAGTGAACCTTTCTGCCTGTCGCATGCTTCAAGAGCTTCCTCAATCTTATCTTCTGCAAGAAGAGTCTGGAGGTTGCGGACAAATGTGTTAAGCCTTCCTTTTCCTTTTGCCCTTGAAAGAGTGATGAGCCTCTCAATAACAAAAATAATAAGTACAAGCACACAGGTCATAAGAATGGGAACAATAAAACCTCCTTTGTAGATAATCCCCAGATAGTTGCCTTCCAGAGCATGTCCCTTGGGATTGCCTCCCTCGAAATTAACCGGGTTTCCCATCACATTAATGAAAAGCAGATAGCAAACCACGAACGCTATCAAAATAGCACTTACTGCAAAAACATTCTGCAGTGATTCCTTGAACGAACTTCCTTGTTTACTCATTTTTATCGATTTTGGTTAGGTTAAAATTTTTAATGATTTGCAAATATATATTTTCAAATGTTTTTTTCCAAGCACGCCATTAAAATTGACTTAATTTAAAATATTTTAAAATAGTTTAAGACTTACTGATTTTTCAGCCTATCCTATTTCGCTGTCCCGATATACAAAGAAAAAGGTTCCGGATTTCTGACGAAAATACCGGAACCTTTATTTAATATTATTGCTCGAGTTTAACGTTGTAGACTCTTGATTTTGTTATTTCAACTTCCTTGGTTTTGAATCCTTTGGCACTGATCACAAGGAATTCGGAAGCCTGGGGAATCTCAAACTTATATTCACCCTTCCCGTTGGTAAGGTTCTCCGCAGCCGTATCCTTTACCCTGACTGAAGCGTAGGGAATGGGATTGCCAGCCATGTCGGTAACCACACCTTTGATCTCATTGGGATTTATACCCTTTCTTACGGATGCCTGATAATCCTGTACCCATTTCAGATTGCTTTTTGCCGATGCATTGTTGGGATCGACCTCAAGTATCTTCTGATATGATTCTGCTGATTTTGCAAGATATGCAAGCTTGCCTTCGAGGGTCTTCTCCTGACCGGCAGCCCTGGTTTCAAGACTGCCGATTCCGTTATAACCTCTGATCTTGTTATCCCTGCTTTCCGGATTAAGACTGATCATCCTGTTGTAGATGTCTTTTGCCTTAGTGTAGTTCCCGTTCTCCATATTGTAGAATCCAAGATAGGTGAGGGCTTCAATAAGTTCGGATTCATTCTTCAGGGAATCCTTGCCTGCAACTTCGAGTATCTTTTCAAACTTCGGCTTTGCCAGACCCAGTTTCGTATCAGGATCCATTCTTGAATAGGTCCTTGCTATGTAAACATGGGCAGGAAGGTAGTCGGGCTGCTTTTTGATAACAATGGTGAAAACGGAATCAGCCGATTTGTAGTTTTCTCCGTTATAGAAGGCTCTTCCAACCTGCATGTATTCAGCCAGATTGTTCTCTTTTGCCGGGTCAATCAGCTTCGCCCAGGTCCTGGCGGCATCATCATAGTTCCTGTAAGTGTAGTAGTTGGTTGCCATTTCATTGAGAAGAGATCTCTCCTGTGGGGTCAAAGGTGCATTCGGATCGGTACGCTTCATGTTGAAGGCCTTGTTATATTCAGCAAATGCCCTGCTGATCTCTTTATCTGCAGCTGCAATGTTTTTCTCCAGATCTGCAGCCTTTGCTGTCATCTCGTCAACCGAAGCCTGGAATTTGGGCTTGTTGGCAGCGGTTGCAGTAGCCAGCCTCGATTTTTCCCTGTTAAGCTGCGGAGTGAGACTGTTGAGTTCATCAAGCATTTTGGTGTAGTCCTGGTTCTTCTTGAGAAGTATCCTTGCCATATAGTGATGGTCTTTCTGAAGAATCAAGCTTGGATCAACCACTTTAAACAGGGTTTCCATGTAGGAGTAGGCTTTGTTGAAGTCGGGATTTTCCTTCTCGTAGTATGAATATCCAGCCAGACGGTTCATATATCCCCTCGACTGATCAACGGCAAGAATGTCTTCAACGTTCTTGATTACTTCTTCATAGTCTCCTGCGTAGAACAGGGAGTTCACATACCTGGTCTTTGCAGGAATGTTTCCTTCGGTAAGATCAAGGTATTTCTTGAAATTGGCTTTCGACTGTTCCAGACGACCCGCACGCCAGTAAAGCTGCCCGAGCTCGCGGTAGGCTGGTGCGTAGTTGGGATTGAGCCCGATGGCTTCCTCAAAATTCGGAATAGCCTGCTGAAGTGCACGACCCTTAACATAAACATACCCGATCTTCATTGCAGCGGTAGGAGACTGTGGATCAGCAAACTGTGCAAGATTGTAATTTTTGATGGCATTCGATCCGTCATTAACCATCATGTAAAGATCACCTGCAATGAGATAGATCTCGGCATTCTTCTTGTCAATGGTCAGAGCCTGCCTTATGAAGGGCATTGCCTTGGCAGTGTCAACTGTTCCGTCATTTGCATACGACTCTGCAATCTTCGCAAGTGCGAAGGCATAGTCCTTTGCGGGAGGATTAATCTTCTTCAGATTCTTGTACGGCAGAAGGAAACTCTTTGCCTTGGTCCTCAGCTCCTCGGCTTTGGCATCGTCGCCCCTGTAAACGGCAACCTTTGCAAGACCGACGTAGTTGAGAGGATCATTCGGGTTTGCGCTGACTCCCTTTTCGTAGGTTTCCTGGGCTGATTTAAGTGCCAGATCCAGTGAGTTTGATATTGTATCCGAGAAATATTCGAGCAGGAAGTTTTCACCATAATAGTAATAATTCTTGCTGTTGCCCGGTTCTTTCTGTATCAACGCCTTGTAAGCATCTGCAGCCTTGTCATACGACTCGCTTTTCGTCAGCTGTATGGCACTGTTCAGATCCTGTGCCTGAAGGCTGAATCCCATCAGCAATGAGAAAACACCCGGGAGCAAAACGACCTTTTTTAACATCGAAATTTTCATAGCTTTCAAATTTGAGATCAATTTATTGTATTAAATTATTTATCACTTTTTTTTCCCCTTTTCCAATAAGGGGTATTAATATTTATTAATTATTTTGATAATCTGTCTATCGTATTTTTTTCACTCATTCCTTATCTGGACAAGCCTTATCGGCATTGTGGCAGGAACAAGTCCCGACTTGAGAACTATCCGCTGCCCCTGCTCGGCTGTTGCCCATTGTATGAATCCTGATCCCAGACCTGAAAAGGTCTCCCTGGAAATCATGTACACCTCCCTTACAAAAGGATAGGACTTGTCGTAAATCCAGCCCTGGTCGGGCCTGTAATAGGTTCCGTCATTGAAAAAGGGCTGCGAGATTGCAAGTACGTTAACTTCTTTCACAAAGCTCCTGCTCAGAGAATCATCCTTGTCGCTTATCCAGTTGACACTGATGATGCCCAGGGCATCAGGGTTACGTGACACATATTCGATGACTTCCCTGTTATTGTTGAGTGCAAAAAAGTTACTCCCCAGGGTGTCAATTTCAAAAAGTTCCTTGAAGTACCTTATATTGCCTGATTTGTTGTTGTCAAATATCACATTTATAGGACCGAGCTTAGAGGAAGCATCGATATCTTTCCACCTGGTAACTTTGCCTGAGAAAATATCCCTGACCGAATCATAATTGATAAGGGTGTCCTTGTTTTCCCTGTTCGTAATCAGTGCAAGCGCATCATACGCGAAAGTAACTGTACGGGCAACGACAAGAGTGTCGCGAAGATATTGTATCTGGTCTTCCGTAAGCTTTCTGCTGGTAACCATAACCTTCACGGAATCATTCATGAAATCATTCACAACATCATATTCGGGCTTGTATTCGGGAGTTATGCTGGCCCTTGTATATAGTGATGTAAATGTATATACTTCAGTGTCAATGAGAGGTTGAAATGACTCATCAACGGCAATCCTGATGTTTCCGCTTGTCGGTGTTTCCATCCGCTCCCCCGTCCCCCCGGGAGAGCATGAATTAATCAGAAACGCGATTAGAAAGAAAGCTAAAATAGTTTCTGATTCAAATTTTCTGCACACTATCATCCTCAAAATCTTATTGGTCCCTGATGAAAAAGACCGGATTGCAATAATAATAAATTTCTGATAAAAACCATTCATGTTATTTTTTCTTTAAATATTTAATATAGGTATCTAAATATTTATCTGAAAAAATACTGCAAAGTACGTGCCAATAAGATGAATTGTTAATTAAGGTCTTGTCAGTCAGACTCATCGTTACGGCGAAAGAAAAGTTCAACAATATTGACGTAAGTTCTGTAAGCTCTGTAGATCCCGTAAAGGAACATTACTGATCCGAAAATGACCAGAACCGACCTGTCGAGTGTGGTGTTCCTGAAGTAAAATATCAGATATATCCCTACACCCAAATAGAACAGGACCATAAAAATGCTGAAAACCGCGTTTACCTGCTTCATTAACCTGTTGTCGTTCATGCCGAATCTTTTAGTTAACAAATTAACAAATTATCACGGGATAATCAAAATAAAACGACGGTTAAAATGGAGAATTATATCAAAACCTGCTAATAGTGTTTGGGTTATGAGATCCGAGCAGGAGGGAGCTGTCTCCATAGCTGAGAAACCTGAAACCGTTGTCCAGGGCATAGTTGTAAATACTGCGCCAGGAATTTCCCGTGAAGGCGGCAATGAGAAGAAGCAGCGTGCTTCGCGGCTGATGGAAATTGGTAATAATTCCGTCAGCAGCCCTGAAAATGTAACCGGGCATTATAATAATACGGGTTGATGCATGTATAAAGCTTCTTCCGCAATCCTTCATTTTGCGATGGATGATCTCCATCGATTCCCTGAATGATATGCCGCATTCAGGTTTCCTGTAGGGTTCCCATTGCTCTATCTTGAGGTTGTCCATGTCCGGATCGTTGTCTTCCCTCAGTTTTACCCCAAGCCAGTAAAGACTCTCAAGTGTTCGGACCGTTGTCGTTCCAACAGGTATTATTCTTCCTTCGTTCTTTATGAGTATTGAAATTGTATCATTTGTTACAAAAAAATGCTCGGTATGCATCTCGTGTCCGCTAATGTCTTTGGCCCGTACCGGCTGGAAGGTTCCTGCTCCCACATGAAGTGTTATGTTCGCCATTCGTATTCCGGCATCATTCAACCGGCCGATCATTTCTTCCGTGAAGTGCAAACCCGCGGTGGGAGCTGCAACCGAACCCTTTACAGCCGAGTATATGGTCTGATAGCGCTTATAGTCTTCCTTTTCATCCTCCCTGTGGATGTATGGAGGAAGAGGTATATGACCGCATGCCTCTATAACCTCTCCAAAGTTCATGGAAGAATCTTCCCAGGAGAACCTTATCCTCCATGCTTCTCCTTCACCACTGATTTTTTCTGCTCTGAGCTCCGATTCCCTGTCCTTTGAGATGAACTTCATCTTAAGCCCGCCAGTCTTCCACTTTTTCAGGTTCCCTATAATACATTTCCATTCAACACTATCGCCTGATGCAAACGACTGGTCATAACCGGCGGGTGAAAGTGGTTCAAGGCAGAAGATCTCTATTTCCGCACCGGAACTTTTTCTGAAGAGCAGCCTTGCCCTTATTACCCTGGTGTTGTTGAAGACAAGCAGGCTCCCGGCGGGAATGTACCGGCCCATGTTGCGGAAGAGGTCAGAGCTGACGCTATCCCCGTCATAAATAAGAAGTTTTGAACCGTCGCGCTCCTTAACGGGATGCTGGGCTATCCTGTCGTCAGGAAGCTCATAGTCATAATCCTCCATGTTAACTGGCCTCATTGCAATGTTAACCGGGTTATAAGTATCACCGGTATTTCAGCTGCCAAAAGTAACAATTTTACGGATTTCTCATGATTTCGTATCTTTGTAGCGCAGCTGGCTGTTCCATCGTCCCGGTTTTCCGGGAAGGAAAGTCCGGACAACACAGAGCACCATGCTTCCTAACGGGAAGATATCCGTGAGGATATATCAGTGTAACAGAAAACTACCGTCCCGCCTTGCGCGGAACAAGGGTGAAAAGGTGAGGTAAGAGCTCACCGGTTCCTGCGGCGACGCAGGAAGCCGTACACATCATGGGTTGAAAGACCATGTATACCGGCGCTGAGGATTGCTCGTCCGATGCCGGGGGGTAGGTCGAATGATCCCGCCCAGCAATGGAGGGACAAGATAAATGATGGAATCCGGCAGGAATATCTTTCGCAGATGACCCGGCCGGAACAGAATCCGGCTTACAGGCCCGCTGCACTATAAAAAAAGGTCATGCCGCGGCATGACCTTTTTTTCCCCCGAACATGCTATTTTATCTTAAATACACTATCCTCAATCGGAACATCAACCTCAACCTTTGTGAATGTTGTAACTATTTCCATTCCGGCTGCACTGGTGGTGGTCTTCATAGGAAGCAGTATCCCGTTCGTCTCTTTGTAGTCTGAAGGATATGCCTCCACCGTTACATCCATTCCTCCCTGATTTACGTTTGCAAGAGTCTTGACAAGAAGATACGACGACTTGTCAATAAACATGGTTGCTGAGTTTGAATCGCTTATAGCAACCTTTATTTTGAAGGCAGGCTTGCCGTTTACATTTTCTTCACCCTGAAGGGTCAGCTTGCCCTCTTTCAGATAGGCAGCCATGTAATTCTGGAAAATGTTGTTCCTGCTCACATCGTTGACCTGCTCCGCTGTCATTTCAACCGGACTCAGCGATCCTGTCATCGGATTAACCATGTATCCCTTCTCTCCGTCAAACACCTGAACGATATCCTGCCCTCCGATACTTGTCACACTCTTGATTTTATTGGGATTCTTCATCATCAGTTCCATGGGCATCTCCTGCCCCATGAGAGAAGTGCTTGCCGTGATCCTGATTGTCTGGTGTTCGCCGATCTTATCGAGCTTGTTGGCCACTGTATACTTGCTGATGATCTCATCAAGCGACTGGGCGCCTACTACAACGACTGCCATAAGACATACTGCCGTCAGTAAAAACTTTTTCATAAATGTTTTTTGATTTTTGTTAATTATTAAAGGAATTTATTGTTCTTCTCAGCTCCGTCAGAACAACGAGCAGTTTTTCCAGATCCGAGAGTTTTAACATGTTTGCACCATCCGATTTGGCAGAAGCAGGATCGGGATGTGTCTCAAGGAAGATACCGTCGGCTCCTACACTGATTGCAGCCTTTCCTATAGTTGCTATCATGGCCGGATTACCTCCCGAAACGCCCTTTTCCTGGTTCGGCTGCTGCAGGGAATGGGTGATGTCCATTATTACCGGGACCCCGTTTTCCTGCATCACGGGAATATTCCGGAAATCCACAACCAGGTCCTGGTATCCGAACATGTTTCCCCTGTCGGTCAGCATAATATTTGTATTTCCGGCTTCTCTTACCTTCTCCACGGCAAATTTCATTGAATGCCCCGACAAAAACTGGCCTTTCTTGATGTTGACCCATTTCCCTGTAGCCGCTGCGGCTGCAAGAAGATCGGTCTGACGGCAAAGGAAGGCAGGTATCTGGAGAACATCAACGTATCCGGCAGCCATAGCTGCTTCATCAGGATTGTGAATGTCGGTAATAACCGGAACCGAAAAGGTTTTTCTGACGGAATCAAGCAACTCAAGAGCCCTGATGTCGCCTATACCTGTGAAGGAGTCTCCCCGCGACCTGTTTGCTTTCCTGTATGACGCTTTGAAAACAAGCGGGATATGATACCTGTCAGACAAACCTGCCAGATGTTCAGCTATCCGGAAAACCATAGCCTCGTCCTCTACAACACACGGACCTGCAATGAGAAGAAAATTGTCCATTTCCCTGTGCTTAAGCCCCGGTATGTCTATCCTGTCTGTCTTCATTTAAAGGTAAAGTAATATAATATTTGTCTGATTTTCAAAATCCATGCCAGCATGCATCCATTTCCCGGCCCTGATGCTGTTTATTTCCTGTAATCGTAAATGCCCTTCCACAATCCCTCCAGCTTCTTTCTTATTTCCTCCTCCTTCGGGGTCGTCCCCGGCTCATATAACTTTATACCTTTAATTTCTTCGGGAAGGAAGTTGTCTCTTATAAAATTTCCCTCATAACTGTGCGCATACTTATATTCCCTTCCATATCCAAGATCCTTCATCAGTTTTGTCGGAGCATTTCTTATATGAAGGGGTACGGGAAGATCTCCCTTTTCCCGCACAAGCGCCTGTGCATTCTCAATGGCCATGTAAGTGGCATTGCTCTTTGGAGAAGTGGCAAGGTAGACTGCTGCCTCGGCCAGAATGATCCTCGATTCAGGCCAGCCGATAACATTTATGGCCTCAAAGCAGGTCTGAGCAAGGAGCAGGGCATTTGGATTGGCAAGTCCGATATCTTCCGCAGCAAGAATGAGCATCCGCCTTGCAATGAATTTCGGATCCTCTCCTCCTTCGACCATCCTGGCCAGCCAGTAAACAGCGGCATTAGGATCACTTCCCCTGAGCGATTTGATAAATGCCGAGATGATATCATAATGCTGCTCGCCGCCCTTGTCGTATATGGCCAGGTTCTTCTGGACATGCTTCAGCACCTTTTCGTTGGTGATTAAAATTTTCTCCGATCCTGTTTCAGCAGCTTCCGATGCCACGACCAGCTCAAGGGCGTTGAAAAGTTTCCGTGCATCTCCTCCCGATATCCTGAGGAGGGCCTCGTACTCTTTTATCTCGATATCGTATTTTGCCAGATAGGCATCCTTTTTAAGGGCCCTGTCAAGAAGGGATGAGAGCTCTTTTTCATCAAGAGGATTCATTACATATACCTGACACCTCGAAAGGAGGGGAGAGATTACCTCAAATGAAGGATTTTCAGTGGTGGCGCCTATCAGGGTGATTATTCCCTGTTCAACAGATCCCAGAAGGGAATCCTGCTGCGATTTGTTGAACCTGTGTATTTCATCAATGAAGAGTATAGGATTCGGCTGGTTGAAAAACTGCTGCTTCTTTGCCTTCTCTATAGTATCCCTTACATCCTTTACACCTGAGTGGACTGCTGAAAGATGAAAGAAAGGCCTTTTCATCGTATTTGCAATTATCCATGCAAGAGTTGTTTTACCTACCCCCGGAGGGCCCCAGAGAATGAACGACGGTATGTTTCCCGACTCAATGACCCTCCGCAGAACCCCGTTAGTTCCCACCAGATGATCCTGTCCGCAGAATTCATCCAGGTTCTTAGGTCTGAGCCTGTCGGCCAGAGGTTGGTTTGCCAGCATTGCGGATTATTTTTGCAAAAATAACAAAAGTATGTTTGCCATTTACCTTATCCGGCAGGGGAGATAACCGATTATTTTTATTGCTAAAATTGCAGGATCAATTTCCATAACCATAATAGATGATAAGAACTCTTCTTTTCAGCCTTATTGCAACATTTGCTTTTTCAGGCTGCAGAACAAAAAATGAAGCTGTCACTCCCGTATCACCTGTGACTGTAACCACAGCCGACAGCGGAATGGTCGTTTCAGCTCATCCCGCTGCCTCGGCGATAGGGATTGAGATCCTTAAAAAGGGAGGTAATGCAGTCGATGCCGCTGTAGCGACAGAGTTTGCCCTTGCGGTTTGTTACCCCGGGGCAGGCAACCTGGGCGGAGGTGGTTTCATGCTGTACCGAGAGGCCGACGGAAGGACCGATTTTATCGATTACAGGGAAAAGTCTCCCCTGGGTTCTGAGAGGGATATGTACCTGGATGCTATGGGAAATGTTATTGCAGGACTGAGCACCGAAACTCATCTGTCTGCCGGAGTACCCGGAACTGTCGACGGAATGATCAACATGCACGCAAAATACGGCATTCTCCAGTTCAGGGATGTAATCCAGCCGGCTATTGATCTGGCTGAAAATGGATTCCGGGTTACAGCCGGACAGGCAGCAGACCTCAATGGCAACAGGGAAACATTTATCGGCAGAAACCTGCGCCCGCCGGCATTTGTAAAAGATGCCCCATGGAATGAGGGCGATACGATGCGGCAGCACGACCTGGCCCGTACTCTCATGCGGATTCGCGACCTGGGCAGGGATGGCTTCTATTCCGGAACAACGGCACGGCTTATCCTGAAGGAGATGAAGAGGGGAAACGGAATAATTACTCAGAAAGACCTTAACGAATATGCATCCGTTTTCAGGGATCCTCTTTCTGCAGAATACAGGGGCTGCACAATTATTACTGCACCGCCACCTTCGGGCGGAGGAGTAATAATACTCCAGATACTTGGAATGTTGGAACCATATGATGTGACAGCGATGGGTTTCCACTCATTGCAATCGGTTCATATAGCAGTTGAAGCTGCAAGGAGAGCCTATGCTGACAGAGCCTTTTTTCTGGGTGATCCTGATTATAATAATATACCTGTAAATGAGTTGTTAAATAAAGATTATCTCAATAAAAGGATGAGTACCTTTGATTCTCATGCCGCATCCCCATCCGAAAGTGTTTTTCACGGTGCTCCCCTGTCATATGAAAGCGAGGAGACAACTCACTATTCCGTTGTCGACAGCAAAGGCAATGCAGTATCGGCAACAACAACCCTGAACAATACATTCGGATCAGGTATAGTTGTCGACAGCGCAGGCTTCCTTCTCAACAATGAGATGGACGATTTCTCAGTCAAGCCCGGAGTCCCCAATATGTTCGGACTTACGGGCTCTGAAGCCAACTCGGTTTCAGGAGGTAAAAGAATGCTGAGCTCGATGTCTCCGGTTGTTGCCGTCAGGGACGGGAAGCTTTTCCTGGTGGCAGGATCACCGGGAGGAGCAACAATACCTACCTCGGTACTTCAGGTCCTTATGAATGTAATCGATTTTGGGATGAATATCTCCCAGGCAGTCGATACGGGCAGGTTTCATCATCAGTGGCTGCCGGATAAGATATATTATGAGACGGGTGCTCTTGATCAGGGAATAATTGAAAAGCTCCAGAACACCGGACATGAAATGGAAATAAGAAAGTCGATAGGCCGGGTAAATGCAATAATGATGGTCGACGGAAAAATGTCACCCGGAGCCGATAAAAGGGGAATGAACGCGGCTGCGTGGTTCTAGCACTCAGCATTTAAGCCCATTTTACCAAATATTCTTAAAATTATTTTACCGCAAGAAAATAAAATGATACATTTATCAGTTATAAGACTGTCTATAAAAGCTTATCTGTTATAGTATTCGGATATTTTCAGATATTTGTTCAATTATGAAAAAGCCTCTTCTGATAATAATAATTATCCTGGCGCTGCTCCTCGCATTTCCTTTTGTCAGCTTCCTTCGCTGGTCATTCCAGGAAAAGAAACCTCTGGATATAGTTATTCTTGACAAAACAGTCCCAACACTTGAAAGACTTAACCATAAGTCATTTACGTGGATTCTGAATAACTCCAGGTATGTGAAGAAGGATAAAAAGAAGAGCTACTCCTACAAAAAGGATTATTTCGGTTTTGCACCGACACGTCCTCTTAAGAACAGGGGAAATGTCAAGACAGAATATCACCTGTCGGATATGATCGAGCTTCCTGAAAAAACCGATGTGATCTATTTTACTGATACATATGGCGTTTTCTTTAACGACTGGTACGCAGGGGTGAACAAGAGCCGGAGGTCGAGGAAGATATACGGTGGACTAAACAATACCGACTACCTGTTTGTAAATGAAATGAAAAACAGGAACAAGCTTATTATTCTGGAATACAATACTCTCGACTTTCCGACAACAGCATTCGACTCTTACAGGACCCAGGAGAAGCTGGGGATCTCAATTTCAGGATGGACAGGGAAATATTTCCAGAAACTTGATACAACCGAGAAGAACTTTCCACTCTGGATGACCTCCATGTACAGAAAGGAACACAAAAAACCCTGGAGCTTTACAAAACCAGGTGTTGTCCTTCTCAGTGAAAAGAGCATAATCGTCCTTGAAGAGGGAACTCACCTGAAAAATGCTTTGCCTTACATTATTACCGATACTGCGAACTGCATGAAATACGGTGTGCCTGCCGCCGTTGCATACGATAAGTGGTTTGATATTGTCAATCCGCTTCAGAATAACGTGATTTCAAATTTCAAACTTGAGACAACTGAAATTGGCGACACCCTTCTTGCCAGCATGATGCTTTCCAATGTGTTTCCCGCAGTGACCCAGGAACCTGAAAGCCAGAGAATATACTATTTCTCAGGCGATTTCGCTAACAATAAAATCAGGTTCTGCACTTCGAGGATCAAAGGATTTGAGAAGATGAAGTTCCTTAACTATTCCGACAAGCCTGAAGACCCCAGACGCTTCTTCTGGCTATACTACAAGCCTTTGATGAATACCATCCTGAACGATTACTATTCTTCGCTCAGATAATCATAGTGGACCGTCCGCAGACAATCCAGATCACAGTAGTACAGCCGGATATAATCTGGGAAAACATTCCCGCTAATCTTGAGAGGCTCGAAAAGATCATTGCCGGGATCCCCCCGCAGACAGATATTATTATCCTGCCCGAGATGTTCAATACGGGGTTTTCTATGAACCCTGAGACCCTTTCGGAAAAACCCGGCTCCCGTACATATTCATGGATGGCTGAAACCGCCCGAGGAAAGAATTCTGCAGTATGCGGTAGCTATATTGTTGAAGAAGACGGACTGTATTTTAACCGTTGGCTTTTCGTCTCTCCTGACGGAAGTACATTCAGATACGATAAAAGACATTTATTCAGCCCGGGTAATGAAGACAGGCTTTTTAAAAAGGGTGAAGAACGGGTGGTATTCAGTTTCAGGGGCATTCGAATCTGCCCGACAGTCTGCTACGACCTCAGGTTCCCTGTATGGAGCAGGAACAGAAATGATTATGACCTTCTTATAAATTCAGCGAACTGGCCCCGGAGCAGAAGGGATGTCTGGCTTACCCTGCTGAAAGCCAGGGCAATTGAGAATCAATGTTTTGTGGCCGGAGCAAACCGGACCGGAACAGACGGAACGGGAACAGAATACTGCGGAGACTCATTGATAATAGGTCCGCGCGGAGAGATAATTGCATCTGATACAATGAATAAGGAATGTTTAATTACAGCAACAGTTTCGCTCATGGAACTGGATCAGTTCCGCGAAAAATTCCCTGTTCTTGGCGACGGCGATGAGTTTCTGATCCTTTAAAAACAATCTCGATCATACCTCAGGCCAATCCCTTTATTTCGGTTTTCCGTTAAGAGCTTCGTACAGAATGACCACCGGATGTCTGGCAACTCTGCCCGTTCCATCCTTGATATGGTGCCTGCAGCTTGTTCCCGGTGCTGCTAGGGCAACAGCAGGAGAACTCTCCCTTATTTCCGGAAAGAGAACCAGGTTGCCAATTTTCTGCGATAATTCGTAATGCTCTTTTTCGTAGCCAAAGGAGCCTGCCATACCACAACATCCGGATGGTATCTCCTTCACCCTGTAATTGGCTGGAATGGAGAGCATCTCAATCGAGGGAGCCGAAGAGGAAACTGCTTTCTGCTGGCAATGTGCATGCAGGAGGATGTCCAATTCACCGGTGGTGAAAGACTCCCTTTTTATCCTGCCTTCACTGTATTCCCTAGAAATGAACTCATCAATGAGAAAACTGTTTGCGGCAATCTTTCTGGACTTCTCCCTTAGTTCAGCTGGCATCAGATCGGGATATTCATCCCTGAACCCGAAAATTGCCGAAGGCTCTATCCCGACAAGAGGAAGGTTTTCATCAATTACGTCAGAAAGGGCTCTGACATTGTTTATTGCTATCTTCCTGGCCTTCCTGAGGAATCCCTTGGATATGAATGTTCTTGCGCTCAGATCATGCCCTGAGGTCCTTACCTCGTAATTAAGGGAGGTTAGGAGCCTTACTGCGGCAATACCGGTGTCAGTGTCGTTATAATTGGTAAACTCGTCGATAAAGAGACAGACCGATCCCACGGGATCTGAAGGATTAAGCTTCTTCAGGTTCTTCCTTAACCAACGTCTGAGACTTATCTTGTAAACAAGGGGGATGGATCTTTCCCTGGCAAATCCGACAATCCTCTTGAGCAGGCCTGAAGCGAATTTGTTTTTCAGGAAAGAGTTGTAGATAACCGGTATATACGACCCGATGCGGTTGAATACCGAAATGTAGGCTATTAACCACGATCTTAGTGAGTAACCATGCCTGTCGTACCAGTGCTGAAGAAATTCCGATTTAAGCTTGGCAATATCGACACCTGAGGGACACTCGGCCTTGCAGCCCTTGCAGGCCAGGCAAAGGTCGAGGATATCGTATATCTCCCTGTGGTCCCAGCGGTCGGGCGTGTCCTTGCTGAGGAATTCCCTGAGAACATTCGCCCTGGCCCTTGTACAGTTCTCTTCATCCATTGTGGCCATAAAGCTGGGGCACATCGTTCCTCCGATCAGTATCGATTTGCGGCAGTCGCCCGAACCGTTGCATTTCTCTGCAGCTCTTATGATCCCGTCGGTAGCCGAGAAGTCGTAGATGGTCTCAATTTCTGGCGTTACAGTACCAGGTGTGTATCTCAGCGAGGTGTTCATAAGAGGCGTGTCTACTATCTTTCCGGGATTAAGTATGTTTTCGCCGTCCCAGGCCGCCTTTACTTCCTTTAGAAGCCTGTAGTTGTTTTCACCAAGAATGAGAGGAATGAATTCTCCCCTGAGCCTTCCGTCGCCATGTTCTCCGCTGAGCGACCCGCGGTATTTCTTTACCAGTAAGGCGGTTTCTGTTCCGATGGTCCTGAAAAGCTCTACATCCGCGGGATCCTTGAGGTTGAGTACGGGACGGATGTGAAGCTCCCCGGTTCCGATATGGGCATGATAGACTGAATCCTTTCCGTAGCGGGCCAGCAGCTTTTCAAAATCATCCATATAATCAGGGAGATCTTCCACCCTTACAGCTGTGTCTTCAACAAGCGATACTGTCCGGCTGTCGCCTTTCATATTGCCGAGAACACCCAGTCCGGCCTTTCTTAATTCCCATACCCTTGCCATGTCCTTACCCCTTACAACAGGCCAGGAGTAGCCGTAACCGGCTTTCTTCATGGCATCAATAAGCTCCGCTGTCACCCTCTCTGCTTCTTCGGGAGTATCCCTTGCGATTTCAACCATCATCACGGCTCCGGGATCACCATCAAGAAAAAAACGGTTATTCTTCTGGCTGAGATTATCCTTTGTAAGTTCCAGTATCCGGTCGTCGGTGAGTTCAACGGCGGAAGGCCCGAATTGCAGGGCAACCAGATTTGCCCTGAATGCTTCATCACGGTCCCTGTGATGTATGCATACAAGTGTCTTGTGGGCAGGAGGAAGGGGTACCAGGCTGAACTTTATCTCGGTCGATATTGCAAGCGTTCCTTCAGAACCGGCAAGCAGTTTGCAGAAATTGAACCGTCTGTCGGATTCCCCGTCGAAAACGCAACTGTCAAGCAGAAGGTCAAGCGCATACCCTGTGTTTCTTCGCGGTATCCTGGGATCGGGGTATCCTTCCCTGATACTGGTCTGGTTTTCAGGATCTGAAAGTATTTTCTTTATGTTCCTGTAAAGGGATCCCTCAAGGTTTTCAAGTGTGCATTTTTCTTCGAAGGCTTCCCTGTCGAGAGGCCCGAAAACAGCCTCAGTGCCATCGCTGAGAAGGGCTTTTATCTCAAGTGTGTGATCTCTTGTTGAACCATATACAAGCGAGTGCGAGCCGCACGAGTTGTTACCCAGCATCCCGCCCATATTGCACCTGCTTGAGGTGGACGTCTCCGGCCCGAAAAAAAGACCGTAGGGCTTCAGATACATGTTGAGCTCATCAAGAACCACCCCTGGTTCAACCCTTACCCATCTCTCTTCAACGTTAAGCTCAAGTATCCTGTTCATATACCTCGATATGTCTGCAATCAGACCCGATGCAACAACCTGTCCGGCCAGGGAGGTACCTGCAGCTCTTACGGTCAGGCCTGCTTTCACTGAACGGGAAAATGCAATAATCTTCTTCAGATCACTAGCCCCCTTTGGCCAGATCACAGCCTGTGGCTGCTCCCGGTAATCGGAGGCATCCGTTGAGTAAATGGTCCTTGTTGTCAGGTCATATCTGAGATCACCTTCTATATCCCTGCTTAGCTGGTCAAGCTTTCTTAAAAAAGAATCGTTCATAATTTCGGTTTAGAAGCCGCTAAATTAAAAAATGATTTAATGTTTCAGTAAATAAAATTAACCCGCCAGGGTTTTTTGATAAAATTATCCTGTGGATAATATTAATGACAATTGTAAGCTATAATCCGGACTTTTTTTTCTTAATTTATAGCCGGATAAAATAATTTTTAAAATATTGAAATACAATGGAATTACTTGAACGGATCAAACAGAATGCCAAAAAACACAATATGAGAATAGTCCTTCCCGAAGGCTATGAGGAAAGAAATATTAAAGCTGCTGACATTGCACTTGCCGAAGGACTTGCACAGATTATTTTAATCGGGGATCCGGACCAGATAGCTGGTCATGCTTCAAAACTCGGACTTCTTAACATTGGAAGGGCAAAAGTCGTAAATCCAGTTTCGCATCCCGATAAGGAACGCTATGCCGACCTTATGGTTGAGCTGAGAAAAAGCAAGGGGATGACGAAAGAAGAAGCCATGAGACTGATTGAAGATCCTCTTTATCTTGGAGTTATGATGATCAAAAGCGGGGATGCCGACGGCGAAGTCTCCGGCGCAGATCATTCTACCGGCGACGTTCTTCGCCCTGCATTCCATTATGTCAAGACAGCACCCGGTATCACAGTGGTTTCCGGGGCATTCATTATGATACTTCCGGATAAGAGCCTTGGTGAAAATGGTGTCTTTGTTTTCGCCGACGGAGCCGTACATCCGAATCCTACAGACAGGGAACTTGCAGAGATCGCAGTGGCAACAGGACACACGGCGAGGACAATAGCCGGCTTCGAACCAAAGATAGCGATGCTGAGCTTTTCCACCAAGGGAAGCGCAAAACATGAAATGGTCGACAAGGTTGTGAATGCTACCAGAATGGCTCAGGAAATGGCACCTGACCTTATGATCGAAGGGGAGCTTCAGGGCGACGCAGCCCTTGTAGAGGCAATAGGGCAGAAGAAAGCTCCCGGAAGCAAAATTGCAGGAAAAGCAAATGTCCTTATATTCCCTGACCTCAACTGCGGGAATATTGCCTATAAGCTGGTCCAGAGACTTGCAAAAGCCGAAGCTATCGGACCTGTTCTCCAGGGAATGGCAGCTCCGATAAATGACCTGTCAAGAGGGTGTTCCGTTAACGATATCGTAAGCATGATTGCAATAACAGCAAACCAGGCAGCAGGAAGAAAGAAATAAAATAACGATCTAATAACTGTACCAATATGATTATACTTGTTTTGAATTGCGGGAGTTCATCCATCAAATATCAGCTTTTTGATATGACGGGCGAAAATAAACTGCTTGCCAAAGGTCTGCTGGAGCGCATAGGGATTAATGACAGTATTCTTACACATAAGCCTACGGGAGCCGAACCCTACAAGGTAATTATGGATATTCCTGACCATACTACAGGAATAAACCAGGTAATGGCGGTGCTTACGGATGAGAGGCACGGAGTTATCAGGGATATTATGGAGATCAAGGCGGTGGGACACAGAGTGGTAAACGGAGGAGAAAGCTACAAGGACAGCGTTCTGATTGACAATGAGGTTAAACGGCAGATCGAGATAAACAGCGAACTGGCGCCTTTGCATAATCCTGCAAACCTTAAGGGTATCCTTTCAGTCGAAAAACTGATTCCGGGAGTTCCACAGGTTGCTGTCTTCGACACATCATTCCATCAGACAATGCCTGATTATGCCTTTATGTACGCTCTTCCGTACGAATACTACGAAAAATACAAGATCAGAAAGTACGGCTACCACGGAACAAGCCATAAATTCGTTGCATCAAAGGCTGCCCGGCTTCTGGAGAAAGATGTTAAGAAGCTGAAAATCATCACATGCCATCTCGGAAACGGGGCCTCAATCACAGCTATCCAGAACGGAAGATCGATCGATACTTCGATGGGCTTTACTCCGGTGGACGGACTGATAATGGGTACACGAACAGGTGAAATTGACCCTGGTGTTCTAATTTATATAGCTGATAAAGAACATCTTAATGTTACAGGAGTTAACAATCTTATAAACAAGAAAAGCGGTGTGGCTGGCATTTCCCAGCTATCCTCGGATATGCGCGACCTTGAGAACGCTTATGCTGAAGGAAACGAAAAGGCAATACTGGCCCTGAATATGTACGCGTACAAAGTCAAGAAATTCATAGGATCATATATTGCTGTCCTTAACGGCCTCGACCTTCTGATCTTCACCGGAGGGGTGGGGGAAAATGACCACAAGATGAGAGCTATGATATGTTCGGATATGGAATCACTGGGTATCGTGTTCGACTTCGAGGCCAACAAGGGAGTCAGGGGAAAAGATATCGTCCTGTCCAAACCGGAATCCAGGGTCAAAGTAATGTGCATCACCACAGATGAGGAATTAGTTATCGCAAGCGATACTAAATATATAGTAGAACATCATACTGTATAACAGTAATTTAAAAATTATCACCATGGTTCTGAAAAGTCTCGCCGACCTGAAGAATATAGTCTCAGGCAAACCTATAAAGAAACTGGTTCTGGCTGCGGCACAGGATCAGCACTCACTCGGAGCTGTATTGCGCGCCTGGAACGACAGGATAATAGATCCAATCCTGGTGGGCGACAAGGAATCGATTCAGAATATTTGTTATGAACAGGGCTATAATGTCGGTGGTTTACGAATCATACACGAACCGGAAACCGATATGGCTGTCGAGTTGTCGATAAAAATGCTGAGCAGCAAACAGGCCGATATACTGATGAAGGGAAAGGTCGGGACCTCCGCTCTCCTGCGAAGCGCCCTTAACAAAGAGTGGGGACTGAGAACCGGTAACCTTCTTTCGCATATTGCCCTGTTTGAGGTTGAGACTTACCACAAACTGATTGCCGTTACTGATGTTGCTATGAATATAGCACCTAATCTTAAAGATAAGATAGCAATTGTAAATAACTCAGTATCATTTCTTAATCGCTTAGGTTATGTTATGCCCAAAGTAGCTGTCCTCGGTGCTGTGGAGATGGTAAACGAAAACATGGAGGCTACTCTCGACGCCGCGCTCCTTTCCAAAATGAACCAGCGCGACCAGATAAGGAACTGCATTATCGACGGCCCCCTTGCCTTTGATAACGCAGTAAGCATTGAAAGCGCACAGCACAAGGGTATAAAAAGTGAAGTTGCCGGAGATACCGACCTTCTCCTGATGCCCGACATCGAAGTTGGTAATGTTTTGTATAAGTCGCTGGTTTTTTTCGCAAAAGCAAAGGTCGCATCAATAATTCTCGGAGCTCAGGTGCCAATAGTGCTTACTTCAAGGTCTGATTCCGAACAGGCAAAATACGACAGTATACTGCTTGCAGCAGCAGCAAGTAAATAGAAAAACATGATACGGACACTTGACCAGATGGTTGAAAAGGTCCAGTCGCTTAACAGGAAGCACAGGATAGCTGTGGCCTGGGCTCTGGATGCCAATACGGTTATTGCTGTCCATGAAGCTGTGATAAGGGGTTTTGCCCAGGGAATACTGATCGGCGATGCTGAAGGGATAAAATCGATATGCAGAAAAGCCGGAATAGACCACCGGTTGTTCATTCTTACAGATGCCGGAAATGAAGCAGCAGCAGCCATCGAGGCAGTAAGGATGACACGTTCAGGGGAGGCAGACATCGTAATGAAAGGCCTCGTGGGAACAGACATCTTTCTCAGGGAAGTGATGGATAAAAACCGTGGACTTATGCTTCCTGGTTCGCTCATGAGCTACGTGTGTGCCCTGCAATTGCCTTCTTATCATAAGTTATTGTTTATTACTGATCCTGCAGTCATACCTGAACCATCACTTGAGCAGAAGATAAGCATGACTGAATATGCTGTTGGCATGGCCATGAGATTCGGGATCAAAAAGCCAAAAATTGCTCTGATCTCCGCATCTGAAAAACCAAGCCGTCACTTCCGGAGTTCGCCCGATTATGAAGAGATGTGCAGACTGGCACGCAGCGGGGCTTTTGCTGATTGTATCATGGACGGACCTCTCGATATATTTCTTGCCTGTGACAGGAAAAGCGTTGAGATAAAAGGGGTGGAGACGCCGGTGAACGGAGACGCCGACATCCTTCTCTTTCCTTCGCTCGAGTCCTCAAACCCTTTTTACAAGGGACTTATGCTTTTTGCAGGAGCCGAACTGGCGGGAATTATCCGCGGTACCACCAAACCGGTTATTGTAATGTCGAGAAGCGAAAGCGAAAAGTCGAAGTTTTACTGCATTGCATTGGCCTGCCTGATGGCGTAATTGTAATTTACAGACTTAATTCTGACATGTCAATGGATAAGCGACTGATACTTGCAATAAATCCCGGATCAACTTCAACCAAAATAGCTCTTTTTGAGGAAGATAATCTGCTGTTTGAGAAGACTTTAAGACATCCCTCCGAAGACCTGGCCAGATTTTCAGCCATAGGTGAACAATTCCACTTCAGAAAGGACCTGGTTCTCAATGAACTACTGAGCCAGGGATACAGCCTCGACCGGCTTTCTGCAATCGTCGGAAGAGGAGGCCTTGTAAAACCTATTGAATCAGGAATATACGAGGTAAATGAAGCTATGCTTACCGATCTCGCTGCCGGAACAATGGGTGAACATGCAAGCAACCTGGGTGCCCTTATAGCTCACGATCTGGCTTCTGCTCAGCCAGGACTGAAGGCATATATCGTTGATCCGGTAGTGGTTGATGAGCTGGATCCGGTTGCCAGGATCTCAGGACACCCGGCAATAGAACGCATTTCGATCTTCCATGCCCTTAACCAGAAAGCTGTTGCAAGGACATATGCAGCATCGGTAAACAGAAAATACGAGGATTTGAACCTCATCGTCGCTCATATGGGTGGAGGAATAAGCATCGGCGCGCACAGGAAAGGCAGGGTTATCGATGTAAACAATGCCCTTAACGGCGAGGGACCTTTTTCTCCCGAACGCTCAGGTACCCTTCCTTCAGGTCAGCTTGCAGACCTTTGCTTCAGCGGAAAACACACCCACAGGGAGATCAGGTCAATGATCACGGGCAAGGGCGGAATCGTTGCCTACCTGGGAACCAACAACTTCATTGAAGTATGCCGCAGGGCCGATTCCGGCGACCATGAAGCTGACCTGATAAGAGAGGCTATTGCATATCAGATCGCAAAGGAAATAGGTGCAATGGCGGCAGTTCTGGATGGCATGGTCGATGCTATACTTCTTACGGGCGGACTTGCGTACCAGGAATCTCACATTGAAAGGATTGTAAAAAAAGTAGGATTTATTGCAGAAGTACATGTTTATCCCGGTGAGGACGAAATGAAAGCCCTCGCATTCAACGGGCTCCTTGCCCTTGACGGAAGGATAGGCATAATGACCTACTCCTAAGGATTCCCCAGGGCAACGGGAAGAACTTTCCCGTTGAAAAACCTGCTGCCGTTAATTGCAAACCATTCAATGAATTCCGCCATCCCTTCAGGACTGACTGGAGCTGTGAAACCCGGGAAAGCGTTCCGGAACATTTCTGTTTGTACCGATCCAAGGGCCAGACAGTTGACTATAATACCCTTTTCAGCCAGTTCCTGAGACAAACACTCACTCAGACATGAGATGACCGCCTTGGAGGAGCTGTACACTGACAGCCCCCTGTACTTGGAACTACCCTGAAAGCCACCCATGCTCGATATGTTAACAATATGGGAACCCCTCGGCATAAGCGGCACCACAAGCCTCGTAAGAGCAGCAGGACCAAAAAAATTCACATCCATCATCTCCCTGCACTCTTCGTCACTAAGCTTCATGAAATCTTTGACAATCAGAGAGCCTGCAATGTTCAGAAGAATGTCAATACTACTGAAACGGTTGTATATCTGATGCTTAAGTGATTCGATCTCATTCTTAATCTCTGCCAGGTCGAGTTTTACAAAGGTAATATTCTCGTTAGTGCTCTCATTAACCATCTTCTTCATTTCAGCCTCGTTACGGCCGGTAATGAGTATCTGATTGTCCCTGTCAGCCGACATGCGCAATGCAGTTTCCCTTCCGATGCCCCTGGTAGCGCCATTGATAATTATATTCATCCGTCGTATTTATTTTTGGATTTTTTGTTTATTTTCCGGGGTTTTAATGTAAAGGTACAAAATTTGCTGTTTACGATGATCATGACATCAGTAAGATATATTACCCGGAATATTGCAGCATCGCTGATGGTGCTGTTGTTATTTATTTCACAGTCAGAAGCATACGCCCAGGAGCAAAACAAACCTGCAGAAGAAAAGCCTCCATTGAAGGAGAGATTGTTTTTCGGAGGCAACTTCGGCCTTCAGTTCGGCACTATTACCGATATACAGTTTTCTCCCGTTGTCGGGATGTGGATTCTGCCACGCCTCGCCGTTGCTGCAGGACCTAATTTCAGATTCTATAAGAGTCCCTTCGACAAAACGGTTATCTGGGGCGGCAAAGCCTATACAGAGTTTATTGTTGTTCAGGACCTTAACAATGTAATACCTCTTGGGTTGCACGCAGGGCTCTTCCTCCACCTTGAGGATGAAGTATTAAGCCTTGAATCCTCTTTTTTCAGAACACCTCCCTATGAATCAAAAAGATTCGTACAGAATACAATACTTGCAGGAGGAGGGATAAGTCAGCAGATAGGACGCAGATCCTCAATTAACCTAACACTACTGTGGGCTCTGAGTGATTCTGAATACGGAATTTACGGTAATCCCGAGATCCGGGTCTCTTTTAATTTCTGAAAGGATCATATTTTAAGCTCTTCACCCTCCGATTTTGCGATAATCACTGCAGCACAGGTATCCCCGTATACATTGATCGCGGTACGGAACATGTCCAGGATACGGTCAACGGCAAGAATAAGGCCAATACCCTCGAGAGGCAGGCCAACTGCCTTAAGTACAACAGCCATCATAACCAGACCGGCCATAGGAATGCCTGCTGATCCGATGGCAGCCAGAAGGGCTGTAAAAACAACGATGAGCTGTTGCCCTATGGTCAGTTCTATACCATATGCCTGGGCAATGAACATTACTGCAACGCATTCATAAAGCGCTGTACCGTTCATGTTTATTGTAGCTCCCAGGGGAAGGGTAAAGCTGGCAATCTTGTTTGAGACGCCGTCATTGTTCTCAACAGCTTCCATAGAAAGCGGCAGGGTCGCATTTGAAGAAGATGTGGAGAAAGCTGTCAGTATCGGTGTGGCCATGTTCTTCATATGTTTTACCGGATCTGCCTTGCCCAGAACCCTTACAAAAAGAGGCAGGGTGATGAAACCATGAAAAAGCAGTCCTGCCAGTACAGTAATAAGATATAAACCAAGCCGTGCAATAACCTCGCTGATATTGTTTCCCATCTCAACCTGCTGGGCAATTACTTTTGCGGTAATACTGAAGATTCCAAGAGGAGTGAACTTAATAATGAAAAGAGTTATCTTCATTACTACATCCAGAGCCGCATTGAACACATTCATTAAAAGATCACGTGGTTTTGCCTCAATTTTTGTTATGAAGAAACCAAACAGAATTGCGAAGAATATTATTGCCAGCATCTGTCCCTGTGCAAGAGCTTCAACGATATTTGTAGGTATTATCCTCATCAGGATCTGTCCGAAACTGTCAGTCGCTGCTGCAATCCCATTCACCGGGGCGGTAAAGCCGAGTTCGGCACCGACACCGGGCTTTATCAGGGTTACCAGTACAAAGCCGGTTACAATCGCTACTAAGGTCGAAAGCAAATAGAATCCCATCGTCTTAAGACCAAGCCTCCCCAGGTTTTCTGCGCTTCCGACACTGGCTACTCCTGTCGTGATTGAAAACAAAATCAACGGAACAATTATCATAGTAAGGGCTCTTAGGAACAGATCACCCATCCAGTTGGTATATTCAGTGACCGAAGGAAAGTTGTATCCAAATATTCCGCCTGCCACCAGCATAATCAGGATCTGCCAGTGGAGCGGGAGAGAAAATTTCAATTTTACCATGTTTTCAGGTTTAAAGGCCTAAAGGAAAAAAAAGTTTCCGAAAATACACTTCAAATACAACACATTTTTTTCCAGCTGGCAAGTCCTCCACAATCGCATATTTCCGCCCGCACCGTATAATCCATCATAAGAACGGATTCTGCACTGTAAATACTGCTGAAGCGGTTGTAATTGTTGGATCAAGGCAGGAGCGAAAGCCGTAAACCAGCTGAATCACAAATGTAACCATAAACAAAACCAACCCGTAATTACATCGATAACTAATATAAATACAAACAACTCTGCACAATTGTAACATTTTATCAACACAGAATCACATGTATTATATATAACTGATAATAAGTACTATAAGGCATGATATCTCAAATTATCAGTTAATAATTGTTAGTGAAAAATACGGCGTTTCATTAGATAATGAATTAATTTACATTTAAAATACTATATACCAATGTTATATATAACTAAACTTAAGTAATAAATCAGATACTTATAAACAAAAAAGGGAGTATTTGAGTACTGTTTTTACTATATCGGAATCCCGACAAATTACGTAATTAAATACGAGTTACATACGTAATTTAATAATAATTACATGCGTAAATCATATATTATTTACATTTGTAAAAACAACATGCATGGAAATGAAAGACAGGATTCTTGAGTTTCTTAAAATGGAAAACAAGAGCTCAGCGCAGCTTGCCGATGAGATCGGTGTACAACCTTCGGGAATTTCCCATATTCTTTCCGGAAGGAACAAGCCAAGTCTTGACTTTATCCTTAAAATGCTTTCCAGGTACTCCTTTATTTCAACAGAATGGCTTCTTTTCGGAAGAGGAAGGATGTACCGGGAACCCCTGATGGCAAATCTGTTTACAGGTGTAGAAGGAGAGTCGCATGAAAACCACAGGCAGGAAGAACCTGTGAGGAAGGCAGTTGATCATGCACCTGTGATTGCTGATTTTAAGGAAGATACTGATCACGAAACCGGGATTGGAGATGGTACGGTAGAACCGGAAACTCAATGGAGACCTGAAAGAATCAGGGAGCGAAAACATAAAACAGTAAGGATTGTCTGTTTCTATGATGATAACAGTTTCGATGAATATTATCCGGCCAATGAGTGAATATGCCGGCAATATTTGCATTCAATAATTATCTTTGTCAAAAATATCGCTCTGATGGCAAAGAGAATTGAAGATCTTAAAGTTGTCGCTAACCGTAGGCTTAACAGCGAATATTTCGTTCTGGAGCTTGAAGCGGGCGGAAACCTGCCTGAAATGTATCCCGGACAATTCATTCAGGTTAAGGTTGATGGAAGCCCTGAAACATTTCTTAGACGGCCTCTTTCCATTCATGATGTTGATCATGGCCGAAACCTGTTGAAAATCCTTGTTCAGATTGCCGGAAAGGGAACGGAAAAACTGTCTTCCCTGCTTCCCGGAGAATTTGTAAATGTGATCTACCCTCTTGGTAACTCATTCAGCGTTCCTCCTTCAGGTTCAAGGATACTCCTTACAGGAGGAGGATGCGGGGTTGCTCCATTATTGTTCCTTGGACGGCACCTGAAGTCTGTTGATCATGAACCTGAAATCCTGCTGGGCTTCAGGAACGCATCACGTATTCTGGAGCTTGAGGAATACTCATCTCTCGGCAAAGTGCACGTAACAACAGAAGACGGCTCATTTGGAGAAAAAGGTTTTGTTACCGGCCACAGCCGCCTCAGGACCCCTGATTTCGACAAGGTCTTTTGCTGCGGTCCGGAGCCCATGATGAAGGCGGTTGCTGCTTATTGCCTGAAAAACGGGATAGAATGCGAAGTCTCGCTCGAGAATCTGATGGGCTGTGGTTTCGGGGTTTGTCTTTGCTGTATAGTCGACACGGTAAGGGGAAACCTCTGCACCTGCACAGAAGGACCAGTGTTTAACATAAAAGACCTGAAATGGTAAATCTTGAAATTGAGATAGGAGATCTGAAATTCAGGAACCCCGTAATAACAGCTTCAGGTACCTTTGGGTACGGAGCTGAATTTGAAGATTTTATTGATCTGTCTTTGCTTGGAGGGATAATCCTCAAGGGAACAACCATGGAACCGAGGGAAGGAAACCCTTATCCAAGGATGGCTGAAACACCTTCAGGAATGCTCAATGCCGTTGGCCTGCAGAACAAGGGTATGGATTATTTTGAAAAGCACATTTATCCTGTAGTTTCTCTGTACGACACTAACGTTATTGTCAATATAAACGGAAGTTACCTCGAGGATTATGTCGCTCTGGCAGAACGAATTGCCAGACTGGAACGAATACGTGCCATTGAACTTAATATTTCCTGTCCCAATGTGAAAATGGGTGGCATGGCCTTCGGAACAAATCCTGTTACTGCCCGGGAAGTCATCAGGGCTGTCAGAAATGCCTACCCGGGCGTCCTGATAGTGAAACTTTCTCCCAATGTTACCGATATAGTTGAGTTTGCTCGTATCTCTGAAGAGGAGGGAGCTGATTCGGTATCACTGATTAACACTCTCCTTGGAATGGCAGTAGATACCAGGCATATGAAACCTTCTCTCTCCACAGTTACCGGGGGGCTCTCCGGACCGGCAATAAAACCCGTTGCCCTCAGAATGGTATGGCAGGTGGCCAGGGCTGTTAAAATCCCTGTTATAGGCATAGGAGGCATTATGAATGCAGGCGACGCTATTGAGTTTATCCTGGCAGGAGCTTCGGCCGTACAGATCGGTACCGCATCGTTTGTCGATCCCCGGATTTCCGTTGTAATTGCCGGAGGAATAGAAAGCTACCTGGTGGAAAAGGGATTCAGCGATATAAAGGAAATAACAGGTTTTATTAACCGCTGAAGCAAAATCTTATCCTGTTTTCCTGTCGTTTCCTATTTATATATCTGATTATTTGGATGTATGTCGAAAAGAATTTATTGTTAACAGCTGGTTTCATCTTTTTATCCTTAAATTTGTAACTGAATAAAAAGAAACCATTTATAGAATTTACTCAATACCACAGAAATGATTGAATCCATTCAAATTGATGATCTCGACAGGAAAATTCTGGATATCATTACAAAAAATGCAAGGGTCCCTTACCTCGAAGTTGCAAGGGAGTGCAATGTATCAGGTGCTGCGATTCACCAGCGCGTTCAGAGGCTTATTAAGGCAGGGGTGATCCGTGGTTCTGAGTTTAAGGTTGATCCTGCACTTGTCGGGTTCAGGACCTGTGCATACATAGGCGTTTTCCTGGAGCATCCCGGCCACTACCGCAATATAATCGAGGAATTCAAAAGGATACCTGAAATCATTGAATGCCATTATACTACGGGTAACTACTCCCTTTTCATAAAAGTTTATACCCGCGACAACGAACACCTTCGCAACATACTTACCGACAAAATCCAGATCATTCCCGGAATAATGAGGACCGAAACCCTGATCTCGCTCGAGGAATCCATTAACAGACAGATTCCTGTTCTTGCACATTAAAGGGTTTTATTGCACAACGCTTTTCGCCGAAAAGGCTCAAAGAAGGTAAATCACCAGGCTATCACCCGGCTTCCCAGAACAAAATTCACCTCTGCAAATGAAATTAGGAGATCCGGGAATGATTGGCTTACTTCTTAGAAACTCATAAAATACACTGATACAACGGCTTTAATAGTAAGACTTAAAGTTATAGGTAAGAGAAGCGGAAAAAGAATACTTCCTGTATTTTTTATTGGTAACTATGTTTCACATATGCCCGGAGAATCCAGAAAAATCACCATGAAGTTCAGGAACTGCGATACAAGAGGAGAGAAGCCCGATGTTCAGATTTCAGGCTTCAGCCTGTAAAACATCAACCCGGATGATCTCCGGGTTTTTTGTTCTGAGGAAATTCAAGATGTTGCTTTATTGGGATATCACAGGAAGGTGAATATGCAAATCTTTTATTGAGGTTTACTGTTCAGCCGATATTACCGGCTTACATACTTTTGGATGAATTCGGATAATAAACTCTTACCGCAGACAAATATCTAATAAAACCAATGGTCCGGAATATATCCGAACCCCGGAAATAAACTTGACTTTAATGCTGATGTAGTTTAACTTTGAAATATAGTTCTCCACTACTGTCCGGTTAAGCAAAAAATTGATTTGTTCATGAAAAAACATCCAACGTCCAGAATTGTAAAACGCAGATTTTATGAGATATGGAATTCTTCATTTTCGCTTCAGTGTTGTATCTGTGAGATTTTCATTTCAAATCGAAAAATGCTCAATGAGCTATATCTGCCACATTAACAGCCATATATGGGGATTCGTGTATTTTTAACCGGACACTACTGACTTTTGTCAAAAGTCGAGTATGCCTCATTTTAATATTGATATGACAACCAATATTTTAGGCTAATTCATATGTAAAATGCTGAAAATGAGCTTATATTTTCGATTAAATAAGCTGCAAGTATAAGATTTTTGCTGTATACTTGCGGCCCTTTTTTTATTTCTTATAACAATGAGTTTACGAGGTCAGAAAACAGTTACAACCAGTATGGACTGGGACGATTTTAAGTCCCTTATCTCCAAGCTTGAAAGAGATCGTGAATATAAATTCTGTCTTCTTATTTCAATTGGGGTTTTCACAGGATTGAGAATAAGTGATATGTTAAAACTTCGGTTCGAGCAATTTGAAAACACTGATATTCTAACAATTCAGGAGCAAAAGACCAAAAAAACCCGCCGGATAAAAATTAACAATGATCTTCGGGTTATTTTGGATAGGATAAAGAGGAAAATGAATGTTGCAGACTCATCCCAATACATTTTCCTGAACAAATACGGCAACAAACCCATTGACCAGTGTTATGCAAATGTCAAGTTGAAAGAGTTATTGAAAAAGTATAATATTTCTGTTGAAGGAAATGTGTCCACTCATATGTTCCGAAAGACTTTGGGCAACCGGGTTCTAAAGCTCAATAATTATAGCAACGAAGCCGTAATACTTTTGATGGAGTTGTTCTCTCATTCTTCTCCAGCGATTACAAGGAGATACCTTGGTCTTCGTGAGCAGGAAATAATGGATGTTTACGATAGTCTTAGTTTGTAATATGAACTAAATCAATGATTAAATCCTTCAAGGAGGAATTTGAGAAGAAAATTATTGAGCTTGGATTTTCATATAGTAGAGCTCAAGATGGTTTGTATTATCTCTGTGATAAAAACGGCATCAATCATCCGATTATCGTCCTATTGATTGAATCCCAAGTACCAAATAACCAAAAGTATGGCAGCAAGAATAGGAATGACATTCAAGCGATTGGAATATTTATTTTTAAACGAATAAAGCATGAGCCACAACCTGATTTTTTCATTTTTTCCTTCTCCAATCTAGTTAAGGAACGATCCGAGTACCTGCAAATTCCTACAGAAGAGTTAGAATGGAAGATTATTAAGCGAAATTTGGATTTCAAACATGTTAAAAGAATAAAGATCGTACTTTGGCTCATGAATGATGGATCTATTTACAATACAACCGGTATTTCCATTGAGGGTGAGTGGTATCTTCTGAGTAAAGGGATTAATGGAAGGATGGTAGATAAAACTGACATGGATTACACAAAATTTTTTAATAATTGGCCTATACTATGGCCGAGTTTGAGTCAATAGAGCCAGAGCTAGTATAATCAAATCCGGCGGTGACTCTAATCAAGTAGCAATTGCAACATGACCTACCACATACCATTATAGTTCAGTAATCGTTGTAGATATTTTGGGATTCGGGAGAGAGGTATTATATGTTTATGAAAGTATACTCTAATTTCATGATTTCTCTAGCTTAGCGAATCATTAACATCAATTAGCACTTATTACTCCTTTGCCCGAATTCCTAATACATTAGGGATTGGCCAGGGAATAATGTTGCTATCATCCTCTAAATAATTAGTTTCAAAGCTCCCGAACTGTTCCAATTCATAGTTTCCCGTATTTAAATAAATCTGAGCTTCAGGCCCACCTTCAAGATGTTGAGCAGCAACAATACCTATCCCCGATCTCAACAGTTCGTTATTAAGATCATGCATGGAAAATGGTGATCTTGAAAAGATAAATAAGATATTCCCGGTTTTATCCTCCCCAATTGCTGCTTCGCTCCATTTCCTGTCTTGCTGTTGCCACACATTCATTCCAGGTCTTTTTATTAATCGTAGGTTTTGGATGGCAGAATTATAATCACTGAGAATTGTTTTAATTGTGACATCAGTATCATCAAGATCAAATATCCGAAAAAGTGGTCCTTTACCTTTATTCTTTGGATTTAAAGCAAGGACTGATTGATAGTTATTCGCCTGACTACTATTGATATGATCCTTAAATTTAAGATAGCCGACATGGGTAAAGTTGTCAACTTGGAACATTCCGGCATTTATGGCAGCAGTGAGATTATGACTTTCACACCACTCACGAGCGGTTTTTCCGAAGAAATCATTTGTTGTGCTTCTCCCAATGAAAACCAATTCCCATTTCTCTGGATTGATCCTTATTACAGTAATCTGAGAGTTACCTGTTTCACTTTTATTCTTTGTACTTAGGTAAGTAATGTCCAGTCCTGGAGCTAGAATTTTCCAATCATTTGGGGAAGGTTTTGATAATAAAACCAAAGCTAGCCATAATGGGATCAGAACATTTAACATAATTCCATCTTATTATATTAGTCTGAGGATAGAAGTATGAAAATAAAGCAATTAGCTCACATGGACAAATGAAATGATAATTGTTCTCTTCTTCTTGTCAAAAACTGTTGCCACTCCAACTATTACACCATTCTTATAATTTGCGTTCATATACAAAGCATGAGGAGGAGAATTATTCCACCCTTTAATAGCCCCTCGTGCTATTTCCTGATATGTAATAGACGGATAGCTCCCGCTAAATGTAATACTATGAAGGATCTCGGTATAAGTAAATGCCGAATAACCTTCATAATTTTCGAGTTTGTTCTTCTTCAAAAATTCTGACTGAGGAAATTTGATTTCCATTTCAGTAGTGATCTTTGTTCTTACGGTGTCAGGTATAACGTTCCAGTCTCGGCCAAGCCATTTGGGATTATGGAGTTTCATAAGATTATTGGAACTATTACTTCTGATGAAGTTATAGTTATCCGCCATCACATCTTGCTGAACAACGGCAGACCAGATGAGGGAATCCCCATTATGAATGGACTTGACATATTTATTCATTTCAACGAACATAACCTCATTCATTCTTTTCTCACTGAAGTTGTTGAAGTCAATAATTTGAGCATTAGCAACTGATGAAAAGAGGATCACCAAAAATGCAAGATATTGCTTCATGGGGACAAAATAGGCTTTATATTATTTTCAGCCTAAAGAATAGTGGGAAATTTGAAACAAATCAGGCTGCAACTTTAACTGCAACTTGACTTTCAATATTCCATGGAGGTTCTGGGGTTGAATAAAAAGCCAGAGCAAATACCTGATCACTTTTGTTACTTAATATCCTCCCAAACCGCCCTCCTGTCCAGTCCCCTGGAGACCTTCTTGAGGATAGGGAGGGGTATCCCGCCTGTATATTACTGTATATCTGATCTTTAAAACAAAGTTCAATATCTAAAAAGAAATTTTTGACAGATTTCACTGAAAATCTCGGAATTACATTCTACTCCAAAAACCGATTTAAAAATTTTTGGCAAAAATTTCAGGAATTTTG
>MTKZ01004907.1_pt1 | contig 50966 bp, 52 predicted proteins | sample 1042781 | NCBI WGS metagenome assembly MTKZ01 (sample SAMN06212207, study PRJNA360539) | anaerobic digester metagenome | biome: Wastewater treatment plant; material: sludge; isolation source: anaerobic digester fed with sludge from wastewater treatment plant | place: Denmark: WWTP Viborg ...
TTCCCGATCTCGCTGGTGGCTCTTCGCCGGGGTCATCGCGCTTGCCATGGTTGCGCTGCTGGTCATGCCAAGGCTGCTCTCGACTGGTCGTTCACAAGCGCCAACTACGCCGTCGCTCCCGATCGTGGCGACCTCGGCCGGTATGACTGTGAGCCTGACGAATGTCGAGCTTGCGGCGGACCGCACGGTTCTCACGTTCTCGATTGTTGACGCTGATACGGGCAGTGGGCCGGCACTCGCGCAGCTCGATGCTCCTGCGCCAACGGATCTGCGCCTTGATGGTCTACGCTGGCACAGCGCCTCACTTGGCAACCTGCGACCGATCTTCAGCAACGGGGCAGGAGCGCAGCAGATTACTGCCTGGGAGCTCAGCCTGGTGTTTGATCCGATTACCGAGCCAGCGCGAGAGGTCAGCGCGACGATAACAGCACTTCGCTTCCGCCCGGAATCACCGGAGGAACGAGGACAGATCCTCGAAGGAGACTGGTCGTTCCGCTTCACGCCCGCTGCGCTCGGGGCGCCGGCCTCGTCGCAGCTCACCGTTGACCAACAGCACAGTGCCGATGGCATTACCTTCTTCGTCGATGCGATTATGCTGGCGCCAACGCACGCCACCGTCACGTATCGCATCGCGTCTCAATCGGGTAGCAACTTTGAATCGACCGAAATTATGGTACAGCTCGCTGATGGCACTCAGCTCATGCCCAAACAGATTGACAACCACGACGGCGCCTTTGTGGCCACCTTCCCGCCATTCCCGGCGGGCGCGACGCTGACCATTGCGCTTGCTCCGATCCTCGTCGAAGTCTCGCAACCCCTCACGTTGACTTTCCCGATCGACGGGCGCAGCATCGCGAGCGCCGCAGAAGGAACGCAGGTCGATCTGCACACTCCGTTAGTAGTGGCTGGTGAGCAATTCGAGGTCGCCAGCGTCACGATCCAGGAAAAGCAGTTCGTGCTGCGTATCCAGAATACTGTGCCGGATCATCGCGGCAGTCTATTGTTGCGCTACCCTGGTGAAAATGGCGTTACATTGACGGATAATCTTGGCAACCAATACGCCTTCTCAGGAGCGTCTACGAACTTCGGGAAGTCAGACCCCCTCACAAGCTGGGCAGACGGCAGCAGCTTCGCCTTCACTGGCGCGATCGCTGCCGAAGCCTCACAGCTCACGCTGACGCTCGATGGCTACGCTCGACAGGCGCGCGGTCCCTGGCAGATCACGGTCCAACTGCCGGCCGCACCATAGCGGCTCGCTGCCAGATCCACTCACCGCGCTACCCGATCCGGATCGGGGCCTCGGGGAACTTGTAGCGCACGACATGCTGGCGGAGCTGGAGGGCGTAGACGGCGGTCAGCGGGCCGAGCCGGCCGAAGAACATCGTCGCGCAGAGGACGAGCTTGGCCGCGCCGGAGAGGTGCGGCGTAATGCCGGTCGTGACGCCGACGGTCGCGATCGCGCTCATCGTCTCGAACATAATGTCGATGAACGGCACATCGCCGCCGGTGAGGTGTTCGCTGATGACGACGCCGAGCGTGGCGATGAAGTGCGCCATGAACATGATCGCGATCACTGCCATCGAGCGAAAGACCAGCGCCGTTGGAATGCGCCGGCCGAATACCTGCGTCTCCATCTGGCCACGCACGGTCGAGAACACCGCCAGGCCAACGACGCCGACTGTCGTCAGCTTCACGCCGCCCGCCGTCGAGCCAGACGCCCCGCCGACGAACATGATCGCCACCCAGGCAAACAGGGTGATACTCGTCGCCTGATGGAAGCTGACTGAGGCGAAGCCGGCGGTCCGTGCCGAGACACTCTGGAACAGCGCCACCAACGGCCGGTCAATCAACGGCACGCCGACCAGCGACGCGTTCCATTCCGCGCCGAGAAACACGCCAGCGCCGATCACCAGCATCAGCACATTCACGATCAGAATGATCTTCGTCTCCAGCAACAGGCGCTTGAATCGCCGCCGAAGGGCGATATCGGCGAAGAAGAGATACGAGAGCGATCCCGCCTGAATGAGGATCATCAACATCACGTTGACGACATATGACTCCCGATAGTCTGAGATCGAGCGAAAGCCACCCTGCAGGTCAAAGCCCGCGTTACAAAACGCGGCGATCGAGTGGAAGATCCCTTGCCAGATCGCGATGTGGAGTGGCCGATCGAAGGCGAAGCGGGTTGCCAGCACCACCGCGCCGATGGCTTCCATCACCAGGGTGAATCGGACGATCCGGCCGGATAGCTCGGCCGCTTCGCGGAGCGAGAGCGTCGGCGCGCCATCCTGGAGCAGCAACGTATCGCGCAAGCTGCCGACGCCACGCTGGAGCGCCCGCAGCAGCAGGCTGGCCCCGACCATGAATCCCAGCCCGCCGACCTGGATCAGAGCGAGAATGAGGAACTGCCCGCCGAAGTTCCAGTGATCGCGAGTATCAACGACGATCAGTCCGGTAACGCAGGTGGCGGAGACCGCAGTGAACAGCGCGTCAATGAACGGCGTCCACTCGCCAGTGCGGCTGAACCACGGCAGGCTGAGTAGCGCGCCACCGCCAACGACGAGAGCCAGGAGCCCGAGCGCGAACATCTTGGCATGGTTGCGGACGTTCGGCACAGACGGCCGCTCTGGCGGGGGGGGGAGCTCGATGACCTGGGTGGCCTGCAACCTTCGGCGGATGATCCGGTCACCGGGGCGGCGCGTTGGCTGGCCGCTCATCAGGCCAGCTCACGCCCCGGATGCATGAACTTGTAGATCTCGATATCCGGGCCTACGAGCAAGAGCTCGTCCCCCGTCTGGATGCGCTCCTCGAAGTGCGGCATCACGACCGCCCGCCGGCCACGCTTGATCATCAGCAGGTTGAGCTGCGCATGCTGCGACGTGCCCAGCTCGGCGATCGTGTGGCCGATGAAGTGCGGCGGCGCAACGACCTTTGCCACACCGGACGACTCAGTCAGCGAAATGTAGTCGTTGATGTTGCGGACGCCGAGCGAGTGGGCCAGCCGCGAGCCGGCCTCCGCCTCTGGATAGACGACACGATCCGCGCCGATGCGCTCCAACAGCTCACCATGTAGCCGGGTGCGCGCCTTGGCGACGATCCAGGGAACCTCCAGCCGCTTGAGTAGCAACGTCGCAAGGACACTGCCCTCCAGGCTCTGACCCTGCGCGACGATCGCGACATCGGAGTGGTCGACCGCCAGCGATCGCAGCAACTCCTCGTCAGTGCCGTCGCCCTGGGCGGCCAGCGCGACGAAGTTCGCCACGTCGGCGACACGTCGCTCGTCGATATCGACGGCGGTGACCTCGTAGCCGAGGTCGTGGAGCTCGCGGGCGAGGCTCATTCCGAATCGACCGAGCCCGATAATCGCCACCCGCTCGGGCTGAAGCGTTGTCGCGTTTGCCATACGTGTCACCTGGATACTGTCGAATTGTCTCGCGCCGACGATCCCCCAGACCAACCGACGCGTCGCGCTAGTGTACTCAACACAGTGGCCGGCCGGGAATACTGAAGCAACCAGCACGTGGCCATGGTCGCGTTCACTATAATGCCGCCACGGCGCGGGCAGGCCGTCGATCACCGATCCCGGGCCGACCGAGAGGATCTAGCAGCGTGCTTTTTGGCCTGCGGCTTCGCCGCGCTGATGACGAGCGGGCAATCCCCAACGATGCTCCGCTCATCGCGGCGGCGCAGGCAGGTGATCTCGCGGCGTTCAACATGCTAGTCGCCCGCCACGAGCATGTGGTCTACGCAGTCGCTCTTCGTCACGTCCGATCGCCCGAATCAGCGCAAGACATCACCCAGGACGCCTTTCTGCGCGCGTGGCAGGCACTCGATACGTTTCGCAACGAGCATCCCGGCGGATTCCGTGCCTGGATTCTGCGAATCGCCGCCAACCGCGCTCTCGATTCACTCCGCGCGGGCGCGCGGCGTCCGGTGGAGTCACTCGACGCGCGCCGGGAGCGCGATGACAGCGCCTGGGAACCGGAGTCGACCGACGAGGATGCCTTCGATCTCGCTAGCCGCAGCGAGCTCTCTCGCACGCTGGAACGAGCACTCGCGCAACTCCAGCCCGACCAGCGTCTCGCGATCGTGCTCAGCGACATCCACGGATACCCCTACGACGAAATCGCCGAGATCAGCGGCGTTCCGCTCGGGACGGTCAAATCGCGGATCAACCGCGGACGCGCGCGGCTCCGCGAGATCCTGGTGGCTGATGAGGCGGGCCGGGAACTTCTTGGCCGGCCACAACGTCAGGAAAGCAGGGATCATGATGAATGACCGGGCGCGCCGTCGCACGCCAGCGGGCATTCGTCTCAGCTCGGAATCGATCACCGCAGGATGGATGAGAGGGATGCCGTGAGCGACCAGCGCCCGCCCACGTTGCGGCGTCCAATGGATCATATCGACGCGGAGACGATCGCCGTCTGGCTTGACACCCCCGAAGACCTGACGCCCGAGGAACGCGCAGCGATCGAGCAGCACCTGTTGAGTTGCGAGGAATGCCAGCAGGTTGCCGACGAGCTTCGCGTGATTGTCGCCGCCATGAGCAACCTGCCAGACATTGCGCTGCCACGTTCGTTCTCGCTGTCAGGCGATCTCGCCCGACAAGGGCCAGCCGGAGCCCGCGAGCCAACGCTGCTCGTGCCAGTTAGCCGCTGGCATGAGAGGCAGATACGCGCGCTGCGTTGGGCGACTGCTGCCGCGGCGATTCTGTTTGTGCTTGTTCTGGGCGTCGATCTGGTAACGACTCGAATCGACCGGCCAGTCACGGGCGATCTGGCGGCAACGACATCCGCCGAATCGGCCGGCGTGGCTGGTGGCGCGGCGCCGGCCGAGGTGACCGAAGAGACGATGGCAGCAAAGGCCGGGTCCCAGGCGACGCCTGTGGCGTCTCCCGCCGCCGACGTCGCAGCAGCCGAGGCTCAGTCCGTCTCCACGGAGCCGACCAACGGTCGCGAGTCAGCGACGCTCCATACTGCGCCGCCCCGAGAGGCACAGTTGCGCGCGATCGAGTTCGGGCTGGTGACCATCTTCGTCGTGCTCCTCGGGCTGATGATCGCGCTCCCACGGCTCCGCCAACGACGGTGGAACCGTTCCTGACCTGCCGGCGTCATATCAATAGAAGCACATCGTCATTGATCGGAAGGACAGGAGCGTGCCATGAGATCATCATTCGCGAAAGGGACCTATTTCGTAGCGGGGGTGCTGGTTGCGGTTGCGGTTGTCGCCGCCGTCGCGATCGGCGCCTGGGATCATGACGGGAGTCGAGCAACGGCCATTCAGACCGATACGACCCGGACGATCAACGTCAGCGGCGAGGGGATCGTTTCGGTAACTCCCGACGTTGCCGTCCTCAACCTCGGCGTCAACATACGCGACCCGCAACTGGCAACCGCCCAGAGCAATGCCACGACGGCAATGAACTCGGTGCGTGACGCGCTGAAGCGAGCCGGCATCGCCGATAAAGACGTTCAGACCACCAACTACTCGGTCTACGTCGAGCAGGACTACAACCAGCCCAACCAGCCGATCATCGGCTACAACGTCACGCAAATGGTGACCGTCAAGGTGCGCGAGATCGGCAAGGCGGGCGAGGTCATCCAGACTGCGGTCGATGCCGGGGCCAACCAGGTCAATGGCATCTGGTTCACGCTCGAGGACACGTCGAGCGCCGTCCGTCAGGCGCGTGAGCTCGCTGTCACCGATGCCCGCTCCCGCGCGGAACATCTGGCCAGCCTGTCCAACGCAACCCTCGGATCCGTCCTGACCATCAGTGAGGGGACGTCAGCCTCCGGCGCGCCGATGCCATACCCCGCCGCCGCCGCGGAGAAGGGTGGAGGCGCTCCGTCGCTCGACCCCGGCACGCTGCAGGTGGTCGTGACCGTGTCGGTCAGCTATGTGATGCAGTAGTCAGTTGTGCTCCCGGCGCTGTACAGCGCCGGGAGCATGCTGCCGGATCATCCAGCCCTCAGCACGCTAAACGTCTCCGCGAACCCAATTCCCCATGGCGCGCCAACAGCCACGGCGCGCTCGCGCCAACTGTTCCGCAAGGCATCGGGGTCGCTGGTTTGCGAGCGATGCTCCAGCCGCGCGGTGATCTTCCGTTCCAGGGTCGTTGAGATGTCCACGACGGTTGAGGGGGCGAGCGTCCCAAAAAGCCAGACCTGCTCGACGGCGTGCGGCTCCAGCCCGGCGGCAATCTGCTCGGGAAAGTACAGGTGATCGCGTGCCATCGGGTAGACGGCGTCAAGCACAACCCGGCCAGTAACACGATGATCGCGATGCGCAAGATACGGCGGGTATGGATGCTCTGGATCGTGGGTGAAGACGACGGTGGGGCGGATCTCCCGAAGCAGCCGCACTACCGCGCCGCGTAGCGCCGGCCCATCCTCCAACTCGCCATCGCGTCCCTCGAGGAAGCGCACGTCGGAGATCGCCAGCATCCGGGCGGCTGCCGCCTGTTCGGCACGTCGGATCGAAGCGATCTGCTCGGGCCGCGCCGTACGGTCAGGCGACCCTTTCTCGCCGGCCGTCAATAGCGCCAGCGCGACGTCGCAACCACGCTCGACGAGCAACGCCAGCGTCCCACCGCACCACGACTCGATATCGTCAGGGTGCGCGCAGATCGCGAGCACACGACCCGCGATTGGCAACTCGGCATCCTGCCAGATCGGGGATTGCACGCGTCCCATCTCCTCATCTTCGCTGGACGATGATATCGCGGAACGCGCATCGGCCGGGGCGAATTGCCCCGGCCGATGTTTGAGTTGGGGGTGGGGTTAAGGAGGGTAAGAGCGAAGGGTGCGGCGGTCGAGGCATATCGACCGCCGCGTGCGTTGTTATGTGCTGGCCGGCCGGGTGCCGAGTGTCACCTTCACGGTGGTCGTCTGGCCGGACGTGCCGCGGGCAACCGTCAGCTCGACTGAATCACCCGGCTTGTGCTGGAACAGCAGGTCCTGCAGCGAGGTGGTCTGACTGATCTGCTCACCATCGATCGCGGTGATGATGTCGCCCTTCTGAATTCCGGCCGTCGCGGCCGGCCCGCCAACCTGAAGATCGGCGACATAGGCGCCATGATCGACCGGCAGGTTCTGGGCAGCGGCCAACTGCGGATTGATCAGCGTGTAGGAGATACCGAGGAACGGCCGGACAACCTTGCCATTCTCAATGAGCTGGCGGGCGATGTCCTTGACGGTGTTGCTCGGGATCGCGAAGCCGAGTCCCTCGGCTGTCACCCCAGGCTCGGCCTGGCGAACGACGGCGGTGTTGACCCCGACGACCTGGCCCTGCATGTTCAGCAATGGCCCACCGGAGTTGCCGGGATTAATCGGCGCGTCGTGCTGGATCATGTTCTCCATCCCGGAGCCGCCCTGCGAATCGAGCGATCGGCCGAGGCCGGAGACGATTCCTTGCGTCACGGTGTTGGTGTACTCACCGAGCGCGCTACCGATCGCGACAACCGCTTCGCCAACACGCAACGAGCTGGAATCGCCGAGCGAGACGGTGGCCGGTACCGGATCCTGGATCTTGATCACGGCGAGATCGCTCACCGAATCGGTGCCGACCAGCTTCGCCGGGATCTCGGTGCCGTCGAGGAAAATGACGCTCAGGCTATCACTGCCTTCAACGACGTGGTTGTTTGTAATGACATAACCGTCAGTGCTGACGATGAAGCCGGTGCCACTGCCGGCCGGTTGCAGCTGGCTGGTCGTCTGACCAAAGCCGGCGAATGTCTGCTTGTTGATGACCGTCACAACCGCCTTATTGACGACATCGACCATGTCGGCGATGTTGTTGTAGGGCGTGCCGGGTGATGTCGCGACCAGGAACGGATAGGCGCCATCGGTTGCGGGAGATGCCTTCGCGCTGGTCGCCTCAACCTTCGTGCTGGTCGTGTTCGCCGTCGCGCCGGTCGAGGATGACCCGACGCCCGACGTCGACGTCGCAGTTGCCAGAACAGCCGTGCCGTTGTTGGAGCTGCTCGACCCGGTCGAGCAAGCGCCGAGCACGCCGATCGACAGCGCCATGACGACGACCATCAGCAGATATGAGAGCGAAAACCGTCTCTGGGGTTGCATAGCGTTCGTTTCCCTTCCTTCAGCCGCGCCACGGACGCGATCCAGCGTGCGGCATCATCGGCTCGACCGACCGGAGACGTCCCCCGGGGCAGAGCCGGGAATTCTCTGGCCTCAGTGTCGGGCATCAGTCTGAGGCATCGGTGAAGATGACCTGAAAGATCGCTGAAATCACACACATTGTTATGCAACCGCCAGCCAACGAACCTGGTCGCGCCTTCGCCACCGACTTCGCAACGGATGTGCCAGCAGCCATCCGGTTGAGCCGGCGCGCGCTGCTCGCGGCCGGGGTAGGGCTTCTGGCCAGCGCGTGCCTGCCGCAGGGCAACGAGATCGGCGAGGCACCCGTCCTCTCGACCGACGCGTATCCCGATGGCACGCTGCTGATGTCCGCAGCAGGTGTTGCTGGCCGGCTGGATGGCCCGACACTGCGCCTCATCGACTGTTCGTCGGCGCGATCGTATCGCCAGAGCCACCTGCCGGGCGCGTCGCACGTCTGGTGGCAAGACACGATCGAAATCCATAATGACATCTACGGAATGCTGACCGGCGCGGATGGGCGGCAGCGGCTTATCCGCGATGCCGGGATCATGCCCGACTCCTCCGTCGTCTGCTACGACCGATCCGGCGGCGTCTGGGCCAGCCGGGTTATCTGGATGCTGCATGCCAGCGGGTTCACCCATGCCCGGCTGCTCGACGGCGGCAAACAGGCGTGGGACGCGGCCGCCCTGATAGCCGGTAACAGGCAGGCCAATCACAGACAGGGCGGGATCGATATTCGCCAGAACGAAAGCGTCGTGGCCCATGGCCGCGACCTCGCGACGTGGCTTGAGCGGGATGATCTGGCGATTCTTGATACGCGCACAGCAGCGGAGCGCCGGGAGACATGGTTCGATCGGCTGCGCCTGGGGACAATCCCCAATAGCCACTGGCTGCCGCGCGAGACGTTCCTTACGATAGGCGATAGTCCGGCACTCATCGCCCCGGATGCCTTGCGCGAACAACTCGCGACGGCAGGTGTGCCGGCAGATATCCCTGAGATCGTCGTCTTCGGGCTGCACGGCACGCTGGCCTGCCTTCCATACATTGCGCTTCGGGCACTGGGAGTCTCGCGTGTCCGCGTTTACGACGGCTCATGGGCGGAGTGGGGCGCCAACAGGGATTGGCCGGTGGCCCCGCTCTGAGGCGGATGCTGGCCGGGTTACGGAACAACCAGTAGCATCGGCATTGGGGGAGCGCGCGCGGTTGAGTGAGGATCGGGCATCTACCAGGCTTCAGCAACGGCGGCTGATCGTGACGGCCGTCGCCTTTGCGTTTCCAGTCATGGCCTCGATCGCGCCGCCAACCGTCGATGACCTCAGTCCGTGGGGTGTGCGCGTCCTCTCGGTGGTTGTCGCCGGGCTGATCCTCTGGATGTCGGAGGCGATGCCGATCGCGGCGACATCACTCGGGGTCGTCGCGATGCTGGCGTTGGTCGGCCCCGGCACGAGCGACGAGGCACTGAAGACGGCGCTGGCTGGTTTCGAGTCCCCGGCGCCCTATTTCCTGCTCTGCGCGCTGGCGCTCGGCGCCGCAACGGTCAAAACCGGGCTCGCTCGCCGGCTGGCTCAGATGCTGGTTCGCGGCGCGCGCGGGAGCGGCCGGCGACTCTACGTCCAGATGATGGCGATGATGCCGCCGATGGCGGTGCTGGTTCCATCGGCGCTGACGCGCACCGCGATGCTGATCCCGACCTACGAGTCGGTCTTTCAGACCCACAGGATCCGCCGCGGCCACCCATTGCCGCGTCTGGTCATGATTGGGACGGCGATTCTTCAGCCACTCGCATCGACCGCCGTGCTGACCGGCGGGGCAGTGCCGGTGGTTGCATCATCGCTCGTCGGCGGCATGTCCTGGGCTCACTGGTTCGTCCTCATGTCGGTGCCGATGTACACCATTCTGATCATCGTCGGCATTTCCCTGTTTCTGCTCTACCGGCCGGGTGAGCTTCCGGCGGCAATCGGCGAAGGCGGCGCATCGACGCCGGCGTTGTCACCGATGAGCGCGGCCGAGTGGCGCGGACTGGTGATCATCGGCGCGACGACAACGCTCTGGCTGACCGACTTCATCCATCACCTCAACCCAGCCGTTCCGGCGCTGATAGGCGCGACCGCCCTGTTCCTGCCGCTCGTCGGCGTCTTGCGCTGGGAAGACTTCGAAGAGGGGTCGCCATGGGTGATCTTCCTGGTCACCGCCAGCTCCCTCTCGCTCGCCTCGGCCCTCAATCAGAGTGGCGCGGCGGCGTGGGTCGCGGCGACCATCGTCGATCAAGTGCCGCTGGAGACGTTCGCGCTGGTGCCACAACTGCTGGTGTTGATGGCAATCGTTGCGGTTGTCAACGCAATCCTTCCGAACCGCACGGCCGTGCTGGGCATCACGATCCCACTATTGATGTCGCTGGCCGGCCCGCTCGGCCTGAATCCGGTCGTGGTCGGGCTGATGGCGCCGATCATCTCGCAGACGACGATCTTCTACCCCGTCCAGCTCGCGACGGCGCTGATCACCTACCGCACGCGGCATTACGCGGCGGGGGAGTTGGCGCGCGCAGGAGTCATCCTGACAATCGCCAGCGTCACGACGATTCTGCTCGTGGCCTTGCCCTGGTGGGGGCTGATGGGGGAGTCCGTCCGTCCCTGACCGGCGCGGGGTGCTCGCTTCGCGGACCGCGCTGTGACAGATCAATCAGTTCGGTGTTGTGATGGTCGCGCCGTCCCAGGTATCGACATAATCGAGGAACCGGCGGATATACGGGGTCAGCTCCTCGGTCGTCGGGATGCCGTCGACCCGGGCCAGCTGGCGCTGAAATGGATGAGAGGATGGCTCGAGCGCCTGTACGGCGGCGTGAAGCTCGACGCGCGTGTGATTGCCGTCTGGCGCAGCGTGGACGAGTAGTGCGCGCTGGAAGCCGCCCGATGCCCAGCGCACAACGACCTGCGCTCCGCCGGACTGATCGTCGGTCGCANNGTTGCTGGCAGCCGCCGCGGCGACTGCGAGAACGCCGGCCAGCTCTCGTTGGCTACCGTCGGGCTGGCGCTCTGGCTGCGGGCCGGCGAACACCGCGGTTTCCCGTCGCAGACCGGTGCGACGCTCATATCCGGCGCGGATACTGGTGTTACGCCAGAGGGCAACGCCGCCGATCAGAATCGTCGCGTGGAGCAACCCGATGACGGCGCTGAAGATCGGTGTCTGGCGCGAGTAGATCGTCTCCCAGTCGCCAGATATACCACCGAGCGCGTCGAGCAGCGGATAGAACACCAGCGAATTGAGCAGGCTGAACGCGCCGAAGACGAACAACAAATAGCGCACCGCGACGTTGCCCGGCCGGAACCAGGCCCAGGCGATAGCGCCAAGGCCGAGGACGACGTTGACCACCGTCCCGGCCACGGCGATCCATGCAAGCTGGATCGGCGTGTAGTAGCCGGTGTGCTCGACGTACCCATAGTAGAGGTAGAAGCCCCAGCCAACGATCTGGCCGCCGAACGCCTTCACCATGACCGCGTGACCGATCTCGTGGAGGATCACGCTCAACGGGACGAGGACAAACAGCGCCAGCCGGGTCAGGCGCTGCCGCTCGTCCATCGTCAGGCGATCGTCGAACAGCGCCTGGCGATTACGGACGACATCGACCAACGCCGCGCCGCCAATGACAGCGAGCATCAGCGTCAGAATAGGCGTGCCACCATCGAACACAGTGTAAGACCCCTCATTATCCCGCGAACATGCCAGCCGCCCGCCAGCGCCGTCATTCTACCGGTTGGCCGAGACACGATCGCGGCACGCGATATGCGTAGTTGTCGATATTGACGATGCCGTCAGGGGCGTAGAACAGAAGCCTGCAACCTCTCGAACCCAGGGGAGGAGGTCTCCGATGTTGTTTCCCGATTATCAGAAGTCACTGACCGACCTCATGCACAAGGACCACTACACACCAGACGAGCTTGCGCAGCTGCTCGATGTCAGTCCGGAGGTGATCCGGCACGAGGTGCGCGTTGGCCGTCTGAAGGCGTACACCATCGAGCACCGTGTGATCGATATCCGAAGAGTCGATGCGCTCGACTGGCTTCATCGTCGTCATGCAGAGATGTCATCGATGCTCGAGCCAGCGACGGAGAAGCCGCGCGCCGGCGAGTAGCAATCCTCGCGAGGTCCTCCGGGCCGGGGTGTGGCTAGGTCGTTACGATCGCCGCTCCGGCCGCGCGAAGCGCGTCGACCGTCTCGGCAACGATACGCGGGACGATCTCGTTCACCGGCAGGATGGCGTCGATCATCCCGACGCTCTGGCCGGCCATCGCAACGAGCTCGTACTGGCGGCCAGCAACGGCGGCAATGGCGATCTCGCGACGCATCTCTTCGGTATCGAGCGTGCCGGCACGCCAGGCCGCCTGCACACGCTCGGCAAACGGAGTGCGAATCACCGAGGGCACCGTTGCGTAATCGCCAGGCGCGGGAGGGAAGATCGCGTTCCAGGCGTCCAGCTTCATGATGTCGCCCGGGCCGGCGGCGACGATCATCTCCTTCCAGCCTTCCGCGATCTCCGCCTCACGCGAGGCGAGAAAGCGAGTCCCCAGGTTCACGCCCTGCGCGCCGAGCGACAGCGCCGCGGCGACGCCACGACCATCGGCAATCCCGCCGGCCGCAACAACCGGCACCGGCCAGACAGCGTCGACCACCAACGGCACGAGCTCCAGCGTCGAGATCATGCCGGTGTTGCCGCCCGACTCGGTTCCCTGGGCCACGATGATGTCTACTCCGTTTCTGGCCGCATGCACCGCCGCGCGGACGGTGACCACCTGCTGAATGACGACCGCGCCAGCCGCGTGGGCGCGGGCCACAAGGTCGCCGGGGTCGCCAAGGGCGAAGGAGATGACGGCCGGCCGCGCATCGAGCGTCGACTGAAACGCTTCCTCGTCGAAGATCGTCAACCCGTGGTTGACGGCGAAGGAGCCGTTTGTGCGCTCGTGGGCCGCCTCGATCTCGTCGCGCAGCGTGTCGGCGCTCATCCTCAGCGCGGCGATACTCCCCAGGATGCCGGAGTTCGATGCCGCCGCCGCCAGTCGGCCTGTTGCCGCGCCCCCCATCGGCGCCTGAATGATCGGCGCGTCGATCTTCAGCAGATCACACAGTGGTGTGCGGAGCATGTCACCTTCCCTCGAATAGCCGTATACGACACGTAACTTCGTTGATCGCGAAGACCGTCACTAAGCAAGTGACCCCTGCGAGTCGATGCCAGCATAGCGGATACCAGTATGCGTTATCGCCGAGTCGAGCGAGCACTCACCGTGACACACAACGGTTGCGCGAATACTGCTAGTCCTGTATCGTCAGAATGGAATTTTGATCGCGCAAGGTGAAAAGAGGCATCGCATGATCTTCAACAAGCCTCGTGGCCTTCAAGAAATGACGAAGGACGAACAATCGGCCTTCGAAGAGGTGCTTGGTATCCGCGTATCTAGCGTCGTCCCGAGTAGCGACCTGGAACGCATGATTACGAAACTCGAAGCCGCTGCCGAATTGAATCCGTCGTCATGGGTGTTTCAATACTGGTTGACTGACTTCTACTCCCGAAATCGTCGATACGTCGATGCCATTGCCTCCGCAGACCGGCTACTGGAAATGGCTCCACTCGATCCACGCTCGTCGTACTCCGCAGGCTCAACCTACCGACTCCTGACGCACGCGGTGTGGGAGGAGCCGAAGTTCAAACCTCACTTCCCGATGATGCAGGCGCAGCTAAGAGCAATGGGAATGGATCCCGGTGCGATTGATCCACTCACTTCGAAGAATGCACTCGAGTCGTTGAACATGGCCCTAGATGCGGCCTACGACCGCACTCAAGCCTTGTTCGAACAAACGCAGCGGCATCGCCTGGCGAAAGGCGACAAAAAAATGGTTGCCGAAACGATTGCCTCAATCCGCATGGAGCGCGAGTGAGCAGGCAATTAGACTCGGCGGCTTAGGAGATGAAGTCTCCATCATAGGTCCGTTGAACTCGCACGCCTACGGCGTGAAGAACCGATAGTAGTCGGCGCCGGAGAGATTCGCCCGCAGCGCCTCGCCATCAACAACGGTGTCGAATCGAATACGATCGTAGGCATAATCGCCTGACCGGATAGCGAACGAGCCATCCGGCAGCGGGTCCAGCGGTTGATCGCCCTCGAAGCCGTCCGGCGGCTCCGGAAAGAGCAGGAAGAGCCGCCCTTCGCGCGAGACAACGCGGAAATCGGACGCCCACGGGTTGTGCGAGCGGTAATGGCCGGGGTAGGCGCGCCACTCCTCCGGCAGCGCGGCCGTCTCCGGCGCATCCAATCCCTCGCGATGGAACACATCGCCGCCGTGGGTCAGCGCCACGGCGCGACCGTCCTCGACTTGAGCGCGAACCCAGACATGAGCGAGCGCAGGGTCTTCGGCGCGAAACGCGGCCGGCCCGAGCGGAAGGAGTGGCGCACGCTGGCCATCGGCCACCAACGACAGCCGGTCGCCCGAGACAACGATCTCCCAGGCGCGATCGCCAGAACGGTAGACACCGGCGAACTGTTCCGCATCGGGGACTGCGTCGGGGTCCGGCTCGTCGGGGAGGGACGGCAGATCGCGGCCATCGTGCGCGGCAGCCAGTACAGCGACGGCGTCGGTGGCAATCCGCAACGGCGCGCCGGGGCCGTTGACCATCACGACCGCGCCAACTCCGCGTTCGACATCGCCAAACATCGCCGACACGTAGCCGACCATGCCACCAGTGTGACCGAGCAGCCGCTGGCCGTCCTGCTCGAACGTCATGAGCCCGTAGCCATACCAGCGGCCGGAGCCGGGCGACATCTCGATGACCGGCCGGGTCAGCAGGGCGAAGCTCTCCTCGGAGAGGATCCGGCCGGCCGAGCCAGACCCGCGATTGAGCAGCATCCGCAGCCAGGCGGTCAGGTCGGCAGCGGTCGAGACGATGCAGCCGTCGCCAGTGTTCGTTTCCAGCCAACTGGCCGGCGCGAGCGGGTCGCCTGGGCGATGCGGTCGGTCCGTATCGCGATAGACGTGACCGGTCGCCAGTCGCGGCCGGTTGGCATTGGCGATCACCGCCATGGTGTCGCGCATCCCAAGCGGGTCGAGCAGACGCTCGCGGACAATCTCAGCGTACGGTTTGCCCTCCAACCGCTCCAGCAGCAGGCCAAGCGCCTTGTAGCCGAGGTTGGAGTAGTGGAACGCCTCGCCGGGTGCATGGGCGACGTGGAGATCACGCGCCGCCCAAACCTCATACCGAGGATCCGGCGCGAAGTCAGTCCCACCGGTCAGCCCCGAGGTGTGGCTGAGCAGGTGGTGGGTGGCGATCGGCGGGTAATCGGATTGCACCGCGAACCACGGCAGGTAGTCGGTCACCGGCGCGTCGAGGTCGAGCCGGCCTTCCTCGCGCAGTTGCAGGAGCGCGACGGCGGTGAACGACTTGCCGATCGACCCGAATTCGAACAGATGAGAAGCGCGTAGCGCCGCGCCGCCCGCCGCATCAGCCAGGCCGGCCGTCGCGACACCAAGCAACTGGTCGCGCGTCGTCAGCGCAAGCGCGATGCCCGGCTCGGTGTCATGGCCCAGCCGCTTGTTGACGAATGCGTCGATTCTGCCGAGCGCTGCGTCCAGCCCAGTATCAATCCAGCTCACCCATTCCCCCGTTCCCACTCCCTGTCTTCTGCCGGCCACGATACACGCTACCGCAACAGAGGGGAACACCGTGCTTCAGGTGAGAATTGGCGAGCAGGCCCGATGATCCACGCGCATCAGCCGATCGGCGCTGGAACCGGAGCCTTGTCGGCGTAGCGCCAGCGATAGTAGTGCTGCCCGATATTGCCGGCCTCGACCTGCCAGCCGGCCGGGTTGTCGGGCGTGTAGGTCAGGCAGCGACGCTCGAAGCACTGGATCAGCACGTCGCGATCTACCCCCGCCAGCTTCACCCTTGCCCAGTACGCCTCAGTGATCGGATAGCCAGTCGCGTAGAACGGGTCCTGGAACAGCTTGCCCTGAACCACTTTGCCGCCGTCGAGCACGAGGCCGCTGGAATTCATGAACTCCCAGAAGACCGACGCCACCTGGTGGTCGATACCCCAGACCTGGACCCGATGACCGGCAGTGACACCGTGCTTGGCCAGCTGCGCATCATGCGTGGTGCGGCCCTCGCGCCAGACACGGGTCGTCAGGGTCTGACCATCTGTCGCGGGCCGAGCGCCAAGGAGCATGCCGAACGTCGCGTAGGTTGGCGCAACCGGGTTGACTGCGTCACCCGCGACCGGGATCTGGGCTGGCTCCCAACTCCAGTATTTGTTATCGCCGACCTGCACCTTGCCGGTGATCAGCTCCTTGGCCAGCAGCCCGTTGGTGACGTACCAGGCGGAATCCGGCGACACTGTCGGGTCGCTGGAGATCTCCATCCGCGACTTGTCGAAGTACTGGACGATGCGCTTCCCGCCCTTCGCCTCCGCGTAGGGCTCGACAACGCCGCCGCTGTATCCGGCTGGCCCCCACATCCAGGTGCGGCTGACGCCCAGATCGGAGACAGGCTGGTCGGTCCGCGCCCAGGTTCGCTGGAAGGAAGGGTTCCAGATCGGCGACCCGGTGCTGGCGACGGCGGAGACGAGCGGGAACGCGAAGAGCACAACAAGCAGGAGAATCAGCGCGGGTCGGAATCGCACGGTTCGATACCCTCAAGACGATCAATCGCGGCAGACATCAGTGACGGCAGGACTTCCCGGCCCCGCCGTCGATCAGAAGTATTCCCCGCCAGACTGACGCCTGCCGACCCTGACCTGCCAGGGCACGCCGGTTGCCAGACGCGCGAACCATCGACCAACGGCCGGCCGGGGGACGGACGAGGAGACCAGGCTCGACCTTGCTCGGCGCGCCTCCCGGCCGGAAATCGAGATTTGCGCACCCGAGCGCGCAGTGGTAATTCGTTGTAGAATTCACAATTCGAGGAGTGTCGACGCGCAGGGCCGTCGGGGCGACGTGCGCTTTCCGCGCTTCGGCCAGCAAACCGGGCCGTCCGATGGGGGTCGGATCATGGCCGCGGCAGAGGCTGGGCCAACGAGCCGTCGATACCCACGTCAGGCCGACGAGAGGCATCTGGCGCACCGCCAGGCACGGGTTGCGCGGCGGTGGGCGATGACCATCTATTGGCTCGTTCAATCTCTGGGAGGCATACCGGTTATGGTGGAATCCGCACCTTCAGCTGCTGCCCAGGCCCGCCCGGTGACGATCGGCGTGCCGAAGGAGATCGTCGAGGGCGAGCGCCGAGTCGCGCTTATCCCCGACGCTGTCAAGAAGTATGTGGCCGCCGGCCACACGGTCCTCGTCCAGTCTCGCGCGGGCCTCGAGGCAGCCCACACCGACGACGCCTATGCGGCGGCGGGCGCGACAGTCGTCCCAGACGCTGCCGCTGTCTACGGTCAGGCCGACCTGATTCTGAAGATCCAGAAGCCGGAGCCGGAGGAAGTCGCGCTGCTACGGAAGGGCAGCACCCTTCTGGCGATGCTCCAGCCGCTGGTCAACCACGACCTCGTCAGCGCGCTGGCCGCGCGCGGGGTGACGGCGGTTTCGATGGACGCTATCCCGCGGACAACGCGCGCCCAATCAATGGACGTGCTCTCCGCGATGAGCACGCTCGGCGGCTACAAGGCAGTCCTGCTGGCAGCCGACAACATGCCGAAGATCTTCCCGATGCTGATGACTGCCGCCGGCACAATCGCGCCTGCCAAGGTGCTGATTGTCGGCGCGGGCGTTGCCGGCCTGCAGGCGATTGCGACCGCCCGTCGCCTCGGCGCCGTTGTCGAGGCGTATGACACTCGTCCGGTCGTCAAGGAGCAGGTCGAGTCGCTCGGGGGCAAGTTCGTCGAGGTCGACATGACCGGCATCGAGGCGCAGACGCAGGACACGGGCGGCTACGCGCGCGAGGCATCGCCGGAGTTACTGCGCCGTCAGCAGGAGACGATGGCCAACCGCGCCGCGCGTTCGGACGTTGTCATCACAACCGCGCTTGTCCCGGGCCGAGCAGCGCCGAAGCTGATCATGGCCGACACGGTGGCCAGAATGCAGCCGGGCTCTGTGATCGTCGATATGGCGGCCGAGACCGGCGGCAACTGCGAGCTGACCGTCCCCGGCGAGGTCATCACGACTCCGAACGGCGTGACAATCGTCGGCCTGACGAACCTGCCGAGCACGCTGCCATTCCACGCCAGCCAGATGTACTCCAAAAACCTGCAGAATCTCCTGGCGATCATGTTGACCAAGCAGGGCACGTTGAACATGAACTTCGCCGACGACATCATCAAGGGCACGACAATCACGATGAACGGCGAGGTCGTCCACGAGGCCACGAAGAACGCAATGGCGCCGCGCAGCTAGCGTACGTGACCGGAAACCGGTCGTAGGGGTAGGAGAGGTAGAGCGTCATGAGTGGAGAGCAGGCGGATGGATAACGAGGTCATCCTCGGGATATACGTGTTTCTGCTGGCGATTTTGCTGGGGGTCGAGGTCATCGGCAAGGTGCCGTCGACGCTGCACACACCGCTGATGTCGGCAACGAACGCGATCCACGGGATCGTGCTTCTCGGCGCGATGATCGTGCTCGGCTGGGCCGACCAGTGGTGGCTGCAAGCCATCGGGTTCCTCGCGGTCATCCTCGGCGCGGCCAACGTATTCGGTGGCTTCGTCGTCACTGACCGGATGCTGGAGATGTTCAAGCGCAAGCCGGGCGCTGGATCGGCGGGGCAGAAGCGATGATCGACCTGTTCACCACGCGCGACGGGCTGATCGGTCTCGCCTATCTCGTCGCCGCGTTCCTGTTCGTTCTCGGTCTGCGCTACATGTCGAGCCCGACATCGGCGCGACAGGGCAATCAGATCGCCGCGGTCGGCATGGCAATCGCCGTGCTGGCGACGTTCTTCCTCCACGACGAGCATGGCGTCGGGATGTCGATGACCAACGTCGCCCTGATCATCGTCGCCATCGCGATCGGTGGAGTCGCCTCGGCCTACCCATCGCGCAAGGTGCCGATGACGGCGATGCCGCAGATGGTCGCGATCTTCAACGGCATGGGTGGCGCGACGGCGGCGTTAGTCGCCATCGGCGAGTTCATGCATCTCAGCGATGACCTCAGCCGCGGACAGACCGTCTCGGTCGTTCTCGGCGTCATCATCGGTTCGATCTCGTTCTCCGGTAGCGTCATCGCCTTCCTCAAGCTGCAGGAGAAGATCTCCGGCCGGCCGATTATCTGGACCGGTCAGAATGTCATCAACGCGGTCGTCGCGCTCGGCATCGCCGTGCTCGGTGTCGCGGTCGCTGGCGGCTTCGTCGAAGGCAGCACTGCCAAGCTGATGCTGCTGGCCGTCTTCGCCCTTGCGCTGCTGCTCGGGCTGGGAACCGTCCTGCCGATCGGCGGCGCGGACATGCCGGTCGTCATTGCCATCCTGAACTCCTTCACCGGCGTTGCGGCGGCGATCACCGGCTTCCAGCTGTCGAATCAGGCGCTGATCGTGGCCGGCGCGCTTGTCGGCGCATCCGGCGCGTTCCTGACGCTGCTGATGGCCCGCGCAATGAACCGCTCGGTTTCCAACGTGCTGTTCGGAGCGTTCGGCGCGCACCACACCACCGGCGCCGCCGTTGGCGCAGGCGGCGACGCACTGCCGATCCGCGAGATCACCGCCGAGGACGCGGCGATCCCGTTGGCCTACGCCGAGCGTGTCATCATCGTGCCGGGCTACGGCCTCGCCGTCGCCCAGGCTCAGCAACAGGTTCGCGAGCTGGCCGACATGCTGAAGGAGCGCGGCGTGGATGTGCGATACGCGATCCACCCCGTGGCCGGCCGTATGCCTGGCCACATGAACGTGCTCCTCGCCGAGGCCAACGTCGCCTACGACGATCTCTACGAGATGGAGCAGATCAACGACGACTTCGCCAACACCGACGTCGCGCTGGTCATCGGCGCGAACGATGTCACCAACCCGGCGGCGCGCAGCGACACGAGCAGCCCGATCTACGGGATGCCGATCCTGAACGTCGACCAGGCGAAGAACATCATCGTCCTCAAGCGCAGCATGAGCTCCGGCTTCGCCGGCATCGAGAACATGCTGTTCCACGACCCGAAGACCTCGATGCTCTTCGGCGACGCCCGCGCCTCGCTCAGCAAGCTGATCGAGGCAGTCAAGGCAGCATAGCGGCCAGGAGACTGGATGCGGGACGCGGGCGGGGGAGTGATCCTCCGCCCGCGTTGGTGTTGGGGACCTCACCCCCCCTGCCCCCTCTCCCGCGGGGAGAGGGGGAGTTGGCAACCGGCGGCATTCCCGCCGAATCAGACACCCCCTCTCCAGCGGGGAGAGGGGGCAGGGGGTGAGGTCCAGTTGCGGTACAGTACCCCCGAAAACGCCGTGACGCGGCGTGGGGAAGCAGAGAGAGGGGAGATTCACAATGGCAGGACGGTATCTCATTCGCGGCGGTGTGCTGATCGACGGCACCGGCACGGACCCGATCGTTGACGGCGCGGTGCTGGTCGAGGGGGACAAGATCGTCGAGGTCGGGCCAGCCAGCGCGATATCGGCCGGCCGCGCCGAGGTGATCAACGCCAAGGGCCGCACGATCATGCCGGGCATGATCGACACCCACATCCATATCGGCTCGGACGGCAGCCCGAACCCGATGCGTCGGCTCAAGGAGACGAACGCATACGCCGCGATCAAGTCGGTTGTCCACGCCAAGGCGCTGCTGGAGGCCGGATTCACTGCCGTCCGCGACGCCGGCGCGCACGGCTACACGAACATCGCTATCCGTGACGCGATCAACGCCGGACTCGTCGTCGGTCCACGAATGCGCGCGCCCGGCTACGGCCTGACCAGCACCGGCGGCCACGGCGATAGCTACTACAAGCCCGAGGTCCACATCGACAACGCCGGCCTGGTTGACGGCCCGGATGAAGTGCGTCGAACAACCCGCCTGATGCTGAAGATGGGCGCGGACTGCATCAAGTTCGTCTCGGCCACCGGCGGCGTCATGTCGGACGGCGACGAGCCGGCCGTGCCGCAGTTCACCGTCGAAGAGATGGCAGCCGGCATCCACGAGGCCAGGATGCACGGCGTCTACACCTTCGCCCACGCCCAGGGCAACCAGGGAATCAAGAACGCGATCAACGCGGGTATCAACAGCATCGAGCATGGCTTCTGGATCGACGACGAAGCTGCCCAGATGATGATCGACAACAACGTCTACTTCGTCCCGACGCTCAACGCCGTCTACCAGATCGTTGAGTACGGCGAAGAGGCGGGCATCCCGGTCTATGCCGTGCGCAAGGCTCGCGCCGCCCAGGAGGCGCACCTGGAGAGCTTCGCCCGCGCCTACAAGGCCGGCGTCAAGATCGCGATGGGGACCGACGCGGGCACCCCGTTCAATCGGCAGGGCGAGAACGCGATCGAGGTCGATCTGATGTGCCGGGCCGGCATGAAGGCGATGGACGCAATCGTCGCGACAACGAAGACGGCCGCCGAGCTCCTGCAATGGGGCGACAAGACCGGCACGCTCGANNGTCATGAAGGGCGGAGAGGTCGCCTCCAACAGGCTGTAAGACGATCTACGCAAAGGGCGAGGCGACATGAGCGCCTCGTCCTTTCTTGTCTGCATAGCAACCCATCCGTAGGGCCGACTCTACTCCTGCGAAGTGGCCCGCGTCGCCCCCAGAATCTGGTCGCGCAGCCAGGCATCCGTTCCGGCCAGATGCGCGAGGATCTGGCGGATGTGCCACTCGCCCTCGGGCGCGATGTAGAGCAGTTCATCCGAAATGCCGACGAGGTGGCTCTCCAGGACGCCGCGCGCGCGCCAGGCGAGTCCGAGCAGTCGCTGGGCCTCGGTCGGCGCGCGGCCGACCTGCTCGCGCCACTTGAGGATGTGGGCGGTGTGCTCGCGCTCGTGGTGGGCGAAGCGCATCAGCCGGAACCGCACGTCGGTCGGGCGCTGAAACCAGACCGTCGGCGCGGCGAGGGCATCGTCCGGCAGGCCGGCCAGCGCCGCGAGCGCCGCTTCCCGGGCCGCGTCGAACCGAAGGATGAAGTCATCCAGCGTGCCGTCGAGCCGGGTATCAACCGACGGCGGCAGGACATCATCCGATGGTCGCTCGTAGGCTCTGCCAGCCCGGAAGAGCTCAACCGAGTGCAGCGTCTGGACCCGATANNAGCGCGGCCAGCAGGTCGCCGCGAGTCATCTCAGCGCGAGTCAGAATGCGCTGGGCTGTCGTCTGGCGGAAGCCCGACTCGATCAGCCGCGTCTGGACCGAGAGTTCGTGTTCCTCCTCATGGTCGGCGAAGCGCAGGAACATGAAGCGGACATCCACCGGTCCACCGGCCCAGGTTGTCTCGTCGCCCATGCGTTCGGCTGGGATGCCATCCAGTTGGTCGAAGATGGCGCGGCGGTGGGCGCGGTTCTCGGCGAGCAGGTCACGAGCCTCGGACATGATGCCTCCTGAGAATGGGCAGCCCCTCGACGGTGCGAGGGGCTGCGGGCTGAGATCAGTGTATTCGGGTAGGGATGCTCAGTCCTTGCGGTGCTTCTTCGGCGGCACGCCGTAGCCGAGGAGGCGGCTCGGGTTCGGCATCGGGCCGACCGGCACCTCGATCAGAGCCGGACCGTCCTGCTTGAACGCCTCTGCGATCGCGTCCTGCAGGCCGTCTGGTGTCTCGGTTCGCACGCTGAACATGCCAAACGACTCGGCGAGCTTGACGAAGTCGGGGTTCAGCAGATCACTCGCGATCGTCCGACCACGGTAGTTCTCCTGCTGGATGCGCTTGACGTTGCCGAAGGCGTTGTCGTTGAAGACGACCGTCGTCAGCGGGATCTTGTGCAGGACGGCGGTCGAGAGCTCCTGGACGTTGTACATGAAGCCGCCGTCGCCGTTGATCGAGACGACGCGCTTGTCCGGGTTGCCGGCCTGTGCGCCCAGCGCGGTGGCGAAACCGTAGCCGAGCGTGCCCTGGTAGCCCGAGGTCACGTAGGTGCGCGGCTCGTAGACCGGGAAGCCATTGCTCGACCAGTAGCCAACCTGGGTGCTCTCAGCAACGAGGATCCCATCGTCCGGCAGTGCCGCCCGAACCGCGCCGGCAAAGGCAGCCTGCGGCTGGAGCTCGTGGAGCACGTCGTCGATCCGCGCCTTGAGCGCGTTCAGCTCATCCTCGCGCGAGTCGCGCTTGGAGTTGTACTTGCCGGTGCGCTCGACGAGCGCGGCCAGGCCAGCCTTGGCGTTGGCGACGATCCCGATCGTCGGCTCGTAGGTGCGACCGATCTCCTCGGGGTCGACGTCCATCTGGATCAATGTCCAGTCGGTGTCGGTGCCCCACTGCCCAAGCGGTTGCGACATGCGCGTGCCAACGCCGAGGATGACGTCGGCGTCCTTCCACAGATCGCGGCCGACGAGCATGTTCTGTCCGAGGTAGTGACGGGATGAGACCGCGCCGCGGCCGTTGCTCGACATCACAACCGGCGCTTCGAGCATCTCGGCCAGGGCCAGCAGCTCTTCGGTCGCGTCCATCACGCCGCCGCCGACGAAGATGACCGGCTTCTTGGCGCCGCCGAGCGCCTTGGCGGCAGCTTCGAGTTTGTCCGGGTCGCCGGTCGAGGTCTCGATCTCGGCCGGGTCGAGCAGCGTCATCTCGGCGAGCTTGCCCATGATGTCCGGTGACATCTCCAGGTGGACCGGGCGCGGCCGGCCGGAGAGCATGCGCTGGAACGCCTCGCGAACGAGCGCGGGGGCATCCTCGGGCTTCTCGGCCCGCGCTGCCCACTTGGTGACCGAGGCCATCATCTCCAGCTGGTGCGGGATCTCGTGCAGAACCCCACGGCCGACGCCGATCAGGTCGGACTGAATCTGCCCGGCGATGCAGAGCACCGGCGAGTTCGTCGCATAAGCGGTCGAGAGGCCGGCAGTCGCGTTCAACAGGCCCGGGCCCGGGACGACCAGGCAGACGCCAGGCTTGCCGGTTGTTCGCGCATAGCCATCGGCCATGTACGACGTCGCCTGCTCGTGGCGGGTGTGATAGAGCTTGATACTGTCCTGCTCGTCGTAGAGCGCGTCGAAGATGTTGTCAAGCTGGACGCCCGGCAGGACGAACATCGTGTCGACGCCATGTTTCTTCAGGGACTGGACGATCGCCTGTCCCCCGGTCAGCTGTGCCACCCTGGCTCCTTCTCTCCTCCGGCCGCGACGCGCGCGGTCTCAACCCTGCCGGTTCGATTCAATTGAAACGGCCAAACTATATTGTATGCGATTTCACGAAATACTGATACCACGCATGCTGCGCATCAGAAATGCTGATTCGGCGACGAGGCACAGCGCGGACGCAGGAAACCAGCATCTGGAGCGCCGCAATCGCAGCGCGGATACGCTCAGCCGAGATGCAGCCAGGTTCCGATGAAATAGCAGACGACGGTGATCCCGAGCATCACGAGCATGAGCAGGATCGAGAAGACGATCCAGGTGATACCCCAGCGCGCCAGCCCTGCATTCGACTCCGAGGTTGGACCGGGGACGAGGAACTCGTCCTTCGCGGCCGGCCGTGGGTGGCCCGCATCCGCTGTGGCTTCCTCGGTAGCCTCCGGCATCGGTTCGCCGTCCGGCGTGCTTGTGCTCATGGCCTCCCTGCCCCTGGCCGCCCCAGCAGACGAGCCGCTGGTAATCTTGCCACGAGCTCCGACATTATCCGGCCAGCCAGGCGTCGAGCGAGCCAGCCACCGCGACGGTGCGGTCACCCGGCGTCCGAGCGATGATATCCGCATCGGACAACGCGGCGAGAATCGCCGCGCCTAGCGCGCCGCCGAGGTGCGGCCGGCGCTCCGTCCAGTCGGTGCAGCCATAGGCGTGCATCCGGTGCGCCGCCTCGGCAGCTTCCACATCGACGTCTCGCGCGGCCAGCGCCTGCCGGCCGGCGTCCGTTAGCTGGTAGTGAACACGGCGTCCATCGTCCCGATTGACCTCCAGCCAGCCACGCCTCAATAGCTCGTCCATGAGGCGAACACCAAGCACCCCGGCCAGGTGGTCGTAACAGGTGCGAGCCTGGCGCATCGGCGTGTCGTTACGGACGAGCCGGCTGGCCTGGGCACTACGAGGCGGTAGAGTGTCGATCATCATCGTGTCCTTTCCGGGATCATCACGTCCAACCTGGATCAGCATACGTCGTGCTCCGCTCTGCGGGAAGACACATCCTGCCCGGGTAAGTCAGCTCGATCACGGTCGCGGATGCCTCGAAGCAACGTGCGATAGAATGCGGGACGGCGGTGGAGTCCGCCAGGGTGGCGATGCCGCCCGAACCGCGAACGCGCCAATGACTCCTGCCCCAGCTGATGCCGGGCCAGGGGTTTTTTGTTTCGCGCAAACGACGTAAGGGAAATCACGGCGATGGCTGCGATCTGGGTGGCACTTGGCGGAGCGATCGGCGCAGTGAGCCGTTACCTGCTGTCCGGGTGGATCAATACATCGTTGGGGCCGGGACCATTCGCGATCTTCGTCGTCAACATCTCCGGCGCATTCCTCATCGGCTTCATCACGACGCTCACGCAGGATCGCTTTATCATCGATCCGCATCATCGCGTATTCATTACGGTCGGCATTCTCGGCGGCTACACGACGTTTTCGACCTGGACATATGAGACGATGCAATTGATCCAGAACGGCGAATACCTGCGCGCCGGGCTGAACAGCGGAGGATCACTGGTCGTCGGTCTGGTGGCCGTCTATCTCGGCATTATCGCCGCGCGGCTGATTTGATGACTGACGCGGAGGAGGCAACGGCCATGAAGATTCAGGGGCCGGGCAAGTGGCTACGGGTGTACATCGGTGAGTCGGATCGCTGGCAGGGCAAGCCGCTATTTCAGGCGATCGTCGAAATGTTGCGCCGCGAAGGGGTGGCCGGCGCGACGGTTCTGCGAGGAATCGAGGGGTTTGGCGCGCACTCACGCATCCACACCGCGCGTATCCTGCGGCTGTCGGAGGATCTGCCGCTGGTGATCGATGTCGTCGACAGCGCCGAACGCATCGAACGCATCCTGCCAATGCTCGACGACATGGTGAACGAGGGGCTGATTACTGTTATCGATGTTGAGATCGTAAAGTACCGGCATCGCGATGGCGAACCGGGAGATGATTGAGAGAGATAATGAGCACGGAACGCGGCGTCGTCGACGCCTTTATTGAGATTCCGATGGGGAGCCGCAACAAATACGAGTTCGATGAGGGGTCCGGTCAGTTCCGGCTGGATCGCGTGCTCTACTCGTCGGTCCACTACCCGACCGACTATGGGTTCATCGCCCACACGCTCGCGCCGGATGGCGATCATCTCGACATCCTCGTCGTCGTCCACGAGCCGACCTTCCCCGGCTGCGTCGTCGAGGCGCGCCCCATCGGCGGGCTGGACATGTCCGATGAGAAGGGCAGCGATTTCAAGGTGCTGGCCGTGCCGACCGGAGACCCACGCTTCGACCACGTCCACACGCTGCGTGATATGGCCCCGCACACCCTGCTCGAGATCGAGGCGTTCTTCGCCACCTACAAGCTGCTGGAGCCGAAAGACACCGAAGTGCTCGGCTGGCACGAGGTAGACGAAGCCTGGGAGATGATCGAACGATCGCGCGAGACGTGGGCGGCCGCCCTGGTGGCGCGCAACGGATGACGGCGCGGCGCGGGCAGACGGTCGAGGAGCGGGCGGAGGCGCGCTACCGCGATGCCGCCGGGGTCGTCTTCCGCCGGCTACGGGCCGACCGCGGCTGGTCGCTCCGCGAGTTTGGCGAGCGCGTCGGCATCGCGCACACCTCGCTCTATGCCGTCGAGCGAAATGACGCGATCCCCAGCGTCTCGACGCTGGCCGCTGTCGCGGAAGCCTGCGATCTTACGCTGCCGGCCATCCTGTCGCTGATCATCGATGAGCTGTCGCGAGATCACCCGGCTTCCAACCGTGACCATGCGCTCGCGAGTGTCGTCGAGTCCGCAGCGAGGCTGACCGACGCGCAGCGCCGCGAGCTGGCCGGCTTCGCCGATTATCTGCGCTATCGGGACCGCGCGGACGGCAAACCGTAGAGCCGCGAATGTCACACGCCAGCGCCGCGACTCGCTGCAACCAGCTCGCGCGCAGCGGGAGCAACCTCCCGGGCAAACACCTCGATTGTCTGCGCATCGTCGGCGGCAACAAAGAAGCCGCTGACGCCATACTGCACCGCGACTGCCGCGATCTGCTCCGCCCAGTCCCTCGGAGTTCCGTTGAACAGGCCGCGACTGGTCGACGAGAACTGGCCGGCGATGTTCAACAGCCGTCGGATTGCTGAGGGATCGCGGCCGGCCGCGGCAGCGCTATCGTCGATGATCGCGTTGATCCCGTCGAGATCCGTCAGCCCTCCCGGCAGGTAGCTGAGCGACGGGAGCACGCCATCCGCCTTTCGTCCCACCAACCGCAGCATTCGTGGCTTATACGCGCCAACCCAGATGTTGATGTCGTGGGCCGGGGCCGGCCCGCGCCTGGCCCCGCGAACCTGGTAGTGCATGCCGTCCACCCGCGCTCCACCACGAGTCGACGTGTCCCAGATCTGGCGCATGATGTCGATTGACTCCTCAAGCGCCTCAACCGACTGGCCTGGAGTAAGGCGGCGACCACCCATCGCCTGGATTGCGTCCCAGAAGCTGCCAGCCCCGATGCCCAGCTCGACCCGACCGCCGCTGAGGCGATCGAGGCTCGCGACGCTCCGCGCCAGTACGGCCGGCTGTCGCAGCGGCAGGTTCAGGACATTGCCACTCAGCCGGACATGTTCGGTGCGCGCGGCGACGTAGGAGAGCAGCGTCCAGGTGTCGTGAAACGACGGCTGGTACGGATGATCCTGGAACGTGACGAAATCCAGCTCGGCGCGATCTGCGACGATCGCAAGGTCAACGGCATGCATGATCGGTTCTGCAGTCGGAGTAATGAACGCACCGAAGATCAGGTCATGTCGATAGTCAGCCATCGAGCTCTCAAGTCCCTTCGAGCGAAAACTCATCGCCACGGCGCGGCGCAACATTGAAGTTGTCACGGAAGACGTTCTCCGGGTCGTAGCGCTCCTTCACCGCACGCAGGCGTTCAAGCGTCCGCGGAGGGAATGCATCGTTGATTCGCTCCGGGCGCGGATCGGTGTCGAAGCTCAGGTAGATGCCGTCGAAGTGATGGTGCAGATCGTCCCAGAGCTGGTTCAGCCGGGCGTGACTACTGCCGAAGGCGGTAACGTGGAAGTTGGCCGCGCGGTGAGCGTAGGCGGTTGCGTCCGGGTCGACATCGGAGACCGCGCCGCCGACCGCCCGGATCTGGAAGTAGTAGACGACCCGGCTGTGGATCAGCCGCGCAGCGGCGGCCGCGAACTCCGGCGTGATGTGCTCGATCAGCCCTGAGCGAGCCGCGGGATCGCCACTAGCATCGTGGATACCGCCTTGCGCGTTGCCCATGATGCTGGCGTACGGAGTGATGACCACCTGGTGATTGTAGAGCGGCCCAACGTCAGCCAACGGCTGCACGCGGTCGATAATCGTCTCTGGCTGGTTCGAATCGACGACCGCCAGAACGTAGGCCAGCGCTGGCTGTCCGCCGCGAGGCGGCCCGACGATCAGAAAGCTGGTCAGGTCGCGTGGCGCCGTCTCGACCGCCGCGCCCCAGCGCTGCAGGAGGCCGGCGGTGTCGCTCGCGTCGATGACGAGCTGTGCCCAGCCGACGTCGCCAACCACATCGGCCTCGAGCTCGAACGCCGTCACGATGCCGAAGTTCGCCCCCGCCCCACGCACCGCCCAGAACAGATCGGAGTGCTCGTCCTCACTGGCGCGGACGAGAGATCCATCGGCGAGCACGACCTCGGCAGCCCGCAGATGGTCGATCGTCAGTCCATGCTCGCGGACGAGCCAGCCGATCCCGCCGGCCGTCGCCAATCCGCCGACTCCGACACCTCCATAGTCGCCGGAGCTGAGCGCCCAACCGTGCGGCGCAAGCGCCGCAGCAACGTCCCCCCAACGAGCGCCCGGGCCGAGGCGAACGCGGCGAGTGGCCGGATCGACAATCTCGATTCCGTTGATCTTACCCATGTCGATCACGATCCCACCGTTGTTCGTCGACCGACCGCTGATCCCGTGGCCCCCACTGCGGATGCCGAGCGGGACATCCGGGTTCGACCGGGCATACGCCAGCGCTTCGGCCACCTCTTCGACATTGCCGGGGCGCAAGATCAGCCCCGGCGCGCCGCCACGCAGATAGTTCGAACGAAAGCGCACGTAGCCAATGTCGCCAGGTTCGACCGCGTCGCCAGCCAGGCTGGTCGGTATCCGATCGTAGTCGATCCCAGCGCGCCGCATGGAGCGGACCGCCGCGCGGCGCAATTTCGTCGCATGTTGCAGCTCGGGATACTCGCGACGCAGCGCCTCGCGCACCTGCGGGGCGACCTCAGTCGCGAATCGCTCGATGTCGGACGAATCATCCGTCATCAGAATGAACGCGCTGACCCCCTGCTCGACGGCCAGCGACAGCAGGTCGGCGACCCATGCCTCCGGCGGTCCATCGAGGAATCCGCAACGTGTATCGGAGAACCGGCCGGAGATGTTCAACAGCCGCTGGATCTCTCGCGGGTCACGCTCTGCTTCGCGGGCAGCCGCGTCGATGATCGCGTTCGAGGACTCCAGCTGTCCCGGCTGGAGATAAGGAAGGCTGACGATCCAGCCGTCCGCCTTGCGTCCGACGAGGCGCAGCATGCGCGGCTTGCTGCCGCCAATGTGGATGGGAATGTCGTGGGCCGGCGTTGGTCCGCGCGTCGCCCCGCTCACTCGATACACCTCGCCATCGAGCGTGACGGCGGAGCGCTCGTTCGTGTCCCAGATCGCACGAATGATATCGAGCGCCTCGTCAAGCCCATCGACGGCCTGGCCCGGATCGAGCCGCGGGCCACCCATGGCTTCGATCGCCTGCCAGTATGCGCCCGCGCCGATCCCGAGCTCAAGCCGGCCACCCGACAGCAGGTCCAGGCTCGCCGCCGATCGAGCCATCACTGCTGGCTGGCGCAGCGGGAGATTCAGGACATTCGCGGCCAGACGCACACGCTGTGTGCGGCCGGCAACCCAGCTGAGGAGCGTCCAGGTGTCCAGCGCCGCCTGATAGGGGTGATCCTGGAACGTTACGAGGTCCAATCCCGCTTGCTCGGCAAGCTCGGCCAGACCGACGACTTCGTCCGGGTTATCACTATTCGGAGTGAGAAAGACCCCGAACCGTAGCGTATGACCGTATGCCGGCATGCTGCCCCTTCCACCGATCCGTTTCACGCATCAACTCTACGCATTCGTCGTTGACATGAGCGACGGAAGCACACTGGAGCCACACCGAGGCCCGCCATCACCAGGCCAGTGCTGGCATCGCTGCAGGTGTTCTCGGCTGACGCGGACGTCAGGTTATCGAGTGGGGGCTTCCAGGGTTGCGGAAGTAGCAGGAGAAGCACTCTTCGAGCGACAGGCTGCCACGGCGACACTGCCATCCACCCATGTCTCGGCCCAGTCAGAGACCGCCTCGATGACCGGAAGCAGACTCTGGCCCTTCTCGGTCAGGTGGTACTCAATCCGCACCGGCATCTCGGGGATGACCGTGCGGATGACGATTCCCTCTGCCTCCAGCTCGCGCAACCGCTCCGACAAGAGCCGGTCGCTCAGCCCGGGGATCGCCGCGGTGATGTCGCTGTAGCGTGTCTCTCCGGAGAGGAGTGTGCGCAATATCGCGCCGGTCCACCTCCGGCCGATCAGCTCGACCGCGTGATGGAACTTCGGACAGAACGGTGAGGGTGTGTTGTTTCCGTTGCAGCTCATGCTGCCTCCGTTCTCCCATCATTGTAGCCCGAAGCGACATACTTGACAACAGGCTTGTAACGTTGTTATAGTGGCTTACAGAAAGTAACAGACCTGCACTGGGGCAGGTCGATCGGGAACAAGATATCAGGAGGGACCTGCCACGATGACCGTTTCACCAATCGAAACCGCGACGAAAGCCTGGACGATCGATTCGACGCATTCGTCAGTCGAGTTCAAGGTCAAGCACATGATGATCTCGACGATCAAGGGCCAGTTCGGCGCCGTTGAGGGCACGATTGAGATCGACGAGGCCAACCTGGCGAACTCCAGCGTCGAGGCCAGGATCGACACTCAGACGATCACAACCCACAACGAGATGCGCGACAACCACCTGCGCACTAACGACTTCTTCAACGCTGAGGAGTTCCGCTACATCACCTTCAAGAGCACGAAGATCGAGCCGGATGGCGAGGATGATTTCAAGCTCTACGGCGACCTGACGATCCGCGACGTCACCAAGCCGATCGTCCTCGAGGGCGAGATGGAAGGCATCTTGGAGAAGGATGCACGGGGCAACCGTCGGATCGCGTTCTCGGTTGAGACGTCGATCAACCGCCGGGACTTCGGAGTGAACTGGAACGGCGCGATCGAAGGCGGTGGCGTCGTTGTCGCCGACAAGGTCAAGGTCGAGCTGAACATCACGGCGATCCAGGCTCAGGGGTAACAAGCCACAAACGGCCACAACCTGGCTGGAACCAAGGCAACGGAGCGGGGCGGATCTGCCCCGCTCGCTCTATAGATACTCGAGATTGCGCGCCGGCCGATGCCGGGGAGGGACACATTTGTGCAGGACATTCTGAAGGTGCTGGCGATCTCGGGCAGCACTCGCGCCGGGTCATACAACCGAGGGTTGATCCGCGCCACCGCTGAGCTTGCGCCCAACTTCGTTGAGATTGAGGAGTACGACATCTCCGATATCCCGTTCTACAACGGCGATGTCGAGGCAGCCGGCATCCCGGCGCCCGTGCTCGACCTCGTCGAGCGCATTCGCGCAGCAGACGCCGTGTTGATCGCGACGCCCGAATACAATTATGCAATTCCGGGTATTCTCAAGAATTCGGTCGACTGGGTCTCGCGTCCGTCGGTAATGAACCCGCTGCGCCACAAGCCTGTCGCGATCATGGGCGCTTCTGGCGGGCAGTTCGGCACCGTCCGCGCGCAGTTGGGCCTCCGCCAGATCCTCGCCAGCAGCATCGAGGCGCGCGTCATGCTCAAGCCGGAAATCCTGGTCAATCACGCGGCCCAGAAGTTTGACCTGGATGCCAACCTGGTCGATGAGGATACTCGCGGCTGGATCGAAGCCTTCCTGGAATCGTTCGTGCGATGGATCGAGCTGGTCGGCCAGCGCGAGCTGGCAACAGCCTGAAAGAGACCTTGCATGTCCACACAGCCCACCGCCATTCACCCTGAGACGCGGATCGGCCATGTTCACCTGAAGGTCGCTGACCTGGACCGGGCGATTGCGTTCTATCACGACGTGTTGGGCTTCGAGCTGATGCAACGCTATGGCCGCCAGGCCGCGTTCCTCTCGGCCGGCGGCTACCACCACCACATCGGCTTGAACACCTGGGAGAGTCGAGGGGGTCCACGCCCCGCGCCGGGGACCACTGGCCTCTATCATGTCGCGATCCTCTACCCGAACCGGCGTGAGCTGGCTCGCGCCCTCCGCCGGCTGCTGGACAACGGCATCCCCCTGGCTGGCGCGGCAGACCATGGCGTCAGCGAGGCGATCTATCTGGAGGACCCCGACGGCAACGGGCTGGAGCTCTACGCCGACCGCGCCCACGCCGACTGGCCGATCGACGCCAATGGCGAGATCGCGATGGTCACCGAACCCCTCGACTTCGCCGGCCTGCTGGCCGAGCTGGAGAATGAGCCGCCCGGCAACGCCGATCGATAGCCTCCACCACCAGGCTCAGCGGTCGATCGCCATGATCCTCCCCGCCCGAAGTCGTTCGGCTTCGGTGGCATTCCTCGCGCCACCGCAATTTCGACCTTGACAGACTGTCGCCGCGCTCCGTAGGATAATCCCGACAAACGGGATCGGGTTTCGGTCGTTACCGAATTCTGACCTGTGTGTCACTCGGTCGCTGGCGAGAGATTGAGAAGCTCGCCTCGACTATGATCATCGAGACTGTTCGCCGGCAGCATTGGAGCGCGTGTTGCTGACTGTTCGCGGAGTGTCAAAAACGTATGCCGCCAGGCCGGCCCCGGTTCGCGCGGTCGAGCAGGTGGATCTCACGGTCGTCGAAGGCAGCTTTACCGCTGTGCTCGGCGCATCTGGCTGTGGCAAGACGACGCTGCTGCGCGTGATCGCAGGGTTCGACCAGCCGGATCAGGGCGAGGTGCGTCTCGGCGGCCGGTTACTCACCGGTCCCGGCACTCACATCCCGCCAGAACGCCGCAGCATCGGGATCGTCCCCCAGGAAGGGGCGCTCTTTCCCCATCTCGATGTGGCTCAGAACATCGGTTTCGGCCTTGTCCGCGGGCACATCGCCTCGCTCTCGCGTCGCGCTCGCCGAGACCGGGCAACGCGAATCGACGAGATGCTGGAGCTGGTCGGGCTGGCCGGCTATGGCAAGCGACGTCCCGACGAGCTTTCCGGCGGCCAGCAGCAGCGTGTGGCTCTGGCGCGCGCCCTGGCCCCTGATCCGGAAGTCATCCTTCTCGATGAGCCATTCTCATCCCTCGATGCAGATCTCCGCGCCGAGTTGCGTGTCGAGGTCCGCGAGCTGCTGCGTCGCGTCGGCACGACCGCAGTACTCGTGACCCACGACCAGGACGAGGCGCTGTCGCTAGCCGATCACATCGCTGTGATGCGGAACGGCAAGATCGTGCAGGTCGACTCGCCGCACGGCGTATATGGCGCGCCAAACGACCCGCATATCGCCGAGTTCATCGGTGACGCAGTGCTACTGCCGGCACGGCTCATTGCGGGGCGCACACCAGCTCCCTGCGTCGAGTGTGCGCTCGGGCGCGTCGGGTTGCTCACCTCCTGCGCGCTGACTGGTGGGGACTGCATGGTGATGCTCCGACCGGAGCAGCTCGAGCTTTCCGACGACGGAACGCTGGCGCAGGTTGTGAGCACGATGTTCTACGGCCACGACGGGATCGTGCGACTGCGGCTCGGCGCGGACGGCAGCGGGCCGATGGTGCTCGTGCGAACCCAGGGCCATGCGTTGCCGAAGGCAGGCGACACCGTTGCCGTTCGCGTTGCAGGTGGAGTCGAGGCCCAGGCTTTCCAGATGACCCCATAACGTCGGGGAAATTGAAGCGGATGTATGGCGTCGGCCGGCAATCGACGACGCCGGCAACGCTGTGCGTGATCGACTGCGGTATGGGCCGCAGCGAACGACTACAGGGAAGGGATCCCGAGCGTGAGACGAACCAGTGCAAGCCGCATGCTCGCTATCCGGCGCAGTTCCGGTGCGCTGTTGGCGCTGAGCCTCTGCATTCTGATCGTGACCGCGGCCTGCGGAGACGGCGCATCACCGACGGCAACCGTCGCCACAGCGCCAACGGCAACAGCCAGCGCAGCTGCGACCAGCACCAGCACATCGGGGGGGACTGCCGCCACCCCAACAGCCGGCGCCGAGACACCGACAACTGCGCCGGAGAGCACCGCGACGGTCAGCGCCGCTGCGCCGACGGCGACAAGCACCGAGGCCACGCCATCGGACGCGACGCTAACGGTGTACTCCGGCCAGCACGAGTCGCTGACAAAGGCGCTCGCCGACGGATTCACCAAGGCGACTGGCATCAAGGTCGAAGTTCGCGTCGGCAGCGACGCGGAGTTGGCAAATCAGATCATCGAGGAGGGCGATCGAGCGAAGGCCGACGTCTTCATCACCGAGGAGCCGAGCCAGGCCGGCGCGCTCGATGGGCGGGGGCTGTTCGAGGCCGTCGATCCGGGAACACTGGCGCACGTCGATGGGCGGTTCAATCCCGCCTCGGGCAACTGGGTCGCCTACGCAGCACGGTCACGTGTGATCTTCTACAATCCCGACAAGATCAGCGAGGCGGAGTTGCCGCAGAGCATCCTCGATCTGGCCAACCCCGAGTGGAAGGGCAAGTTCGCCTATGCGCCAAGTGGCGCATTCACCGCGACCGTCACCTATCTGATCAACACGATCGGCGAGGATGCCACGCTCGAATGGCTGAAGGGCATCAAGGCGAACGGCGAGAATCTGCAGAAGAATGGCGCAATCCGGGACGCCGTCGAGGCCGGCCAGATCTCGTTCGGGTTGAGCAACCACTATTACTGGTATATCCTCGCGCAGCAGCAGGGTGGGCAGGACAAGCTGAAGTCGAAGGTTCACTACATGAGCGGTGGAGATCCGGGCGCACTGGTGCTCGCCTCCGGCGCCGGGATCCTCAAGACGAGCACACACCAGGCCGAGGCCCAGCGTTTCCTGGCCTGGCTGACGGATGCCGATGGTGGGCAGCAGGTGATCGCAACAACCACCCCGCAGTATCCGCTGGCGCCCGGGGTGACGAGCTCGATGGGGCTGCGGCCACTGGATCAGCTCGATCCACCAGCATTCGATCAGGGATCGCTGCAGGATGTCAGCAAGGCCCGCGACCTGATCATCGAAGCGGGAATCGTCTAGGTCACAGCGCCAGCTGAGATAATTATGGTGCGTCAGGTATTCGAGACGACCGCTGAACCGAGCAGCACTCACGAGGATCGCTGGCAACCGCGCAAAGCGCGGCCGCCAGCGATCCTTATCATTCCAGCACTACTCGTATCGGCTCTGACGCTATCGCCGATAGCCTATCTGCTGCTGCGGGAAGGGCTATCAGTTCAGCGGTTCCTGCACGAGATCTCAAGCCCGACCACCAGTAATCTCATCCTCCACAGCGCGTTGCTGGCGTTCAGCGTTACCTTCGTCTGTGCCATTCTCGGCATTGGGCTGGCGCTACTGGTGGTCCGCACAGATCTGCCGTATCGACGGGTCTGGACGGTGCTCTTCGCATTGCCACTCGGTATCCCGGCCTTCGTCAGCTCGTACACATGGGTTGCTGCCAGCTATCAGTTGGCGCCGCAGGCAACCTTCCTCTATGGCCTGCGTGGCGCGGTGCTGGTCCTGAGCCTGGCCGTCTACCCCTACATCTACCTGCCGGTCGTCGCAGCGCTCCGCGACCTCGACCCGGCGCAGGAAGAAGTGGCGCGCGCACTCGGCGCGGGCGCCGTCGAAGCGTTCTTCCGTGTGACACTCCCGCAGTTGCGCGTCGCGATTGCCAGCGGCGGGCTGATTATCGCCCTCCACATGCTGGCGGAGTTCGGCGCGCTGGAGCTCCTGCGCTATCCGACGCTCACAACGGCGATCGTTCAACGAGTCACAGTGCTGAGCGCGCCAGAAGCGGCGCGCACGCTCTCGACGGTGCTGGCTATCGGAGCGCTGCTGTTTCTTGCCAGCGACCGACTGCTCCGCGGCCGGCCAACCGCAGTGCGGACCGGCTCAGGTGTGGCCCGCCGCTCAGAGCCGTGGCGGCTGGGCTATGCCACTCCGGTCTGGCTGATCTTCAGCGGCACATTCATCGCGATTGCGCTCGGGGTTCCGCTGTTTTCGATGATCGCGGGGATGGCGCGGGTGATCGGCAATTCCGGCGCCGGTGTCAGCTGGGGCGAGCTGCTCGAAGCGGCCGTCAACACCGGGCGCTATGCGCTGGTGACCGCGGTGGTCGCGACGGTGGCGGCATTTCCAGTAAGCATGCTCAGTGTGCGCTACCCGGGGCGCCTCGCCACGCTCGTCGAACGATCCACCTGGATTGCTCATGCGCTGCCAGGCGTCGTGATGTCGCTGGCGCTGGTCTATCTGTCGGTGCGTTGGCTCTATCCGCTCTATCAGACCAGCAGCCTGCTCATTGCCGGTTACGTGATCCTCTTCGTTCCGATCGCCATCGGCGCGCAGCATGTCGGGGTCGCCCACGCTGCGCCGCACTACGACCAGATCTCCCGGTCACTCGGGCTCGGCCCGTTGGCGACGCTCTTCAGAGTAACGCTTCCGCTCGCATTCCCGGGTATTGCGGCCGGCGCGATGCTGGTATTCCTCAATGTCGGGAAGGAGTTGACGATGACCCTGCTGCTTCACCCGACCGGCAAACGCACCCTGTCGACCGCGCTATGGAACACGACGAACGGCGAGGTACTGGACTTCAGCACTGCTGCGCCATATGCGATCGCGCTAGTCGTGATCACGGCGATCCCCGCCTGGGTGCTGGTTCGCCACAGCCTGAATCCGCCGCGACGACCCGGGGAATAGGTATGGTTGACAGGATGTCAATCTCACCCGAGCGAGTAAGATAGAGCAAGTCATTCGCTCGACACGCCACGGCCAGCCCATGAGATGAGAGGACGCGCGACGATGCAGCAACGGCTACCGGCGCCGCTTGGCTCCGAACAACGGCCAGACGTCGTCGTCCTATCGCCAGGAACGAGGCCGGCCGCGCCAGCATCTCCTGTTCTGCGGCTTGCGCTGCAGATGGCGCCAGACGTTCTCCGGGCGCTCGAGCGCTCTCGGTCGCAAAAGCAGACCCTCGCGCCGGCCATGCCTGCTCCGCGCACTACCGTCCATGGGATGAGCATGTCGGAGGTCGAGCTGGATATTCGCTTGCCGCTCGTCCGGCGGGTCGTCGTCCGTAAGGCGAGCACCTGGGCAGCCGACCTGCCCGTCGTGACACCCGCCCCCCGACGAGGCGGGCGGCTACGACGCATTGGCATGCTCAGCATCGGCGCGTTCGCCGCCGCAACGATCGGCGTCGTCGCGAATCGGGCGAGCGGGCTGGTCGGGCCAGGCTGGCGAAGAAGCTAGCCGGATCCAGCGAACATACGAATCGGAACGACCGGCGACTGCCAGCTAGATCTGACTGGTGTTGGTAGTCAGATCAAGGAGCTTGGCCGTCTCCTCGCGGTGATTCGTCTCATCGAGTATCTGGTCTTCGAGCTGGACCTTCAAGCCCGTATCGCCAAGATCCTCCGCCTGCCGGATTCGCTGGTTATAGTCCTCAATTGCCTGCGTCTCCGCCTTCAGCACCTCCTCCAGAAGTCCACGGTTGGAATCCGGGACGACGACCGGGTTCGGCCTGGTGGTTGGCGTGCCGCCGAGCGCGGCGATCTTGTTCGACAGGAATCTGGCATGACCGAGCTCATCGGGGATTTCGGCCTCGAAAAACTCGACGAGCGCCGTGCGATGGATCCCCCTGGCAACCGCGGCATAGGTGGTGTACTGAATCACTGCCGCGAGCTCGCCGGCGAGGTCGCTGTTCAGTCCATCGATCAGGGTCTGTGTCGTGGTGGTGTGTGTCATCATGGTGGTGTCCTCCCTGACGATTCGAGATGTTCCTGTCGATTGAGAGGCAAGATCGGTGCCGTCGTCCGCTGCGGTATCCTTGCGATGTCCGCGCCGATCGCCCGAAACCGGAGAGCCTGCCCGTGCCACCCACCGAAACCGACGTCGTGGAGCCAGCCCCACCAGCTGAGCCGGCCGATACTTGGGGTGATTTCGATGAGAGCGGCGAGGACGAGATCCCGCGCGCGGTGCTCTATATCATCGCCGGCCTGCTCATCCTCGCCTTCACGCTCTACCTCGTCGTCGGTGGCGGTCACAACCATTTTCATTAGCGATGGAGTGAGGGCCCGGAAGCCGGATTGACTCGCGCTGGCTCTCCTGAAGTCGGAAGGCAGGGGTAAGAACTACCCCACGTCCAACTCGCCGAAAGGAATAGCCCATGCCACAACCCCTTCGCGTTGGGATCTGCACCGACCAGAACATGCCCTGGAACGAATCGGTCGAACGATGGCGCTATCTGGAGGCGCTGGGATTCGATAGTCTCTGGCTCTGCGACCATCTGATCCAGCCGAGCAACCCCGCGAATCCGTACTTTGAGGGCTCGACGCTGCTCGCGGCGCTAGCGACAGCGACAGAGCGCGCGCGGATCGGGGTTCTCGTCTGGAGCAATACCTTTCGCCATCCGTCGCTACTGGCGAAGGAATCAATGACGATCGACCATATCTCGAACGGTCGGCTGGAGGTCGGGATCGGCGCTGGCTGGTATGTCCCCGAACATGAGAAGTTCGGTCTGGCGTTTCCGGCCGCGGGCGAGCGAGTCGACCGGTTCCGCGAAGCCGTCCAGATCATCGACAGCCTGCTGCGCAACGAGACGACGACATTCCACGGCCAGTATTATCAGCTCGAAGATGCGCCAACTATCCCCTTGCCAATCCAGCGACCCCGCCCGCCACTGACGATCGGAGCGAAGCAGACGCGGATGCTCCGCATATGCGCCGAGTTTGCTGATCGCTGGAACTCGTCTGGCTCGGCCGCTGAGCTGGGCGAACGCAATCGGATTCTCGACGAACATTGCGCAGATATCGGCCGCGATCCGGACGAGATCATCCGTTCGCTCTATGGCTGGGCGGCAGTTATGTCCGCCGATCCCTGGGATTCGGTAGACGCCTTTGAGCAGGTGGTCGGCGAGTACCGCGAGGTGGGGATCAATGAATTGATCATCGACCAGCCAAAGCGCAATCGCTTCGACGTTCTGGAGCGGGTGGCGACCGACGTGCTGCCACGACTGCGCGCCGGAGGATAGATCGGGTTCAGCGGCGCGCGCGAGGTCGCCGCAACCCCTGCCGGCCAGTCGGGATAGCCCAGCCATCACCGGTCATCGGGTCTGGCTCGCCGACTGCCGCGCGATCCTCAGCATGCCGCTCGGCACGCGCGATCGCGTGAGCAGAGACCGGGGCGGTCAGGAGCATGAAGCCGAGAACGAGCGAACCGCGCATCAGGATTGTGCTGCCTCCGATCCCGGCGGCGATGAGTAACGGCCCAACGCCGAGCGCTGTCGCAATGCTGGCCGCGTGCAAGCTGCGGAATAGATCGGGCATGCGCAACACACCGAAGACCGAGATCGTCAGCACCACCAGCCCGAGGACGACGAGCACGTCAGCCAGCCAGGGAAGAAGCGCCGCCATCAGAAGACCCGTCCTTCCCGGTGGTAGCGAGCCGCCGCCAGTGTGCCAATAAACGCCAGCAACGCCAGCATCAGCGCAGCATCGAGGTAGTTGGCCGAGTGCCGGCCGCCCGCGTAGAGCGCCAGAAGCGCGATCAGCAGCGTCGTGACGAGCTCCAGCGCCAGGACCCGCACCAGCAGTGTGCCGGCCCGGAGTGTCAGCACGACCCCGACGCCGATCAGAATCGCCATCCAGAGTGTCGCGAGATTGAAGACAATCCCATGCATCAGCCCCTCCTTCGAACGACTCGCCTCACGGAAAGACGTGGCGCTGGTAGCGCTCGTAAAATCGATCGAGCGACGATCGGAAGGCGTCCGGATCGGCCGCGTCAAGAACGTGGAATATCATGACACCGCGCTCCTCGTCGATCTCGACCATCGCCGAGCCAGGGATGAGTGTCGTTAGCCAGGTGGTGACGATGATTCCATTCGTTGTCCGAACGCCAACGGCCACCTCGACATAACCAGGCGACGCAGCTCGTCGGTCCAGCACGATCGCCGACACATCCCAGGTGGCGATAACGATCTTGCGCAGGGCAGCGACGGCAAACGGCCCGAACCACAGGACTCGTCGTCCCATGTCGTCTGACGGCCCATTCGATCGAACGACGCGAAACATCCAGAGCAGGGTGGCCGAGAGAATCAGACCGATCAACAGATCTCCGACGCTCACCTGTCCAAGCGCCATGAGCCAGACGGCGGTCAGCAGCACAAACCACAGCAGAACCCGGCTCATGCGCCGCCCCCAGTCAGGACTGCAGCGGCACGAGCGCTGAGAGCCAGCAGCGGCTCCGGCCAGATCCCGACCGCGACGATGCAGGCCGCTAGCGCGAGCACCATCAGGCGACTGCTGAGGGGGCTAGCCGGTCCTTCCTCGGGTCGCGCCCAGTAGTCTCGCTGGTACAGCAAGAACATGTAGAGCAGCGAAAGCGAGCCGCCAACGATCACCAGAACGACGAGCGTGATATTCCCGTGGGCGATCGTGGCTCGCAACAAGCCAAGCTTGCCGAAGAAGCCGGCAGTGGGAGGAACACCAGCGACGCTGAAGGCCGCGAGAGCGAACGACGCCCCGACCAACCAGCCACGGAGGCCGATCGTCAGGAACAGTGTCAGCTTGTTCAACGCATTGATCAGCGCATAGAGAACAGCGATCTCCAGGCCGATCTTGCCGCCGATGCCGATGGCGACAAGAATATAGCCGGCTTGGCCAATGGCCGACCAGGCGACGACCTCCCTTGCGGTGCGAGCGCCGATCGCCTGAATCGCGCCATACAGGATGCCCAGGCTCCCAAGCACGATGATGCCTCCGGAGGTCATAGCGAGCTCACGCGGCATCAGTCCCGCCCCGAACCGCAGCAATCCGTAGCTACCGATGTTCGCCAGCGCGCCGCTGAGGATTGCGGCCACGGCCGGCCATGTGTCGCGATAGACGAGCGGCACCCAGGTGTGGAACGGGAACAGCCCGAGCTTCAGCCCGAAGGCGATGAAGATCAGGACGGCGACTGGAAGCACCGATCCGGTCGGAGCGGCGGCTACTCGAATCGCGACGGTATCCATATCGAGAGAGCCGGTGATGTGATACAGCGAGGCGATACCCGAGAGGAACACGACCGATCCGAGCACGTTCACCAGAGTGAACGTCAGCGCCGCCCGAACCTGGCGATCTTCGGTGCCATAGCTGGCCAGCACGAACGACGAGATCATCGCGATCTCGAAGAAGACGTAGAAATTGAAGATGTCGCCCGCCAGAAATATCCCCGTCAGGCCGGTTGCCATGAACAGCACCAGCTCGGGTAGCGCACGCTCGTGAACGCGGCCAAACACCTCGAAGGCGAGCGCGACCAGCAACACCGCGATCGAAACGAGCGCGAACGCCACTCCCAACGCATCGGCACGCAGCCGGATGCCGACACCCGGGCCCCAATTGCCGGCGAACATCTCGATCGACCCCGAGCGCCAGACACGAGTGGCAAGCCAGACCCACGCCGTCAGGCTTGCGCCCAACGCGGCAACAGCCGCCAGCCCGACCGAGCGACGCCGGCCGTCGAGCGGCGCCAGCACCAACGCCGAAAACCAGGCGATGCCGAGCGGCAAGAGTAGCAGCGCCCCGTCACTCATCCGGCCTCCGGATCATCGACGCCGGACTCGGCTCGCGACGCGCTGGACACTGGATCAACTGGCCTTGCGCCATGATAGATCCGATAGATCAGCCCGAGCAGCACGGCTGTCGTGCCGAAGGTGATGACAATCGCAGTGAGGACCAGCGCTTGCACCAGCGGGTCGCTCACGTGGCTGCCGGGTTCGATCGGGTAGATCGGCTCCAACCCCCGGCTGAGCCCGGCCGCGATGATGAACAGGTTGATCGCGTTCGAGATCAGGATCACCCCGCCGACGACCCGGATGAGATCGCGTTTCATAAGCAGGAACGCGCCCGAGCCGAACAGCGCCCCGATCCCGATCGCCATCGCCAGGATCACGATCCTTCTCCCTCTACGCCGATCCCGCCGATCAACCCGAGCACCGAGACAACGAACCCGAAGACGACCATGAACACAGCTACATCGAACAGCACCGCCGTATGCATCGCGAGCAGACCGACGTGTGCCACATGTTCACCTGCCCGCGGATAATGCGTCAGGATGGGGTCGCCAAGCAGAACCGGGACGAACGCGGTCAGCAACCCCAGTAGCAAACCGCCGAACGTGAGCCACGGCGCGTAGTGAAGCACGGGGAAGCGATCGATCAACTCGCGCGGACCGAAGGCGAGAAACTGGAGCACCACCGCCGCGCCGGCAATCACGCCAGCGCTGAAGCCATCCCCGGCGCTTGCGTAGCCCTTCACGAGGAAGGCGACGGCAGTCACCAGCGTCGGCAGCAGGATCAGTCGAGCAACCCCCCGAACCAGCAACGTGCTCATCGTCGCTCCGTCCGCGCCCGGGTGGCGAAGAGCGTCAGTGTGCCCAGGAGCGCGACCGCGATCACGGTGATCTCACCCATCGTATCGAGACCACGGAAATCGGCCAGAATCGCCGTCACGACATCAGCCGCATGCGCCGAGGGCGCGAGGTTCAGGTGTTCGCGCGCCATCGTCGCATCGGGCGCGGGGCGGGACAGGACACCCCAGGCGACGATGAAGGCAAACGCCGCAGCCAGAACGCCGACGACCCAGCTCCCACGACGCTGACGCTCCCGCTCGGCCGTCCGATGTTGCACGCTATCTCTGGGTAGCAGGCTGATTACCCCAAGCAGAAGCAGGGTCATTACCGTCTCGATCAGAACGGCGACGATGGCGACATCCGGCGCGCCTATGAAGCTGAACACTGCCGACATCGAGTAGCCGACGGCCGAGAGCGCCAACACAAGCGATAGCCGCCCACGCGCTCGCGTCGCGACCACGCCGGAAAGTCCCGCCAGCACGAGGAAGAGGACGAGCGGCCAGTCGGTGACCGGTAACCCTCCGACGTGAAACGTCGGCCAGGGTGGCGCGAACACGATCGTGATGCCGACAAGGGCAGCAGCGCCGACAAAGATCGTGCCGATACGCTGCTGCAGTGTCTGCACCTCATAGACGTGCATCCGCCGTGACAGAAGATAGAGTCCGCGAACGAGTCGCGCCGCGGCACGATCTGGCCCAACGTGGCGTGCCCACAACGCGATCCGTCGCGGCAGCGGCAGCCAGAATCGCGCGGTCGTCGTCAGTGCCAGGCCGCCGGTCCACGTCGCCAGGGCCATGACGTTGGGGGCATGGAGATTCAAGTGGTACTGGAGATCGAGTAATACGGGCGCGCCGGCCATCGTCGATCCCGCCTCGCGGGTGAGGTACACAATGATCCCCGGCACGAGCCCGAAGACCAGCACCAACAGGCCAAGCACAACGACAGGCGCAGTGAGCAGCCAGGGGATCGGCCGCGCTGTCGCCCGCCGTGGGCCAGCGAAGATCCCGCTCCAGAAGCGCCAGGTGTAGGCAAACGTGACGATCGCCCCGGCAACGGCGAGAAACGGCACGATACCTCCGCGTCCGTCCGCGCCGGCAAAGAACACCTCGTCCTTGAAGAATCCAGCGGTCAACGGCAGGGCCGCCAGCCCCGCCGCGGCCAGCCCGCCGCCGAACGCCAGCAACGGCATCTGCCGGCCCAGCCCGCCGAGATGATCCAGTCGCACCTCTCCCGTCGCCTCGGTTACCGCGCCAGCAGTCAGAAACAGCGCGCTCTTGATCAGCGCGTGAACCAGGACGTAGACCGCCGCCGCCGCGACCTCGCCAAGGCCGAGCAGGACCACAACGTATCCGTATTGCCCAATCGTTGAGTAGGCCAGTAGACGCTTGAGCTCGGGCTGGGCGAGCGCCATGACACCGCCAACCGCCATCGAGGAGAACCCGACGACCACCAGCGCATCGAGCAGTCTCGGGCTCAGCGCGAGCAGCGGATGCATCCGGCCAAGGAGGAAGACGCCGGCCGCGACCATCGCCGCCGAATGGAGATAGGCCGAGACCGGCGTCGGCGCAGCCATCGCGCGCGGCAACCAGAAGTGAAACGGCGCCTGGGCACTCTTGGCCAACGCCGCGATCGCGATCAGCGCCCCGGCGATGGTCACCGTTCTCCCGGCCTGCGCCTTAGCCAGAATTTCCGGCGCCGACGCCGTCCCCAGATCGTTCAGCAACAGCGCACTGGCAGCTATCAGAAAGATGGCGCTGATGATCGTGACCAACAGCGCGGTCAGCGCGGCGCGGCGAGAGTCGGATCGTTGGTGGTCAAAGCCGATCAGGTAGTACGACGTGATCGCCGTCAGGTCCCAGAAGATCACGATCAGGATCAGATCCTGGGCCATAACCAGGCCGATCATCGCCGTCATGAACAGGAGGATCAGCGAAAAGAACCGCGCTCCGCGCTCGGGCCCTGAATGGGTGTGCTTCAGGTGTCGCGGGATATAGCCAGCCGCGAAGATCAGGACAAGCAGGCCGACCCCGGTCGCCAGCAGCGAGTACATCTTCGCGAGACCATCGGTCGCGAGATTGAGCCGGAGNNTAGCGTGGCGACGACGGCCAGCGCAGCGGTTGTGATGGCAAGTGGCGCGGCTGATCTGGGCCAGCGTGCGCCCGATCCCGTTACCAGGCCGGTCCCGACTGCGCTGATCAACAGCGGCATCAGGATCCGGAGCGCGTCTGGCACTCGTGTCTCCCCACCTGTCCAGAATGGCATCGTCGTCTGATTGAGCGATCGATGGGATGGTCGCGCGATCGCCAGATTCTCGGACACACTCGCGACAATCGATCATCGGAAGTATAACCACCAACGTCGTCTGGTAGCCCCGACAGTATCCCCAGCTCCGGCACGTGGACGAGCCATCAGGTGTCGCACAGATCCCGGCAAGGGGCGCCGTTCGCGGCAGCGCGCCTGTAATCAGACGCGACAGCCAGGCGCTATGACGGCTTTGTCACCTCATTTGCGCCGACCCAGCGTTCGTTGGCTTCCTCCCTGTTGGCCCAGCGGAAGAAGACGACCATCAACGCCGCCAGATACAGCGTGCCGGTGCCGATCCACATGATCAGGCCGCCGGCCTGCTGATCGGCAAGAACCGACAGACCAAGCGCCCGCGTCGCGTGCGCATACTCCGGATAGAGCGGCGTCTCCGACATCGTGATCATGGCGCCGACGATCTGCCCGGGGATCGTCTGGAAGAAGAGATAGACGACCTGCATGATCGGCGCGAGCTGTCCGTATTCACGGCCCGGCGCCATGATCGGCCACCAGACGAGAAACGCTGACGCGATGAACCAGACGTGCTCGGCAATATGAACCGGCTGATAGCGCAGCGTCAGGTCGTAGAACACCGGCGCGTGCGAGACCGCGAACGGGATCTGAAACAGCGCAAACGCAAGGATCGGGTGTGTCAATGTGCGCCACACCCGCCAGACCCGCTTCCGTCGGACCAGAGGCGCATACATCCAGACCGGTATGCCGGCATAGAACAGCACCGGCACGACGATCGTGATCAACAGGTGCTGGATCATATGCGCAGTGAGCAGGTAATCGTCGGCTAACACGCCGAGAGGGGAGACCAGGGCGATCAGCAGGGCCGCCATCGCTGAATAGAACGAAACGATACGCCGGACGCCGGCTGGCTCCGAGTCGGGAAACCAGCGCGTGCGGCGCGGACCAACAGCCCGATAGTAGAAGAAGCCAGCGATGTAGACGCCGAGGATAACGCCGGGGTCGAAGGACCAGGTCCAGATCGAGAATGGGGCCGTCGTGGCGAATATGGGAAGAACCATGAATGTAACCATCACCTTGGGGCCGGCCCGGGGAGCAGATGCTCTACTGAGGCCGCCCATTTGCGGCTGGGAAGCGCGACGGGGAGAAGCCAGGCTCTCCCCGCCAGATCATCGTCGCTACCCGAGGCGATCGAACAGTGCCAGGAGCGCCACGAGAATGGAGATTGCTGCCGCGAGCCCGGCGCCGAAGATGAACGTGTACAGCCGGTTGTCGAACTTCAGGTGCATGTAGTACCCGATGACGATCCCGAACTTCAACGCCGAGAGGACGAGCAGGACGTAAACCAGCATGCTCCCGATATCGAGGTAATAGGTTGCCACCTCGAGCGCGGTGATGATCGTCAGGATCGCGGCGATCTTCGCATACGTCTGCCAGGTCGGATGCTCGTGGGCGGGACTCCCGGCTTGTTCTTGTGGAACCGATGACATCGACTCTCAACTCCATCCTGGCCGTGGGCATCCCGCCGGCCGTTTCCAGCCTAATACGGCAGCAGGTAGACGACCGTGAAGATGATGATCCAGACAATATCGACAAAGTGCCAGTAGAGGCCGGCAATCTCGACGTTCAGTGAGCTGGATTTCGTGACCAGCCCTTTCTTGAACGACCCATAGAAGAGCGACAGCAACCAGATAACGCCCAGCGCAACGTGGGTGCCGTGGATACCGGTCAGCACGAAAAACGACGAACCGAACAGATTGGTGCTGATGCCCAGACCGGCGTGCTTGAACTCGGTGAATTCATAAATCTGGCCGCCGAGGAAGATCAGACCCAGTAGCGCCGTCGTCACAACCCAGACCCGGAACAGGTGGATCTTGCCCCGCTGGATCGCCGAGAGCGCCAGCACCATCGCCAGCGAGCTCATCAGCAGGACGAAGCTGGACAGTGACGTGAATGGGATGTTCAGAATGTCCCCGGGGTACGGCCCGACAACACTCCGGTTGCGCGAGACCATGTATCCGGCGATGAGCGCGCCGAAGAACATGCAGTCGGAGGCGAGAAAGGCCCACATCCCGAGCTTCCGGTTGTCGAGACCGGTTGTTGTTGGATGGTCCAGAACGTGATCAGCCATCGTTGCTGTTTCCTGCCCTCTTCAATCCGACTACTTCGCCGAGCGCGTTGCGGGCGCGGCAGCAACCGGTTCGTCATGCGATGTGCCATCACCAACTGCCGGCTGAAGGATCCAGCCAAAGACACCGATGAAGGCGATCGCGGCGCCAAGGACGATAACCACCGGGTTGATCAACAGTCCCAGGAACCCGATAGTAATACCGACCGCCAGGATCAGTGGATAGATCGACGCATTCGGCATATGGAACCCTGTCTCGGCGGGCTCATCGACCGGGTAGATGTTATGCATCCGCTCAGCATCCGTCGACTGCCCATGCTCTCCGGTGCCGTAGACATCGGGGTACTTCTCGGTCCATAGCGGAACGCGCGTCAACACCGTCGGGATATGGGCGAAGTTGTAGAACGGCGGCGGTGACGGGATCGACCACTCAAGCGTATCGGAGTCCCACGGATCGGCGGGGGCCTTCTCTCCGGTCGCCAGGCTCAGCAGCATATTCACCGTAAAGAGGATGAAGCCGAACACCAGAACGAACAGGCCCAGCGAGATAAACAGGTTCCATCCGCCCCAGCCGGTGCTCTCATCGTAGGTATAGATACGCCGCGGCATGCCCTCGAGGCCCACCCAGTGCATCGGCATGAAGACGAGGTTGAAGCCAACGAACATGAAGAAGAAGTGCGCCTTGGCCAGGCCTTCATGAAACATCTTGCCCGCCATCTTCGGGAACCAGTAGTACATCGCGCCCATCAGCCCGAACAGCGAGCCGCCGAACAGCACATAGTGGAAGTGCGCGACGACGAAATAGGAGTCCTGCTGCTGCGCGTCGACCGGCGGCGAGGCGTGCATGACGCCGGAAAGGCCGCCGATGATGAACATCGAGATCATGCCGATCATAAAGAGCATCGGCGACTTGAGGCTCAGGTGGCCGCCCCACATCGTGAAGGTCCAGTTGAAGATCTTCACACCAGTCGGCAGCGCAATCAGCATCGTCGTCAGACCGAACACCGAGGTGGGGACGGGCCCCATGCCAACGGTGAACATGTGGTGCGCCCAGACGCTGAATCCCAGGACGGCAATCGCTATGCCGGAGAAGATGACTGCCGAATAGCCAAACAGCGGCTTGCGCGAGAATACTGGCACGATCTCCGACACGATGCCAAAGGCCGGCAAGATCAGGATATACACCTCCGGGTGCCCGAACACCCAGAAGAGGTGTTGCCAGAGCAACGGGCTTCCTCCCGCTTCGGGAACGAAGAAGTTCGTGCTGAAGAAGCGGTCGAACATCAGAAAGGTGACACCAACCGTCAGCGCCGGGAAGGCCATGACGATCAGAACCGCAGTGATCAGCGTCATCCAGACGAACGGCGGCATCCGCATCAGAGTCATGCCCGGCGCGCGCATGTTGATGATCGTGACGATCATGTTGAACGAGGTCGCCAGCGATGACAGCCCGAGGATCTGAACCCCGAGAACCCACCAGTCAACGTTATGACCCGGAGAGAAGGCGCTGGATGTCAGGTTGGCATAGGAGAACCAGCCTGCGTTCGGCGCCCCGCCGGTGAACCAGCCGAGGTTGATGACGATCGAGCCGAACAGCAACACCCACCAGGAGAACGCGTTCAGCCGCGGGAAGGCGACGTCGCGCGCGCCGATCATCAGCGGCACCAGGTAGTTGAAGAACGCTGCCGACATCGGCATCAGCGCGAGGAAGATCATCGTCGTGCCGTGCATGGTGAACAGCTGGTTGAAGGTATCGGCCGAGACAAAGCTATTGCTCGGCTTCGCCAGCTGGACACGCAGCAGCGACGCCTCGATACCGCCGACGAACAGATAAAAGATCGACAAGAACAGATACATGATGCCGATGCGCTTGTGATCGACTGTCGTAATCCACGACCAGAGCCCCGTCGGCTCAGTGAGGGTCGTTTCGTGCACCGCCCCGACCTGAGAGGGGCGAGCGATCGCCCGCATTGCCATTGATATAACCCCTCGCTAGGTTCTACCCCTACCGCGCGACTATGCCTCGGCCCGCGTTATTGGCCGAGCGACTTGATATACGCGATGAGCTCCTGAATGTCCGCGTCGGTGACACGGCCCTCGAACGACGGCATGATCGGCTGGAAGCCCCCGACGACCTGCGCGTTTGGCTGCAGGATCGACTCCTTGATGTAGGCATCGTCAGCCGTCACCGAAGAGCCATCACTCAGCTTGACGCTGTGGTCGTAGAGTCCCTTCCAGGTCGGTCCAACGCTGGCAGTGCCATCCACAGAGTGGCAACCGGTGCAGCCAAGGCTCTGGGCCAGTTGCTGCCCCCCGCCGCCTGCGGTCGGATTCTTCTGCTCGTTGACCCAGGCATCGAAGTCAGCCTGCGTCTGAGCCTCGACCGTGAAGCGCATGAGCGCGTGGCCGAGACCACAGAACTCCGCACACTGCCCATGGTAGGTGCCGGCCTCAGCGGCCTCCAGCCACATCCGATTCGTTCGGCCGGGGATCAGGTCGGTCTTGCCGGCCAACTGCGGCACCCAGAACGAATGGATGACATCGTTGGACTGCAGGCTAATGTCGACGATTGTCCCGGTCGGGATGTGCATTGCGTTGGTGGTCTTGACTCCAAGCTCGGGATAGGAAAACTCGAAGTAGAACTGGTGGCCGATCACGTCGACCTTGAGCGGCGCCCCCTGATCGGTCGGCGGTTCGGCGAGATCCGCAATGATCTGCAGCGTGGGGATGGCGATAAAGACAAGAACCACGGCAGGAATGATGGTCCAGATGATCTCGAGCTTCGTGTTGCCGTGCACCGGCACAGGTCGCCCATGCGCCGTGCGCGGGGCTCGTCGGAAGCGGATGATCGTGTAGACCAGCAACCCCTCGACGAGGACGAAGACGATCGCAGCACCGATCCAGATCAGCCCGTAGACGTCCCAGATCCGGTCTGCTGCCTCGCCCTTCCTGATGAGAGTCGACTGCGGCGCGCTGCCACAGGCAGTGATCGCCAGAGTCAGCAGTGTCAGTGTAATGATGAGCAACGTCCGCGACAGATAGCCACGATGGCCTCCGCCCGGCCGTCGACCCTGAAGGCGACGAACCATTCCCCCACAAACCTTTCCCCGCGACGACGAACCCCCAGGAGATATGATGCAGGACTGTGTCAGACTGCCCAGTCTAGCATAGATGCCGGCTTCACTCGCCCACCGAACCCCAACCTTAGTACGGTCGACGAACCTGGCGCCTTCTGCAGGGAGATACTGGGTACTCCGCTGCGCCTAGCATAACCGACAAGCGGCAGATGCTCAACACCCCGACGATGAAACCATCCGAAAGTATGGGATCACCTCGCGGCCGAGCGATTCGACGGCCGCCAGAGGATCCGGCCCCAGCGGTGGCCCGAAGCTGAGATGGCGAGCGCCCATCGTCACCAATCCCTCCAGCCGCGGGATCAGGTCAGCCGGCGTGCCAACGACGCCGATGCGCAGCATTCGCTCGTTCACCAGCGCCCGCGCGCCCTCGGGATCTCGGTCGGTCATCAGTGCCCGCTCGATCGGCCGGAAGTCATCCTGGCGAACGCCGAGGCGATCCCAGATCAATGGGCTGAGCGCGTGTCCGTAGTAGGC
>MTKZ01001942.1_pt2 | contig 50835 bp, 41 predicted proteins | sample 1042781 | NCBI WGS metagenome assembly MTKZ01 (sample SAMN06212207, study PRJNA360539) | anaerobic digester metagenome | biome: Wastewater treatment plant; material: sludge; isolation source: anaerobic digester fed with sludge from wastewater treatment plant | place: Denmark: WWTP Viborg ...
GTGCGGATTCCTTTTGAGAGAATGAAGGATGCGCAGTGCCTGATGTTTTCGATGTTATCGTTCATGCCGGGTATGACCGGTATCCGCGGCTGGAGACAGCCGTGAGTGGTGGCGAGGGCGGAGAAGTTATCGAGGATGCGCAAATTGTCCCGGCCGGTGAGCTCCCGGTGTTTTTCACTGTCCATGTGTTTCAGGTCGTAATAGATGAAATCAGCGGACCGTACCAACATATCCATGAGGGACCTGTCGAAAAAGCCGCATGTTTCGACCGTAACGGTGATGCCCCGCTTGTGGAGAAGCTGGCAGGCCTGCTCAAGAAAAGCAGGATACATAAGAGGCTCGCCGCCGGAGAAGGTGACGCCGCCGCCGGACTCCCGGAAAAAATCTATATCCATGGCAAGCTCGGCAGCAAGATCATTGGGCCTCCATTCCTCACCGATAAGGGTGAGGGCACCGCCGGGGCACGCCTTCGCGCAATCGCCGCAGGCGTTGCACCGCGAATAATCTATGCGCCGGTCATTGCCCCGGATGATGGCCCCGCATTGGCATGCCGCCTGGCACGAGCCGCACCCGATGCAGCGTTCATGCCTGAAGGAGATTTCGGGTTTGGCTGAAAGGGTTTCCGGGTTCTGGCACCAGATGCACCGGAGGGGACAGCCTTTGAGGAACACAGTTGTCCGGATACCCGGTCCGTCATGGAGGGAAAACCGCTGGATATTGCTGATGATGGCCTTCTCAAGGCCTTCTGATGAAGGTTTTGTGCTCATAGTGCACGCATTTAAAAAATGCCGGATGATCCTGTTTAATAATAAATTGTTTGAATGTCAATAAGATCATGGGGACGCAAATTGCCTCAAAAAAATGTTCCAGAGGGGGTGGATAAAAGAAGGCGGATCCAGATCCGTTCTGTCAGGGATTGGTCTTCCGATAGCTGCCGGGCGTAGTACCGGTCCAGGCTTTGAAGGCATGATAGAAGTTTGCCACATTCTGATAACCTAACTCGGTTGCAATTTTTTCTATCGGCAGACTCGTTGAAGCAAGGAGATCGAGAGCCTTCTTTTTCCGGATCTCATTGGAAAGATTTTTGAACGATATGCCTTCTGCGGACAGGTGTCGCCTCAGCGTTCGGGTCGACATGTTCATCCTCCGGGCCAGTTTATCGAAACCGGGAGACTCGGCCTGCGGAAACAGCAGTTCCTCTTGTATCTTGTCCAAAGTCGACTTTTTCTCATTCAGGCGCGCATAGGCACAATTGCATTCTTTTTCATACATGTCTTTGGTCAGGGCATTGGCGAGGGGCAAACGGGTGGTCAAATAGTTTTTATCGAAAATGATCTGAAATTTGTCTGCATTGAAGGTAACCGGGCAGCGGAACATATCCTGATAGGTCCTGGCGTATTCAGGCCGGGGATACGTCAGCGTTATCCCTTTCAGAATGAAAGGAGCGCCCAAAGCATTGCAGGCCAGGGTATAGGCGGACGCCAAATCACGCTCGCATAGGAAGCGCCTCAGATCGCCAAATACGACCAGTTCCCTGCAGCTCATCATGGCGAGATCGTCTTTGACGATCAGTTCATATTGGCAATAGGTCTGTGTGAGATCAATGTACTTGAACATGATGCGGAACGCATCGAGGGCTGTTTCACAAAACATGGCCGGTATGGCAACCCGACTCATGGCGCTGGCATTGTGCAGTTTGCCTATTTCCAGCCCGAGCTTCGGGTCGGGAATGAGAGAGATGGCTCTCCGGAAGATCTTCAGTTCCTCCTGCGGGGTGATGAACATTTCGGGATCGGTCAGGTCACTGGCATTCAGCATGCTGCCATACAACAGCACCTCGGCCGGGATGCTGAACTTCTTTGCGTAATCGGCCAGTATCCTTATGCTGTAAATGGACCGCCGAAGCTGCAGACGGTCTGTTGACTTGATATGAATTCTGCTGAGATCGATTGGTTGTTTCATAAGCAACGATCGATGGAGCACCCTTTCTTCACAATTGAAGAGGACCCTCGAACAACGCATCGCAGGAAAGGCCTCATCTGAAAGTCAGCCGTCCGATACTAACAACTTATCCGTCAACGAAGCAACATACTGTTAAGTTTTTTATACTATACAATTTATTACTACAATAGAGAATATGATTAAAGGCCATATATATTGTGATTAGCGGTCACGGGCCTATGAGTGTTCGCCATCGCCAGACGCCATGCGGTGGTCCAACTGTGCCGGAAAACCCTACTGAATTTCAACTGTATCATTCATCCGATATTTTTTTTTACTCTCGTGGAACACTGAGATCTCCGGACAGAGGACACCCCGGTGACCGAAACTCACAAATGAAATGACCCCTCGGCAATATTGTTTTGGGCAACCCCGCCTGATATTGAAGCATACACAAGAGAATCAGGCAACATGAATATTTGAACAGGGATCGATGGCTTATCTTTCAATGCTGGAAAGGAGAGTTATCCAATGTCAACAAGCAGCAAATGGAGTTATCTCAGTGATCCGCCCGTTCAGGGAAGCCCCTTTAGCATTATCCTGGATGAGGACAAGTGCATCGGCTGCGGCATGTGCGTCAAGCAATGTCCTGCCCAGACTATCGGGATGGAGGATCGAGAGCCATCCATTCACCAGGAGCCGGCCTGCCAGCATCAATGCCCCGCCGGAATCGATGTCCGGCGTTACCTCCATCTCCTCACCCATGGCGGGTCTTTTGAAGACGCATGGAAGGTCATCACGGAAACAAACCCGATGCCGGCCACAACGGGCAGGGTCTGCCCCCACCCCTGCGAATCGGGATGCAACCGGAATGCTGTCGACGAATCCCTGAGCATCAACAGTGTCGAGCGGTTTATCGGCGATTACGCCATAGAGAAAAAACTCCGCTTCCCCAAAAAGAATCTTTTGTCGGGTAACAAAGTGGCGGTCATCGGGTCGGGACCTTCCGGATTGTCCTGCGCCTACCACCTGTCGCTTGCCGGATATCCCGTTACCATATTCGAATCCCAATCCCAGCCCGGAGGTATGCTGCGATATGCCATCCCCTCCTACCGGCTGCCCAAATCTGTCCTGGATGAAGAAATCCAAAGGATCGCCGATCTTGGCGTCGAAATCCGCTGCAACGCGGAAGTGGGCAAAACCGTATCGCTGGAAGATCTCCGGAAAGATTTCAGGGCGGTTTATGTGGCGATTGGTTGCCAGGACACAAGCAAGCTCGGGATTGACGGAGAAAATGAAGAGCTTGTCCATTCCGGGCTGGAATTTCTGAAGCAAGCCGCACAGGGATGCAGCGATTTTTCGGGAAAGCAGGTCATTGTTGTCGGCGGCGGCAATACGGCCATTGATGCGGCCCGCTCCCTGAGGCGCATGGGCGCCAACGTTACTGTACTTTACAGGCGGACGATGAAGGACATGCCGGCCCATGAAACAGAGGTCGCCGAGACGCAGGAGGAAGGTATTACCCTGCAGTTTCTCTGTGCCCCCGTCGGGATAAAAAGAAACAATACATCCCTCACTGTGACCTGCATCAAGATGGAAAGCGGAGAAAAAGACGCTTCGGGAAGGGCACGGCCCGTTCCTGTTGCCGGCAGTGAATTCACGGTGGAAGCGGACGTGGTGATATCGGCGATCGGACAGGTTATCGCATCGGAAGGATTGACCAGCCTAGTCAACGGAAAGAAAGCCATCGAGGCCGGCCCCAATGGCGTCACAGGTATGAAAGGCGTGTTTGCCGGAGGCGATGCGGTCTCGGGACCGGCAACCGTTACAGCGGCAATCGGCGCCGGACGCAGAGCGGCTGAAGCTATCGATGCCTATGTTCAGGGCAGAGAACTCTCGGACGGCGAAAAGCTGGAAATCTCATACAAGGACATGCCCTTTAACGAATACGACAAAATTCCCCGCAGCCACGCCCCTCTGCTGCCCGTTGCCGAACGGCTCAAAAATATCGACACGGAGGTTCATCTCCCGCTTCATGCCGATCAGGTCATGGCGGAAGCCAGACGTTGCATCCGCTGCGGCAGCTCAAAACCGGCATTTATCGGTATGCCTTACTTCGGGAAAATCTGCCTGGCCTGCCGCGACTGCGAAGCAGTGTGCCCGAATCAGGCCCTTCGTTTTCCCCATTACTATTTTGTTGAAAAGGGCCGCTGGCACTATGAATTCGATTACCCCAAAAAGACGGGAGGCGGATATCCCAATCCCCTCCGGGCGGCAGAGGCGCCTTCGTTCAGTACCATCGCCTCCCAGCTGACCGAAACGGAAAAGGTGATCTATCAGCGGAGGTCCACGCGGATCTATAAGCCCGACCAGGTGCCTGATGATATGCTTCACCGGATTCTGGAGGCAGGAAGGTTTGCCCCTTCGGCGGGTAACTGCCAGGGATGGAAATTCACCGTACTTCAAGACCGGGCTTTGATGGACGATATCAGTGATGGAACCAGGAAGTTCCTCCATGCTTTTTCCAGACTCTACCAGGGCAAAAGCCTGCCACGCACTCTATTGAAAAATATGCTGGCTGTCTTAAAGCCGGATGGCATCGACCAGCGTCCCATGCTGGCCATCCAGGCCCTGATGACCCCCAAGTACAGAAAAGAGCCGCAAAGCGTCTTTTTCAATGCCCCCACGGTCATCCTCATTCTTGGTCATAAGCAATACATCTCGGACATGGCTTTCGGAACCGGGGTCTGCGGCCAGAATATCGTTCTGGCNNTTGAACATGGATCCGAGAATGAAGAGATACAGGGAACGGCTGGGCATTGTCTGGCCTTATGAAACCGTGGCGGAGATCATCGCCGTCGGCTATCCGGCAGTACAGACGGATCGTGTTGTGGAGAGGGAGTTTCCCAAAATTGTCTGGGTGAAATGATTGAAAGGATCACGGGTGTAAACGTGATTTCGAAAAACACGAGAAAGGATCGATAAGATGGAAAACATTTACATTATCGGCGTCGGGATGATCCGGTTTGGAAAATATCCGGATCAGACGGTGCAGACCATGGCGCATGAAGCCATTGGACTGGCCCTGAAGGATGCGGGTTTGGCGACGGAGGACATTGAGGCGGTATTCTTTGCCAATACCTTCTGGGGAATGTTCGACAACCAGCATTCCATCCGCGGGGAGGTGGTCATGCGGAACATGGGCGTCGGGTCAATCCCCGTCACCAACGTGGAAAACGCCTGTGCGGGTGGATCGACGGCATTGCACGCGGCCTGTACGGGAATTAAGGCGGGCATGTACGATGTGGCCCTGGCCGTGGGTTCTGAAAAAATTACGAATCCGAACAAGGCTCTTTCTCTGGGAGCTTATGCCACGTGCATGGATGTGGGCAACTTTGAAAAACACATTAATAACATCATGGAACTGAGTAAAACCTTCACGGTGAAGCTCCCGGAGGATCAGTCGGCACCCGGAGAAGGCCGCAGCATTTTCATGGATGCCTATGCGCTGGGCGCACGGTGGCACATGAGCCGTTTCGGCTCAACCCAGCAACAGCTCGCGGCGATCTGCGCCAAGAATCATTTCCATGGGTCGCTCAACCCCTTGGCCCAGTATCAGCATACGATGACCATGGAGGAAGTTCTGGCGGACAAGGCGGTCGCCTACCCGTTAACGCGGGCAATGTGTGCCCCGGTCGGCGATGGGGCTGCCGCGGCCGTTGTCTGCTCGAAAGAATACCTCAAGAAACTGGTAAACGCCCGGCCGGTCCGGATCCGGGCATCGATACTTGGCAGCGGCGCCGACCGTGATATCAATGCGCCGGACATCGGAGAGCGTCTGTCTAAGAAGGCTTACAATGCGGCGGGGATCGGCCCGGAAGAAATTGACTTTGCCGAGCTCCATGATGCCACATCCTGGGGAGAACTCCATCAGACGGAGTCGATGGGTTTTTGCCCCATGGGGGAAGGTGGACCGTTTGCGGAATCCGGGGCCACAAAATTGGGCGGGAAAATGCCCATCAACACCAGTGGCGGCCTGGAATGCAAGGGGCACCCCATCGGGGCTTCCGGTCTCTCCCAGATTCATGAGCTGGTCCTCCAGCTCCGGGGCGATGCCGGAAACCGGCAGGTAGACGGGGCCAGAATCGGACTGGCAGAAAACGGCGGAGGCAACATTGGTGTGGAAGAGGCAGCGATGGGAATCCATATCCTGGAAAAAGTGAAATAACATGAATCGAAAAGCCCGCACAGGCTTGAAGAAAAAACAAAACTTCATATGAGTCGTTTAACGCAATAACGGAGGTTACTATGCAGGAAGAAAAGGTACAGGGATTATTTTCCTATGAGATTCAGTCAAAATATGAGGAGAAACCGGATTTCAGGGTGCTGACATTTGAAAACGGCGATTGGCCTGAGGAAACGGTCACCTACGCGGACATTTTTCAGAAAGGGTGCAAACTGGCATCGGCCATGACGGAGGCCGGCATCGGCAGGGGCGACCGGTTCAGCGTCGTTATGAAGAATCATCCGGAATTTGTTTACTGCATGATGGCCGCTTCACTGATCGGCGCCGTTATTGTTCCCATCGATCCGCGGTCGAGAGGAAACAAGCTTACCTACCAGGTCCGGGACTCCAATTCCAAAGGAATCATTTTCAGCAACGAGTATGCGCCGGAAGTGATAAAAACGCTGGAAGAAATTCCCCAGGTGAAAGTCATCGGAATCTTGTACAAACCCGGCTTTGAAATGCCACGCCGCGATCAGTATCCGGACCTGGCCGCTTTCCTGAACGGCCCGAATGCAGATCCACCCGCGGATCGCAACCGCGATCCCCGTTCACCGTTCGAGATCATCTATACCTCGGGCACCACGGGAGATCCCAAGGGGGTTGTCGTCAAGTCCGACCGTCTTCCCATGTTTAAGCTGCTTGCCCAGCTTATCTGGCAATACACCAATGATGATGTTCTGTACACCGGGCTGTCCATGTCGCACGGCAACGCCCAGTCCGTGACCCTGAGCCCGGCGCTCCTTCTCGGCATTCCCGCCATTGTCAGCCGGTCATTCACCAAGAGCCGTCTATGGGACATCTGCCGCAAGTACGGTGTAACGAGCTTTTCCCTGCTGGGCGGCATGATGATGGGCATTTACAGTGAGAAGAAAAAAGATAACGACGGGAATAATCCCGTCCGCAAGGTCCTCAGCGCCGGCACGCCCCTGCCGATATGGAAGGATTTCGAAGAGCGCTTCCAGGTCAAAATTCACGAATGGTACGGTGCTGTGGAGGGAGGTTTTGCCCACAACGCTCCGGGCACCGGACCTGTGGGTTCCTTCGGCAAACCGATTGAAGGGATCATGGAAATGAAGGTGGTCCATGAAGACGACACGGAGTGCAAGCCCGGCGAAATCGGTGAACTGATTTGCCGGATGGTTGGCTCCAAGAAAGAGGAAGTGGAATACCACGGCAAGAAAGACGCATCGGCGGCAAAGACCCGCGGTGGCTGGCTGCGCACGGGCGATATGTGCCACCGGGACGCCGAAGGCTGGTTATATTTTGACTTCCGCAAGGGTGGCGGGCTCCGGCGTCACGGGGATTTCATCCTTCCCGAATACGTCGAAAAGGCCCTGGCCGATCTTCCGGAAGTGAACGATGTCTGTGTTTATGGCATTCCCTCCAGCACCGGCGCCCCCGGCGAGAGTGACATCGTGGCGGCCATCGTCCCGGCCCATGGAAGCTCAGACATCGATGCGAAGAAAATCCAGACGGCTTTGGCAAAAAGCCTGGAGAAGAATTCGATTCCTTCCTATCTTCAGATTGTATCTGAAATTCCCAAAACCGCGTCGGAAAAAAATCTCGACAGAATTCTCCGGGATGAATTCCAGCCCGATGCACCCAATGTCATCAGCCTGGGGTGACAGGAAGAAAATAGAGGCCCGGTGATGACCCGCCCTTTGTTGAAGTGAAGCATAACGGTTTACCCGGCACCCTGTGATGAAATGAAAATCTTCGACGCAAACATAATGATTGGGAAAGGAGGAGGTATGCTGAACAGATCGGAGGTGAAATCCTATATATCGCGGTTTCCCCGGTTCGAGGATGAAACCCTGGCGCTTTATTATGCGCCGCGTATGCCCAAGGCCATAATCAAAGAAACGGAGAAAGTGGTTGCGCTGGCACGCAAGTTTAATGACGAGGTTGCCAGGCCCCTGTGCCTCGAGATCGATCGCAAGACCCACGAAGATCCGGATTACTTTCCCTTGGAACTGGTGAAAAAGGCAAATGAATGGGGGTTCTACACCCTGTGGATACCAAAACTTTTCGGGGGAAAGGGCTACAACATGCCCTCCTTGTCTTATTTCCTCGAGGAGATCGGATCGGTCTGTGTCGGCATCTCCAATGTGATCGGTGTACATTATCTAGGCATGGCAGCCTGCATGATGCTATGCAACACCAAAGTCATAAAAAAGGTACTAAGCGAGGTGGCCGAAGGCGAGAAAGCGGGTGATCCATGCCTCATTTCCTATGCCATTACCGAACCCGGTGCCGGCACAGACGTGGAAGAGGTGGAACTGGAGGCAAGGGGCAGGCTTGGCTGCCAGGCTAAAAAGGTGAAGGGCGGCTACCTTCTCAACGGCAGCAAGGTTTTTATCTCCAATGGGCACCTTTCGAAGTGGTCTGTCGTTTACGCTTACACTGACTTGAAAAGGGGCGCGGATACCAAGGTGGCCCTGATGGTGAAGCAGGGCATGAAGGGTTTTTCCCTCGGCAGGCACGAGAACAAGATGGGCCAGAGGGCCTGCCCGGCCAGTGTGCTCAACTTCGAGGACTGCTTTGTCCCGGACGAACTGGTGGCTGTGGATGCCGATTCAATCAAATCCTTTACGAAGAAGTCTCCCCGCGACATGAACATGCAGCACATCGATTATGTCTTTTCCCTTTCCAGGGCGGGAGTGGGAGCATTCGGCATCGGGGCAGCGCGCGGCGCTTTCGAGGCCGCTCTACGGTATGCGAACGAAACCGAGATCGATGGTAAGCCCATGGTCTGCTACGAATGGGTCCAGTGTAGACTGGCCGAGATGTACGCCAATGTCAGGCTTGGCAGGCTCGCTTATAACGAGGCCAACCTGGCCAACCAGCACCGGGGGACCTATAACCTCCTCCAGATGAAGCCGATCTACTACTACCTGAAGTATACGCCCTTGCCCTTTTTCAGCACGATCATTTCGCCTCTGCTCAACACATCCTTCGCCACCTGGCTTTTGAGTAAATGGTACATCGACTGGCAAAAACCCGGTGACCAGCACCTGACGACAGGCCTGGCTTCCATGGCAAAATTTTCCTGCACGGATTTCGGAGTCAGGAACTGCCAGATGGCCCTTGAGCTTATGGGTAAGACAGGTCTCAGACAGGACAACGGTGCGGAGAAGATCCTGCGCGACGCCAAGCTCCTCCAGATTTATGAGGGCACCAACCAGCTTAACCGGATCAATCTTTTCAAGTCCATTATTGCCCCTGCCAGTCCCAAGGCAGCATTCTTTGAAGAATAGTGAAGGAGGACGCCATGCTGACTGCATTGAACAAAGACCTGAAACCGTTTGAAGAGCTCATTACCTCGTTTTCCAGGGGGGAACTCAAACCGCATGTCGAGGAGCACGACCGGTTTCCCTTCGGCACCCTTGACGTCAATCTCATTGAGGATGCCTTCCGTAAGATTTTCGATCTGGGGTTTCTCGGCATCATGCTGCCCGAAAAATTCTCAGGCATAGGCCAGGGGATCAGCGCCATGTGCATGATGCTGGGTCACGTCGCAGAGGTGGACGCATCCTACTCCCTGATCATCCTGACAAACTCCCTGTCCCAGCAAATCATTCTCAATGCCGGTGCCGAAGAGATCGCGGAAAAGGTCTACCCCTCCGCAAACAGCGCGAGGGAATATCTCATCTCCTTCCCGTCATTCACCGATCCCGGTCAGGCAACAATTCTGCCGCAGGTTTCATCAGGGCGTGAAGGCTATACGATTACCGGCAAGCTTGATTATCTCGTTCTGGGCAACTTCTCGAATTGGGCTGTCCTGCCGGCCCGGACTGCCGGCAGCAAGGCCTATTCCTTCTTCCTGGTGAATCTCAATGATCAGGGTGTCACGAAGAGCAACCCCATCTTCAGCCTGGGACTGCATGCCTGTCCCATCGTCGACATTGCACTCGACAATGTCAGCGCCCGGATCATCGGCGAGGAAGGACATGGACAAAAGTATTTTGATATGACATCCAGAATCATGCATGTGGCCACTGCCGCCATTAACGCGGGCATCATGAGGGGCTCCCTCAAGGAAGCCATTGAATACACAAAGGAGCGGGAACAGGGAGGAAAAGCTGTCATCAACTGGTCAGAAGTGAGAATGCTTCTGGCCAACATGGCGATCAAGTCCAAGGCGGCAGAGCTTTGCGTGACCCAGACCTGCAAAGCTATCGATGAAAACCTCAGGGACTGGGGTTGGATCAGCATTGCTTCCACGCTGCATGTCCATGATCTTGCCTGCGACGTCGTCACCGATGGCGTTCAGTTGCTGGGCGGCTACGGGTACATGAAGGATTACGGTCAGGAGAAACGCTACCGGGACGCCAGACAGGTCCAGGCCCTTCTCGGTTTGGTTCCGCTCAAGAAGCTGGCGCTCATCAATGAACACATCGCGTGAAGGGATTTATGAAGAACATTCTGATTACCGGTGTTTCAGGATACTTCGGGCAAAAGATTGTCTCTTTTTTTGAGAATAAAAAAGAAATTGAAAGCATATGCGGGATCGATATCAAACCACCCGCGTTCCATTCAACCAAGTTGTCATTTGTCAAATGCGATGTCAGGGCCGATCTTAAGGAGGCATTCAACGGAAGAAAGATAGACTGTGTGATTCACACCGCTTATATCTTGCCTCCTATTCATGACACAGCCTTGATGGAAGACATCAATGTGAATGGCACAAAAAATGTCCTGAATGCGGCAGCTGTCCATGGTGTCGGACAGATTCTGGATTGTTCTTCGGGCACCGCTTACGGGTTTCATCCCGATAATCCCAAATACCTGGTCGAGGAAAGCCCGTTGCGGGGCAACGACGATTTCACGTATTCCAAAAACAAGAAGGAGATTGAGGCATGGATAAGGGGTTTTGAAAAGGAGCATCCCGACATCCTCCTGACCACAATCCGCCCCTGTTTTGTGGTTGGGCCGGGGTTCACCAACCCCCTGGCGCGGCACCTGTGCAAAAAAATCTGCATCCTTCCTGACAAAACGGCACCCTTTCAGTACATCCACGAAGATGATCTGGTAGATATCATGTACCATCTGCTGAAGAAGAGAAAGAAAGGGATATACAATCTGGCTGCGGACGGAACCATGACCTTCGACGAAATGATCCGTATCCTTGGCGGATATCCCCTGAAAATGCCGGCAAGGCTTTTGTGGCCATTAAACAATTTAGCGTGGCGTCTTCGCTTGTCCTTTATGACCGAGTTTCCGAGTCCCTGCCTGAACATGATTCGTTACCCGTGGATCGTGAGCAACGCCAAGATTAAAAAGGATCTGGGATACCGTTTCAAATACACGACCCGAGAGGCCTTTGAGGATTTTGTCCGCCATGTGAAGTCATCGGGCCATTTGCGGGCATAACCCGGTATGTGAACGATTCGAACAAGGATTTACAAATAAAAGGAGATTAATGTGGCGCTGATACTGAAGGGGAAAAACGTCCTGGTCACCGGCTCCGCCATGGGCATTGGCAGGGGATTGTCGGAATGTTTTGCGCGGCAGGGGGCAAACATTGTTTTGGTGGATCTTCCCGCACAGAAAAAGAACCTTGAAAGCTGGGCTGCGGAGCTTCAAAATACGTTTCAGATAAAAACCTGGACCTTTTACACAGATCTTACAGGATCTGACGGTCCCGAACGGTTACATGAGAATATTATGCAGCAGGTGAGCGAAGTCCATGTCCTGGTAAACAACGCTGGAGTCTGCTGGTTCGGGCGGTATTCGGAGATGCCCCTGGAAAGACTGTCAGGCATGATTCTGCTCAACTGCCTGGCCTATGCCAAAATGACCCGGCTGTTTCTTCCTGCCATGATCAAACGCAATAATGGAGGGGTTCTGAATATTTCTTCTGTCTCGGCATTCCAGCCAGTACCGACCCTCGGGCTTTACGCCGCCACCAAGGCCTTTACGCAAAGCCTGACTGAAGCGGTTAGGGCAGAACTTCCTGCAGGAAGCAAAGTGACGGTATCGACACTCAACCCGCCTTTCACCAGAACGCACCTTATCGACAATGCCGGTGTCCCCTCTGATTATATACCCATTAAAATGTCCTTCATGGGTATTGAGGAAGTCGTGTCGTCAGGGGTTAAGGCGTTCATACGCGGCAAAGAACGGTATGTCCCCGGTTTGCACAACCGGATTTTATATCTCGGTTTCTCCAAGCTTATCCCTCACCGTTTATCCAGTAAGCTCTCCCGGTTGCTTACCCGCCGGCTTTCCGATTTTGTTCCCGCAAGGCTTGCGTTGCTCTTGAGCCGTCAAAAATCGAACGAGCGCTGACCACACCCATGTAGAAATACATTCGATAAGTGTTCATGAACGCTTTTCTAAAAATCCTTGGTATCAGAAATAGCAATTGGATGAGGCAAGAAGATTATTGAGGATGGAATCTTATTAACAACAATTAAAATGATTAGAGCAAACCTGTTATTCTCTTTGACCTTGGTCGATGTTTGACCTATAATTATCATCCAATGTGTCGGTATTCTAAACAAGGAGAACAACATTGTATTTGAAATCATGGAATGCTTGTCTGTCATTGTTTATGGTCATCCTGATCATCTTATGTGTTTCAGTCTCTTCTTACGCCGATTCATCAAAGAAAATTACAAAAACGAAGATCATCAGGTTTATTCCATTAATTCCTTCAGAAAAAAGAGAAGGTTCCTGCTGGACCAATTCCAATATTATTCAACGTTCAGATGCCTGGCGATGCATGATAGGCAATGAGATCTTTGACCCGTGCTATACCGCCCGGGACAAAACAACTATTGTCTGTGGCTCCAGCCCCGATGTTGAAAAACCAACAGGATTCGTCCTTAAGCTTACCGAACCGTTGCCGAAACCTTATGTTTCCAGGTGCCCTTCTTCATCCGCATCGATGATTGAACTGGAAGACGGAACAATCTGTGATGCTATCTCTGGCGCGTCGGGTGCCACCGATGGTGTCAGAACGGAAAGAATCAGCTATTCCTGTCGAATGAGCAGTAAGAATATGGTGATTTTTGGTGATATAAAAGCGGGAAAAGTCTGGATCGCGGAAAAAGGCATTCTCGTTGAACAAAAGACAAAGGATGATCTGCCGCCCATGCTGGTAAAGGATCTTCGGAAGGTGAAAATCAGAACGGCCTGGCAGTGATATAATGTGATGCTGCCCGGTTTGGAAAGTGTTGGTATCACGTTGGACTGATCTTTTCAAAGAAAGGAGTAATGCCTGTGAAGCCTGTAACAACCATTGTCGTCATCCTTCTGCTGGCCATATCTTTCGCACAACTGCTGATGCTTATTTTTCAGGTCGAGGTTATTGCGGCAGGATTTCACGTTCCGGTCTGGTTGAGTGTCTTCGGGGTTATCATCCCGGCCCTGCTGGCTTTCCTGCTGTGGAGGGAGAATAAAAAATAGCTTCCGATGAAGCTCTCGCCGATTATAATTGTTTGACACCCCAACTCACGATCGAAAACGAAGCAAAAAGAAAGCCCTTCCACCAGCCATGACCCGGAAACGAATCATCACATCCAGAATTCCGCCGCTGCCATCAAAGAGTTCCCTAGTGTGCTATTTGGCCGGCAGATTTTCCTATCTGACACAGAATCAATGGAGGGATGAGATTTTTTGCGGCAAGATCTTGCTGGGCGGTTTAATCGTTACCGATCCTGTAACACCGATCAATGGCGGCGAAACACTGGCCTGGGATGGAAGCCGTATCATTGAACCGGACGTCGATATAAATATTTCTGTTCTCTATGAAGACGAATGCCTGATTGCCGTCAACAAAACAGGCAATCTGCCGGTGCACCCCGCTGGACGGTATTTCAACAACACACTCGTTGCCATACTGGAAGACCGTTACGGGCGCAAGGTTTATCCGGCACACCGTATTGATCGCGAAACATCGGGCGTGATCCTTCTGGCCTTTGATGGAAAATACGCGGGCGCTCTTTCTGACTCGCTGGCGAAGGGTTCAAAAGAGTACCTGGCGCTGGTACATGGATTGTTCCCCGGGGAGGAGATGATGGTTGATTTGCCTTTAGGATCCGATAATGAATCCGCCGTTGGCAAGAAACGCAAGGCAAAAGCGGGTGGCACAGAAACGGCCCTTACGAGATTTCGAAAAGTTCTTTGGGCGGGAGAGTTTCCCCTTGTCCGGTGTTTTCCCGAAACAGGGCGGATGCATCAGATCCGCGCCCACCTGGAAGCCGCGGGTTATCCCATTGTCGGTGATAAACTCTATGGCAGGGACAAAACCGCTTTTCTTGACTTTATCAGGCATGGATACACTTCCGAAATGGAAAAGCGTCTTCTCCTGCCGCGTTCGGCGCTGCATGCCGCCAGGCTGGTTTTTTTGCACCCGCAGACCGGGAGAAAAATGATCGTACGTGCACCGCTTCCAAAGATGTTTGCGGATTTTATTTGTTCACAAAAAAACAGGACGGATCTGTAAAGGATCATCATTAAGTATCCGCTCCTTGATGCTTGCCGAAAAGGCTGGAAAGGTTTATATATATTTGGAGAATTACAACTGATTGGCAGGAAAATGAAAATGAAAAAAAATATGAATCTCGAAAAGTACACGCAGGCCATTGCCCTGAAGGACGGTTCAATGATCAATTTGAGAGCCATCAGGGTTGATGATGAAGAAAAACTGATTGCTTTTGTTAATCGTCTCAGCGATCGCAGCAAATTTCTCCGTTTTTCCGGGATGACTGCCTTTACCCCTGAAGATGCCCGTCGCAGTGCAACCGTTGATTACCGTGACCGTTTTGCCATGGTGGCTGTCCGTGGAGAGGGGGCGGATGAAAAGATCATCGGGGTCGGGCGGTATCATAGGATAGACAATTCCAATAAAGCGGAAACATTCGCTGTCGTTGAAGATTGCTATCAAAAAATGGGAATCGGGACACATCTGTTTGTGATGCTGGCTTACGCGGCAAAGGAACGCGGTGTTGATTTTTTCGAAGTGGAGATTCTTCGCGAGAATACAGAAGTAATCAAAACGATGCAGAGAAGTGGCCTTGAGCTGGTCGGCAAGTCGGAGAAGAACGACAAATGGAGAGCTACTTACCGTCTTGTACCAACGCTTTCTGCAGAAATTAAGCAGGAAGAACACGAGAAAATATCCTCTGTTGCTTCCATTACAAGATTTATGAGACCAAAGTCCATAGCCGTACTGGGAGCATCTAATAAGCCCGGCATCGGCAATGAGTTTATCAAAAACCTGATTGGTTACGGTTATAAGGGAGTCATCTACCCTATTAATCCCCGGGCAGAATATATTTCATACATCAAAACGTATCCTTCCATTATGGATGTGCCGGGCGATGTCGATCTTGCGGTAATGGTTGTTGCCAGCGAAAAGGTGCAGCCGCTGGTTGAAGAATGCGCGAGAAAGGGCGTAAAGGCACTGGTGGTGATAACGGCCGGATTTTCGGAAATGGGCGGGGAGGGTATCGAAAGAGAAAAAAAGCTGATCAGCGCCGCCCGGGCTTATGGCATGCGCATTATCGGCCCCAACTGTCTCGGCATTATCAACAACGATCCCGATGTCATCATGAATGCATCATTTGCAGGCGGTGGCAACGTGCGATTTGGCAAAATTGCGTTGGGGTCGCAAAGCGGAGCTCTGGGTGGGGCTCTCCTGCTCTACTGCAGAAACATCGGTATGGGACTTTCCAGTTTCTTCAGCATCGGTAACCGTGCGGATGTGTCCGACAATGAGCTTTTACAATACTGGGCGGAAGATAAGAATACCAATGTTATCCTGCTTTATCTTGAGTCCTTTAAAGAACCACGCAGATTCGCACGCATTGCCCGTGAAACCACGCTAAAAAAACCTATCCTTGTCGTAAAGAGCGGGCGTTCTTCCGTGGGGGCCCGTGCCGCGGCATCGCATACAGGAGCGATGATGTCGGATGACATCGCCAGTGATGCACTCTTCAGACAAGCAGGCATTTTACGGTGCGACACCCTGGAGGAATTCTTTAATGCGGCCATTTTGCTGGATTACCAACCCCTTCCGAAAGGCAATAAAGTAGCGGTGCTGACCAATGGAGGCGGCGCGGGCATTATGGCTGCTGACGCGCTCTCTGCCAAAGGTTTTCAGTTTCCGGTATTGTCGGAAAAGACAAGAAACGAATTAAAGTCGTTCCTGCCATCCAAGTCAAGCTATGTGAACCCGATCGACACGACAGCAGGAGTTATGCCTGACCAATATGCAAGAACGATGAAACTATTACTGGAAGAAGATATCGATGCCCTCATTGTGATTTATATCCGGCCAATCCCGGAACTGTTGGAACCCATGATTCAGGCTATCCGGCAGGTTGCGCCTGAATTCCGTAAGAAGGGTATCCCTGTCATGCTTTCTTTGCTGGGTGCAGACCCGAAATACAAACTGATCGGGTCCCCGGAAGAAGGTTATATCCCCGAATACACTTTTCCCGAGGCAACCGCGTTTTCCCTGGCCAAAGCGTATGAATACTATGAATACACAAGACAACCGAAAGGCAAAATACCAAAATTCGATGAAATCAATAAAAAGGCCGCTGAAGCCATTATTAAAGCAGCCCTGGAAAGAAGCCGTTCTGCTCAGACATGGCTGGACTCGGATGAGATTGCTAACCTGTTTGATATTTACGGTATCCGCTCTGCCGGTTCCAGAATCGCCCTGACGGCTCAAGAAGCCGCACAGACCGCAGAGCGCATCGGTTATCCGGTGGCGGTGAAGCTCTACTCTCCGACGATAACCCACAAAACCGATGTGGGAGGTGTCATTCTGAATTTAAAATCAGCGGATGCTGTAATCGACGCCTACAATCAGGTCCGTAAGAACCTCGATCAAATATCCAGAGGAAATGAAATGAAAGGCGTTACGGTCCAAAAAATGCTTGCAGGCGGTGTGGAACTCATTGTTGGTGTAACCCAGGACAAAAACTTCGGTCCGTTAATCATGTTCGGGTTAGGTGGTGTCTACGCTGAACTCTTTAAAGATGTCACTTTTAGAATTCATCCGTTGACGGATGTTGATGCAGATAGCATGATCAATGCTTTTAGATCTCATAAAATCCTGGATGGCTGGAGAGGCGCTCCTCCTTCGGATATTCACGCCATCAAGGAACTGCTGCTGAGGATCTCAGCCCTGATAGAAGATATTCCCGAGATACAGGAAATGGACTTGAATCCGATTATGGCCATGGGAACCGGTCAGGGCTGCTGCGTGGCGGATGCCCGCATATCGATCATGCCCGTTAATGAATAACTGGATGGACTTGCGGTCAAGCAGGCTGTATTTCTGCCCCTGCCTTTTTAATGTCGGGACTGTTTTCGCAGTCCGTCCAGAAATCTGTCCAGTGTTTCCGCGTATAGAGATCGGTATTCATCTTTACCCAGGATGGTCTTCTCCAGTTTTTTTAGCTGGATGACTCCGTTAAACGCGCTCCACAGAATAATCGCCTGCCTCCGGGGATCCACCGGCTTGAACTGGCCGGCATCGATGCCTTCGCGGACAGCCGCGGCAAGCATAGAGATGCTGGCGTTGCCGTGCTCGTCAATGACGTTTTTCAAGTTCGGCGGGAAAATCGTTTCCGGCGACGTCAGAAAGTAATTAATGATATCAAAATAGCTTTTGTGCTCCTCACTGAACTTCAGGTACGCCATCGCGATCGAACGGACCTTCTTCTCCGGGGTCGATTTTTTAACGACCGCCTGACGAACTGCATGATGGAGCAGCTCCAGCCCTTCCAGCTGAAGGGCCGCGAAGAGCTCTTCTTTGTCCTTGAAATAAAAATAGATAGCGCCAACGCTTAATTCGGAACGTTTGGCAATCTGATTAATGGATGTGGCGTTCATGCCTTTCCCCAGAAGCAGTTCTCTGGCCACGTCGAGGATATGGTTCTTTCTCTGTTCTCTTTCTCTTTCCCGTCGTTCCTTGGCACCCATAATACGGTCCTTTAAATATTTTTTACTTTTTAGTGGATGGTTTTTCCGCCTACTACCATCAGAACCTGATTAAATCAAAAAATTAATCTCTCTTTTTTAGCGCGATTGAAGGGTCAGCATTCCATAAACATCATTTGAAAAGTTCCTTACTCCGATTCCTCCGGTTTCTGTAAATCTCTAATCTCAAACCATGGCTTCTGACGCTTGAAGGGGCACCAGGCAGCCTTGCAGTAACGTACAGGATCTTCGGGAGGTACTATCACGGCGCCTGACGTCGCCTTGCGTATTTTCTTGAGCCATGCCTCAGCTTCACCCAGCGTGTTCACATATCCCGCAGAATAAGTCGTCCTGCCACGGCAATGGACAAAACCATAAATAAGTTCGTATAGCACAGGCATATTCCACCGTTATCCTCAAAATTCCTCGCCAATCCGCAACAGTACTTTTATGGCCAGACCGGTATCAATTTTCTCACGATAAACAGCGGGCAGGCGTTCCAGGGGCTCAATATCGGATATCAGCGGCCGCGCATCAATCTTCCCTTCGGCCATCCATTGCAGACACTTGATGTTTTCCTGGTGCGAATTGGAGATGGACGTTGTCAGACGGATTTCCTTGAGATTCATGAGGAAAGGCGCGGAGATGGTGAGCGGTGAAAAGATCATGCTCACGATGCAGATTTTCCCGTTGTCTATTGAAAGGTTGATCGCACGGTCGATATTGGATTTGACGCCGGAGCATTCAAAGATTTTCTGAAATCCGTCAGGAGCAATTGTCACGGCTTGTGCGTCTGTATCTTTTTCGAGGGGGTTGAAAACATGGTCGGCGCCATAAAGGATGGCGATGTCCCGCTTTTCCCGCACCGGTTCATAGAGGACGATCGGGCCGAAGCCCAGGATTTTAAGAATGCGAACCGCGCAGAGGCCGATGGGGCCGCCTCCCATCACCAAAACGGAACCTTGTCCACCGCTTGTGCAATGAATGGCATGCAACGCTGCGGCAAACGTTTCTGCGAGCGCGGCGTTACGGGAATCGACTCCCTCCGGGATGGGGATCAGCATCTGCGAATATACCTTCACATACTCGGCAAAGCCGCCCGGTAAATCGCCGATTCCTACTGTCCGCCTGTGCACACGACAGAGGTGCTGTTTGCCGGAAAGGCAGTTTGCGCATTTACCGCAGTATGTCGGTCTGATGCAAACTCTTGTACCCACGGCAGGTCCTCCCGCCTGGTCGCCTTTTTCTGCCACCACTCCGCTGATTTCATGACCGATGATATAGCCGTCGGGCAGAAGTCCGCCGGACACCAGAGAATGATCGGAGCCGCAAAAACCCGTATTGGCAACTTTGACCAGGACTTCATCGGGTGCCAATGTGTAATCAGGGACCTCCTCGTATACGAGGCCTATGTCTTTACGAAATACAACCGCTTTCATCTTTTTTTTAATCCTCACATTCTAAAGTAACTTTTTCAACCTTGCTCAGGTCCTTCTCATAGAAAAAGGATCCGGTAAAAAACACCAGGGCGGAAATCACCAGAAAAATGGGCAGTGTGGACATGGCAAACTGGATGCCGTAAAGGTCGGACAGTTTCCCGATGACGATAGGCGCCATGGAGGCCCCCAGGAGATTCTGAAAAACGACACAGAGGGAATAAGAAATGGCCCGAAGCCCAGCGTGGATTGTCTCTTGCGTGGCCGTAATCGCCGCCGGCGCAAAGGCTGAAGCCAGGACGCCCATACCCAGAAGAGTGATATATTGAGCTGTTCCCGTGAAAAGGGAAATGGCGATAAAAAGGACAATGGCAGCGAGGGCTGTCGTAATCGCTGGAAACAGCAGTCGAGCCCTTGCACGTTTTTTAAACCACATATCGGCCAGCCAACCTCCCAGTGGCAGACCAATCAGCGCCAGGATCATAATTCCACTCGTTTTCATACCCGCTTCGCTGATGGACATGCCCGCCGTACGGTGAAAATAGGTGGGCATCCAGAAGATGATCGCATTGTTAAAGAAGACGCAGCCGATAAACCCGATATTGGTCAGGATCAGGGAAGGAGTGTTGAGAAATTCCCGTACAATATCCATCTTGCTCATCTTGACCCGGTTTTTGCCGGCGCTTTGCGCACCCACCGTTTTGACCAGTTCTACCGTCTTGTAATCCTTGACGAAGAAAAAAAGGATGGCCACGATCGCCCCGGGAATGGCCACGAGGCCGAAAGCATGACGCCAACCCCAGTGTGTGGCGATAAAACCACCCAGGCCGATCCCGACGGCGGTCCCGAGGGGAATGGAGATATTCCAGAACCCCATCATGCGGGAACGTTTTTCCGGCGGAAATAATCCGGAAAGCATTGCCGTGCCGGCGGGAGCATAACCCGCCTCGCCGATACCGATCATGGAACGGGCCGCCAGTAACTGGGGAAAGGTTTTTGTAAAAGCGCAGGCGACCGTTGCGGCCGTCCAGAACAGGGCCATAACACCAACAGTCTTTTTTCGGCTCCATCGATCCACGAGGATTGAAACGGGAAAGACAAACGCAACGATAGACCAGTAGACGACTGACATAAGCAGACCGGACTGCGTATCCGTGAGTTTCCATTCCTCGCGTATAAAGGGAGCAAGTGAAGTCACGATTGTACGGTCAACGTAATCAAAGAAATACAACAGGAACAGAAGCGCAAAAATATAGTAGGCACTCCGTGTGGACAGCTTGTATTCCCTGGGGACAGTCATGCTATTCATAGGAACTCCTTATCTCGTTCAGAAAGTTTGAGCCTGTCAAGTATCCTTTTAAAAAGCAACGCAAGACCCGCTACCTTAATTACATTTGTACCCTCCGAGATTGGCCAGGGCGACGCTGCCGGGGCTGATCACAGACGAATCTACCTTTACGTTAATGCAGGCCGTTTTTCCGGAAGCAAAGGCTGCTTCGAGCGCAGGCCGGATGTCCTCCGGTTTTTCAACAAAGGCGCCGAAGCCGCCCAGCACCTCCACCATCTTGTGGTAATCCACCCAGCCCAGTTCCGTTCCGTTGGGGATGTTGTGTCCCAGGCGCAACTGCTGAGAATGTGCGATCATCCCCCAGGACTGGTCATTGGCGATAACCACGACGATGGGCAGCTTCTTGCGGATCGCCGTATGAAACTCCATAAAGTTGAAGCCTGCCGAACCGTCGCCCATCACGAGTAAAACGCGCTTGTCCGGATGTTTGAGCTTGGCCGCATTGGCGTAAGGGATGCCAACTGCAAGACAGCCGTAAAGTCCGTAATCCAGATACGTCCCGCCTTTGACAACGGTCCGGGTCATGCCCATCCAGGTGGACGTATCGCCGCCGTCGGCGACAACGATGTCATCTTCCCGATCCATGAATTTATTGATTTCATTAGCCAGACGCATGGGATGCATGGGCAAGGTTGCGCACTCCCACATGGGCATTGCCTCTTTTTTGCCGGCCTCATGAGCGGCAAGAACTGTGTCCAGCCAAGGCTTGTACTGTGCCTTCAGCGTGTCGGCAATTTTCTGTGCATCGAGATCGCTGTTCAGCTCCTTGAGGAACGATTTGATGTCGCTTGCGATACCGAGGTCAATCGTCCGGTTGCGCCCGATTTCATCGGGGGTGATATCGACCTGAATGAATTTTGCCGTCGACGGAAAAATTTCGCCGAAGATATAGAACAGACTCAGCCGACCGCCCAGGAAGAGCACCAGGTCGGTGGTCATCAGCGTGATCATGGCCGAGCCGGGGCGGATGGCCAGAGAACCTTCAAAGCAAAGCGGATGGGTATCGGGGATAACGCCTCTTCCGGCGCCTGCCGTATAAATCGGAATACCGATCTTCTCCACAAATTCGATAATCTCTTTTTCCGCATCGGAATACCACAGGCCGCTTCCGCCGATCACGATCGGGTTCCTGGCCGCCTTGAGCATATCGACCACCTTCAGGGTGTTCTCGCGGTCAACGGGCTTGGATGAAAGCGTCGTCCGGGGCTTCTTGACGGCTGCCATATCCACCTTGGCATTGAGGACGTTGCAGGGAAACTCCAGGTAGACGGGCCCGGGACGGCCGCTCATGGCCGCCCGGAAAGCCATGTCAACGTATTCGGGAATGCGCTCCGGAACGTAGCAGACGAAGGCCTTCTTCACCATCGGCTCGATGACCGGCAGCTGCGTCATATCCTGCAAGTCCAGTTTTTCCGTTGCTTCGGTCCCAACGCAGCCGGCAATCAGGATGACCGGTGCGTTGGAAAGCCTGGCGCTGGCGATGCCGGTCAGGGCATTGGTGAATCCCGGTCCGGCCGTAACCATAGCCACAGCAGGCTTGCGGTTCATCCGGGCCGAGGCTTCTGCCATAAAGACGGCCGCCTGTTCATGGCGCACGTCAAAAAGAGTGATGGGCGTATTCTCCAGATACTGGTAAATCGGTGTAATATGCCCGCCGCTCAAGGAATAGATGTAATCCACGCCTCGGTCGACCAGGGCATCCGCGACGAGCTTGCCTCCAATAATGTTTTCCATAATCAATCCTCCTAATGATCGGTACATTGACCGTTATAATTCCATACATTGCCCGCCATCGATATTGATGGCCTGTCCGGTAATGTAGCGCGAAGCTTCTGATGCAAGGAAGGCAACAAGATCGGCCACTTCACGGGGCGGTCCGATGTAGCCCAGCGGAATCGTCTTGCACATTTCTTTTTCCCGTTCTTCAATTGTCGTTCCGAAAAAAGACGCCTCCAGTCCGAAACGCCACTTCTCCAGATCCGTGGCGATTTGTCCCGGACAGATAGCGTTCACACGAATGCCGCTTCCACCCATCTCTTTGGCCATGGTCTTCGTCAGCATGATGACGCCGGCCTTGGCCACTGCATAGGCGCTGTTGAAGATGGGGGGGACCTTACCGGCCCGCGAGGCCGTGTTGATGATGCTTGCGGGTTTACCCATCATAAGCGGGATGACAGCACGCGAGACGCGAAAGACCGAAAACAGGTTTACGTCAATTGTTTTGATCCACGCCGCTTCATCATATCCCAGAACAGTATTGGGCACGCCGAAGGAAGCCCCCGCGTTGTTGCAGAGAATATCGACATGGTCAAAACTGCCCTTGATGGTTTTCACCATTTCGGCAATGGCCGGATGGTTCGTAAGGTCGACGGGCACAGCCAGCGTCCGGACGCCGTATGTCTTTGCCAGTTCGACCGCGATAGCCGTCATCTCTTCACTCGTAGCAGATTTCAAAGATTGGTCCGACGGCGGCGCGATGCCCAGATCGGCGATGACGATATTGCAGCCGCAGGACGCCAGTTTTTGCGCAATTGCATAGCCAATGCCCGTTTTCTTGCCGGATCCTGTGACAATGGCCGTCTTTTCTTTCAAATCACTATAAATCATCGGTTCCTCCTTCATCGTACCAGTTATGATGGTCCAGGTGAGCGTACTTGGGCAGAAAACGGGTCGGCAAAGCCAATGCATCTTTCCGGAAAGGCGGGGCCAGCTGCTTGCCATCCACCAGAAATTCGAGAACCGTGGGCTTACGGCTTTTCAGGCAGGCATCCAATGCTCCCCGGATATCCGCAGGCTTGCTGACCTGCATACTGTTTGCGCCCATCGCCTTTGCGACAGGGACAAAGCTTTCCGGATTTGGAATATCGACACCTATGAAACGGTTATTGTAAAAGTCCACCTGGTTTTTTGCCTCAGCGCCCCACCACATGTTGCGGAATACACAGGCAACAACAGGCAGGTTGTGTTCAACGGCCGTGCTTACCTCATGGAGGCTCATGCCCCACGCGCCGTCGCCTATGATGGCGATGACCGGTGCCTTGGGTCGGGCGATCTGTGCGCCCAGGGCTGCGGGATACGCAAAACCCGTATTGCCGAAAGTGAGCGCCGCGATATGCTGCCGGGGGTGATTGAACTTCAGGTAACTGTTGGCCGTGGAGGCGACGTTTCCGATATCCGTCGTGACAATGGCATCCTCCGGGAGGGCCCTGGAGATTTCCAGTAGGACACGGCGGGGATTCATGGGATTGCCCTCCACCATTGCCAGAGAGACAATCTCTTTTTCCCAGATCTTTTTTTCCCTCGCGACGGCGGCCAGACGTTTTTCATTGGGCTTACGTTTCCCGTCCACGGCCTTGAGGCGCTTCAGGATTTCCACCGTGGCCTCCTTTGCGTCACCGATAATGCCGACCTCGATGGGATGGGTCCGCGCGATATGCTTGGGATTGATGTCAATCTGAATAATCTTCGCATTCTCCGGGAAGTAGTTGATATCATACTGGGGCAGCGTCCCAAAGACAGAGAGGCGTGTGCCGATGGCCAGCATAACGTCGGCCCTGGCCAATGTCTTCATGGCCGCCTTGGAGCCCATGTAGCCGATGGGACCGACGAACAGCGGATGGTTTCCGTAAAACGCGTCGTTGTGGAGATAGGTCACGGCAACGGGGGCCGTCAGGTGTTCGGCGATCGCCTTCACGATATCGAGCGCGTCGGCATCCACAACACCACGTCCGGAAACGATGACGGGGTTCCTGGCATTGGAAAGCAGTTCGGCGGCATGATCCAGTTGTTCCATGGACCCGCAACCCCGGGCGTCTACGCGGTACTGTGAGGGCTTCAGGATTTTCTCTTCCAGTTCGCCATAGAAGTAGTCGCGGGGTATGTCATACAGGACGGCGCCGCGGTCGGCATAAGCGATACGGAAGGCCGTGCGCAGACAATCAGCCGCCCGTTTGGGATGGGGGACGCGGACAACCGATTTCGTTACGGAACGGAAGACGGACATCTGGTCACACTCCTGGAAGCCGTCCCAGCCAATCGTGGGCGTGCCGGCTGAGGGCGAAATAATCACTAGAGGCGTGTGGCCCATGTTCGCCGCGGCGACGGATGTCACCATGTTGGTGATACCGGGGCCGTTCTGGCCCGTGACTACGCCGCAGCGGCCGGATATGCGGCTGTAGGCGTCTTCCATGTGGGCGGCGCTCTGTTCATGGCGGACGGGAATGAACTTTATCCCGGCCGTGGGAAAAAGGTCGAGCATGTCCATGAACGCCGATCCGACGATGCCGCAAACATGGTCCACGCCTTCCGCAAGCAGCGTCTCAACGATAGCTTCGCTGGGTGTCATTTTAATCTTTTTCATTTTGATAACCTCCAATATCGATACATTGTTGAATGGTTGAAAAACGTGGTCGTTCACGGCCCGTTTCATTATTTCCGTAAAACCGCCCAGGATTCCTCGGCGATCATTTTCTCTTCATCGGTCGGTATGACGAAAACGTTGATCTGGGATTCGCGCGCGGAGATGATCCTTTCGTCATCACCCTTGTTATTTTTATCTTCATCCAGGACGATGCCCAGCCAGGACAAGAAAGAGCAAATTCTCTGCCGCATATGCGGCGAGTGCTCACCGATCCCTGCAGTGAAAGCCAGTGCATCCAGTCCGTTGATGGACGGAATGAGGGAGCCTATGCCCCGGGCCACACTGTATGCAAAAACGGTCAGCGCAAGGTGCGCCCGCTCATGGCCTTCCTCGGCCGCTTTTTCCAGGTCGCGAAAGTCGGGGGAAACGCCGGAAATGCCCAGCACGCCGCTCTGCCGGTTCAGGATATCCATGACGCCGGCCATGGAGGCGTTTTCCTTTTCCATGATGAAGGAAACGACCGCCGGATCGATGTCTCCTGAGCGTGTGCCCATGACGAGTCCCGACAGCGGCGTAAATCCCATCGATGTATCCAGCGACTTGCCTCCCGCAACGGCGCAGAGACTGGATCCGGCGCCGAGATGACAGGTGATGATTCTCGGTGTTGCGGTCTTATCCTGCAGGAGTGCCGCCGTGCGGCGGGCGACATACCGGTGTGACGTTCCATGGAAACCGTAGCGACGGATATGGTCTTCTGTATAATAACGATAAGGGATCGCGTAGGTGAACGCATGCGCGGGCATACTCTGGTGAAAAGCCGTATCGAACACCGCCACCTGCGGGACGCCGGGCATCAGGTTTGTGCAGACATCGATCCCCATCAGGTTCGGCGGATTATGGAGCGGCGCAATTTTCTTGGTTGATTCGAGTATTTTGCGTATGGCGGGATCGACGACAACAGAGGTGCGGAAATGTTCACCGCCGTGAACGACACGGTGCCCGACACCACCAATTTCCTTCATATCCGTCAGAATGCCTTGCCTGCCGTCAACCAGATGGGTCAGCAAGGCATGCACCGCATCATGATGGCTGGAAAGAGGCGTTTTGTCCAGAAAGGTTTCACGTCCCTGCACGTCATGTTGAAACAAGGCATCGGGCAGACCGATGCGGTCCGCCTGGCCCTGGGCCAGGACTTCGCTTGTCTCCATCTCGCAGAGCTTGTATTTGAGAGATGAGCTTCCGCAATTCAAGACCAGTATCTTCATAAGATATAAACCTCATTACTTTCCATTTGCAACAGGCCGGTTATCGTCACTGCCCGTTTCACTGTATACGCTGATAAAAATCTTATAAAGCAGGGTCAAAATCAGAAAACCTATCGCCCATACCCCTGCGGTAATGGCGATTTCCGCCCCCGTCGGGAAATATTCGGTAACGGTTTCCAGCGGCGAGGGGATGAAACCGGTTACGACCAGACCGAGGCCCTTTTCAATCCAGAGAGAAACAAATACAAAAACACAGGCGATGGCAAGCCACTCTTCCCTGCGGCGGATGGACGGGATGATCAGCATCGTCAGAGCGGCAAAGGCCAGTACGGCGGATGTCCACATCCAGGGCACAAGATTATGATGGTCATCCAGACCTGCAAAAAGGTACTGGAAATGACGGGTTTGTTCCGGGATCTGACTGTAAAAGGCGGTAAACAGTTCCATGAGGACAAAAAAGATGCTTGCCGCCAGAGCATAAACCACGATCTTGGAAAGGGCCTGAATGGCCCTGTCGCCGGCGTCAAACCGTCCATAACGTTTCAGGATCAGGCAGAAAAGAATCAACAGAGCCGGACCCGAAGCAAAGGCGGAAGCCAGGAATCGTGGTGCCATAATCGCTGTCAGCCAGAAACTTCTGCCGGGAAGACCTGCATAGATGAAGGCCGTTACCGTGTGGATGCTGATCGCCCAGGGAATCGAGAGATAGATCAGGGGCTTGATCCAGCCGGGGGGAGGGACTTCCCTTCGATTACAGGACAGGATCATCCAACCGGTAATGATGTTGATCAGGAGATAACCGGAAAGGACGATCATGTCCCAGAAAAGGATGGAGGTCGGCTGCGGATGCAGCAGGACATTCATGACGCGGGATGGCTGGCCGAGATCAACGAAGACGAACAGTATGCACATGATGACGGCGGCGACAGCCAGGAACTCACCCAGCACGGTGATCTTTCCGAATGCCTTGTAGTCATGCAGGTAGTAGGGCAGTACCAGCATAACGGCCGACGCAGCAACACCTACCAGGAACGTGAACTGGGCGATATAAAGCCCCCAGGAAACGTCCCGGCTCATTCCCGTAACGCCCAGACCGTAATCGAGCTGGTGCAGATAGAAGAGAACTCCTATTGTCATCATCACAAGCAGGAAGATGATCCAGATCCAGTATCCGCGGCTGCCTTTCAAGGCTTTTTCCAGCATGGTGCCCTCATAATATATAATAAATCTGCGGCGCTGTGCCTAAATGCGCTTTTCTCCGCAGGTTAAAACGTTTTCCAATCAGCTTGCGGATGTCCGAAGTGGAATCATTCAGATCGCCAAACAAAATGGCGTTTTGCCGGCAGGCCAGAACACAGGCCGGCAGCTTTCCTTGAGCCAGCCTTTCTGCGCAGAAGTTGCACTTCTCCACGACACCTTTGGTGCGCGTCGGGAAGTCGGGATTGATCTTCGTAATAAACGGCCGCGGGTCACGGAAATTCATGCTTCTTGCTCCGTAAGGGCAGGCGGCCATGCAAAGCCTGCAACCGATACAGCGGTGATAATCCATCATGACGATGCCATCGGGCCTCCGGAATGTGGCCTTCGTGGGGCAGACCCGGACGCAGGGCGGATTTTCGCAGTGGTTGCATAAGACGGGCAGGCGCATCTTCTGCAGGCCCTGCTCCCGGTAGGGATGATTTTCGTCGGGGAACACAGCGGCAAAAGGTTCGGTCCAGATCCATTTGACTTCATCTTTGGGGTTCCCGAAGTCCGGGACATTATGCACTGTATGGCAGGCGGTGATGCAGTCGGTGCAATCAGGGGGACATTTGGAGGCGTCAATCACCATGGCCCAGCGTTTGGCCATAAGTGCTTTCACGGGCGTGAAATCCTGACCAGGAATCCGCACGGTCTCTCTGGCCCAAAGAGGGCTCAAAAGCGACGGCGTGACCAGTGTGAGGGCAGAGGCCCCGGCGATTTTTAAAAATTCTCGACGGTTCGTGGTCATTTTTTCACCTCTCCGGGAATCACGTGGCAATCAAAACAGGTGGGCTTGGCACCCACATAGTTATGGCAGCGGTCGCAGAACTGTTCCTTGTTCGAGTGGCACTGGATGCAGGTTCCGGTCAGGCTTTTTTCGAATCTGCGGCCGTCTTTCGCGGTGTATTCTCGCTTTCCTTCGCGGACGACCTCGTCGCGCCAGGCATTGAGCAGCTTCATATGGTTGGCGCGCATGAACGCCGTATCCTCCACACAGCGCTTTTCCTTCAATTGAGCAATGGCTGGCGTATCAAGGCTGAGCAGCACAGGAGCTATCGATTTCCCCCTGCCGTACCAGAAGGGGAAGGTGATCCCGATAAGAAAGATCACGAGTCCCAATGCTATCATGCCCCATTTTTTATTTTTCATCTTTTCTATTTCCCGACGTAAAAACCCAGGTCGTCATCCTCTGCAAATCCATCCACTATCCACTATTCACTAATCTCATCCCCGCGCAGGTCCGTCGTTCTTTTCTTTTCTCCTGTCATGATGAGGGCATTGGCCAACAGTTCGTGAACACCCATAACGGAAACACCCGGGACCCAGTAGTCCATAAGGGTGGTGAGCGTTGCCCGGTCGATTGCGCAGATGCAGCCCAGGCGGTTCACACCGTGTTTTTTAACAACGTCCCGCACGGCCATGGCCCGCGGCATTCCGCCGCGCATCCTCATTTCCATGTTTTCATCGTTGCCAAGTCCCGCCCCTGCGCCACAGCAGAAAGTTTTTTCGCGGATGGTATCTTCGGCCATTTCAAAGAAATGGTTGCAGGCATTTTTAATAATATATCTTGGTTCCTCGAAAAGCCCCATGGCCCGCGCCGGGTTGCACGAATCATGGAATGTCAGGCGGATGTGATCATTTTTCCGGGGATCCAATTTCAACTTGCCGTTCGCGATCAGGTCTGCCGTGAATTCGGTAATGTGAACCATTTTTGTGGCCCGCGCGTTTTCAAAGCGCGTCCCTGTGATCGGGGAGACGGGCTCCATGAGAAAGTCAGCCGGTCCGTTCATTGTGTCCATGTACTGGTGAATTACGCGCCACATATGGCCGCACTCGCCGCCGAGGATCCACTTGACGCCGAGGCGCTTTGCCTCCGCGTAAATCTTGGCGTTAAGACGCTTGATCATGTCGTGGGATGTAAAGAGACCGAAATTGCCTCCTTCCGAGGCATAGGTGCTGAAGGTGTAATTGAGGCCGATTTCATGGAAAAGCATCATGTAGCCCATGCAGGTGTATGTGCCGGGGTCGGCAAAGTAGTCGGCGGACGGCGTAATGAAAAGAATGTCGGCACCCTTTTTGTTGAGGGGAACGTCCACCCGAACGCCCGTGCGGTCTTCGATATCATCGGCCATAAACTCCAGCATGTCCTTGATCCCGCCGGGTTGGATGCCGAGGTGGTTGCCCGTCCGGAAGCAATTTGCTGCGGGTTCCAGAACCCAGTTGATGTTGCAGCCCACAAGGTTGAGCAGTTCACGGCCGATCATCGTGATTTCCGCCTGGTCGATGCCGTAGGGGCAGAAGACGGAGCAGCGCCGGCACTCTGTACACTGGTAGAAGTAGTAGAACCATTCCTTCAGGACGTCGACGGTCAGGTCCCTTGCGCCAACCAGTTTTCCGAAGCGTTTGCCCGACATCGTGAAGTAGCGCCGGTATACGGAACGCAAGAGCTCGGCGCGCAGCACGGGCATGTTTTTGGGATCACCGGAACCGATATAAAAATGGCACTTGTCCGCGCAGGCTCCACAGCGCACGCAGATGTCCATGAACAGGCGGAAGGAACGGTACTTCTCCAGCCGCTCTTTCATGCCGTCTAAAATAATCTGTTTCCAGTTTTCCGGCAGTTTCCAGTCTTCGTCCGTGGGTTGCCAGGCCCGTGGATTGGGCAGGCCAAGGCTCACCAGATTCTTCGCGGCGGTGCTGTAGCTCCACGTTCCCGGACGGAAATCGACGGGCGTCTTCGTCCACTCGGACGCAGGCGGCGCGTAGTCGATGTTTATCAAGTCATCCGGTTTGGGTATCTTGGCAAATGACATGGCTACTCCTTCTCCACCGGCAGACCGGCCGCCTTCATTTTATCCCGGAACTCGTCTTCATATTCTACATAAGTGTGCACCTTCACGGGAGCATTCCAGGGATTGATATGACGCTTCATCCGGCTTGTGTTGGCCAGGTTACGTGCAGGGCTCATGAATACGCCACCCATATGCATCAGTTTGCTGAAAGGCAGCCAGGCCATCAAAATAAAGACAAAACAAAGATGGATATAAAAAATAACGCTGATGTTTCCCGAAGCCACAGGGGCAAAGGTGACCCAGCCCATGGCCATGGTTTTCAACGCGTTAAGATCGACGGGGAAAAAGTGCCGCATCAAAAGCCCCGTGACGGCCACACCCGCGATTAACAACAGTACAACATAGTCCGTAACCAGCGAAATGTAGCGCAGTTGCGGAATGATCACCCGACGCAAGAAAAGGAACGTGAGTCCGGCCAGAAGCGCGATGTCGCTCAGGTAGAGTGTGGGAACCCCGATTTCCAGAAATCCGTCCAGTGCGGAAACCATGCCGACACAGGGGGTGACCGGTTCGATGAAAAAGCGCAGATGGCGGATGGCGACAATCAATAGTGAAAAATGAAACATCAGGCCGAATAACCAAAGCCACTTGGCGCCGTCGTATACGGGCCGTCCGCCGATAATCTTCACGGATGTGTTCCTGAACAATGACCGGAACAGAAATATCTCCTGCGCCATCCTTCCTAAGACACCCGGGGGGCCGGCGGGATTCTCCACCGGATTGGCTTTGATCCATGGCAACGATTTTTCCTGGCCGCATGTCGTGGGAATACGGAAAGGCACGGGGGCTTTTCCCCATATTACAATGCGATACGCAAACCCGGCAAGCAGGATCACAAAAACAACATAAGGGATAACGCCGGTCAGAATTGAGATCATGGCCGGACTCATGGAAATCCCCAAAGCCAGCAGGATAACGATGGGAATCACCGTAACGGATATCAAGAATTTTGTCATAAATTTCATTTTCCTGCCTTCATCCCCATGAAGGTTTATCACCGAAACGGACGATCGGTTTCTTCATGCCGTCCAGAGCGTTAACAACCAGTTCGACCAGGCCTCCGTAATAGAGATTGCTGCGTTCGCCGGCATGGTAGTAGTCAATAATATCACGGATGGCTCCCTTGCAGTTCGAGCAGGGAGCACAGACATATTTCGGAACTTCCCGGGGTTCATCACGGAAGGCTTCCAGAATCTGTAAAAATTTTTTGCGGCTGCTCACCAGATTTCGCCATTCGGCAAAGTTATATCCGGACATGATCGCAAAACCGGAACCGCCGCCACAGCAATAGTTTTCGACGCCATGCGGTGTCATTTCCCGGAATTGAGGCGCAATTTTTCTTAGGATTCTTCTTTGCGGCTCAACAATTCCCATGGCCCGGACCACATTACAGGGATCATGCAGTGTGACGGGAAAATTGTTTTTGCCGGGGTCAAATTTCAGCTTTCCGCTCATCACGATGTTTTCCAGGGTGACCATCGCCGATTCCCGGGGAATGTTGAGACTGCCCGAAAGCAGGCGGTCGGCAATGACGGTAAGCGCTTTATGCGCGTGACCGCATTCTCCAACAACAATCTTTTTGACTCTGAGCCTGCGTGCAATTTCAGCGTGCCGGATGGCAACGCGCGCCAGTTGAACATCATCATACCACAGGCCGTAGTTGACGCCGTCATAGCCGACTTCTTCAGAAGATAAGGTCCAGGAAATGCCGGCGACCTGAAAAATAATGGCAAAGGCCCCGACATTTTCCGGCCAGGAAAGGATCTCTCCTGCATTGTGAATCAGCAGAATATCCGCTCCTTTAACGTCCCATGGGATATCAACTTTATAACCTGTAATTTCTTCCATCTCCTCCTGAATGAATTCCATGCTGTCCCTGGCGGCCGGGGGTTTCATTCCGGTTGTCGAACCGACCCGTAAATGCTGAACGGTCCCTTTTTCATGGAGTTCCTTGGGAGCAATGCCCATCTCCTGGGAAAAGAGCTTCCGGATTTCGTGATTAATAAGTCCATTATCAACGCCGATGGGACAAACCGTGGCACAACGCCGGCAAAGCGTGCAGCGATAGGATAATTCGGCCAGGCGGGCAATGGTTGTCCAGTTCAGATCAATGTCACCGGTCAACCGGGCCGTGATCTTTCCGCCGGGTTTTAAATATTTCCGATATATTCGACGCAATACTTCCGACCGGAAGATGGGCCGGTAAATTTCCTTCCGGCCACTCATCTCATAGACGGGACAAGCATCGGAGCAGGTGTGACATCTGGCGCAGTGTTCCATCGAAAGCATCAGCGGCTGTAAAAACGTCCAGTTGTTTTTCTTTTCAAAAAGTCTTTTCAGACCGGAAAGAAATTGCGCAACGAGTGCCTCTTCTTCCTCTATACCTGCGGGCCTGGGAAGGCCGATAGCCACGGTGTCGTCCAGGGAGGATTCAATATTTTTTGTCTTTTCAGGTTTCAAAGGCAGCAGCGTCGTCTGATTGAAATCTTCGTATGGAGACGGCAGAGGCGAAAGCTCGCCGGACTCAATGTGACACAGGCATTCGGACGCATTGGCGATATCGGAAGGTTTCAGGAGAGTTTTCATTTCGTCTCCTTCGGGTCTGCTGAGGCAATGTCACGCCAGGATTTCTGTCCGTCCGCTCCGATATGTTTGGCCTGCCAGGTCGGTTTATATTGCATATTCTGCATGGTTTCCGATTCGATGCGCGTGCCGGGCCTGCTGGGCTCATCGTCCCATTTGACGCTGTGGTAAAGAAAATACTTCATAAACATATGCGACATGTGTGTGAGCGGGATATATGCGACGAGCAGCGAGGCCAGCACTATGGTCAGGGCCCCGGAGACCGTCTGTCCCGGCGCATAGGCCCTGCCGGTTTCGCCTGCGGTCAGCAGGTCGAGTACGTAAGCCTTGGCCCCGTCCAGGAAGGGGTCGCCGGGGAGGGCGGCAAGGATTGCGATCAGGAAGAAAAGGAGAATCGCGCCGAGATTGGCGTAGTCGGCAAACGTCGAATAGCTTTTCAAGTCAGGATCGGTCAGCCGCCGGTACAGGAGCCCCAGGCTCCCGACCGTTCCGGCAATCATTCCGGTCCAGCCGGAGAAAGCAATCAGGTAATCCATCCATGGTCTGAAGGCGCCGCCTGCGGCAAAGGACGGAAATCCCCACAGGGTAAAGCCGGCGTTGAGCAGCATCAGGATGAACGTGACAGTCATCAGGTACAGTCCCAGATGGAAGGGAAAGGAGACGTACCACAGTCGTTTGTTTGCCTTCCTAAGACCCTTCAGGAGCAAGATCTCCGGTGCCATGTATTTCAATTCGTTGAGGCGGGACGTTTCATAGGGACGATTCCACCAGTCCATGTTTTCCATGTAGGAACCGCCGTAAACATTTCTTGGATTGGTTTCATGACGCACCGGGTAGATCTCCCAGCGCACATGCAGCGGAAGGGTCAGGTGCCTGTATAATCGGCAGCCGGCCGCTACAGCGAAAACGGCAACGCAAAAATATGTAAAAATAAAATATGCCATAGGGTGTTCCCTTTTGCTCACCTGATGCAGGCGACCGGCATAGTTGATCCGGTCAGACGCAACCTGTCGGCTTCGAAAGGCCTGCGAGTTTGCAGGCGCCTTTGGCCGGGCCGGTAGGAAAGAGCTCATAGAGCTTTTTCATATCAATCTTCAGGTCCTTGCAGATCTTCCGGATCATCGGCGCAATGCCGAACTGCTGGAAATAATCGCGCAGGTAGTTGATTACCCGCCAATGTTCTTCCGTCAGCTCTCCTTCAATCTCTTCCGTATGGGCGTAAGCATTGGCAAATTCTTCGCTCCACTTGTCGAGTTCCTGCAGAAATCCGTCTTCATCCACTTCATACGTTTTGCCTGCTAATTCAATCTGCGGCATAGTTAAAACCTCCTCTTTTCATCGATCTTATTGTGTGGTCCGCCCATCCGCCTGCAAGCGGAGTCACGTCGGGCCTGTCCAGGACACCGGCGCGGGCTTGATTTAGCTTAGTCTGGCGATACTCTCTGGCTCTGTCGATAAGTGCATCGGCCCATGCGGGCGTTCCCAGGGCATGCACATGTGTGAAGCTCCCCAGGATGTTATTTCTGCAAAGCCCCTCGCGACGGCCGTCAATACCCGTACCTTTCAACACGTTGAATGCGGTGCGCATGTCGCTGTCCCGGCCAGACAGAATCCGGCAGTAATGAAATTCGTGGCCGGTGATCGTCTGGCCGACGGGGAAAAAGGGATTATCCTGGTCTGCCACAAGCCTGGTGTAACCGTGTCCCTGCGGACGCTTCTCCAGGCAAAACGCCAGCGGCAGTGCGCCGGCCATCGGGTAGCGGTTGTCGCCGATCGAAAGGTATTCACCCAGGTACACGAAGCCCCCGCATTCTGCATAAATCGGCAGGCCGGCATCGCCGGCTTTTTTCACGGAATTGCGGAAGGATTCATTGGCGGCAAGCTCTCCTGCCCGTGTTTCGGGAAATCCTCCTCCGATGTACAGAGCATCAACGGGCGGCAGTGTTTTCTGCGAAAGGGCGCTGATAAAAACAACCCGGATGCCGCGGTCGGCGAGCGCTTCAATGTTATCCTCATAGTAGAACTGAAACGCCGTATCCCTGATGACGCCGATGGTAATCGGATCATTTACCGTTTCGCAAGAGCATGAAGGCTTTGGGAAGGCGTCAATCTTCCAGGGTGGAGCGCTTCGGGCGACATCGAGCAGAGCGGGGATGTCCAGGTAGTCGCGGGCCATGGCGGACGCCCGTTCAAGCGCCTGATGGATGGAGCCATGCTCGTCGGGGGGAACAAGCCCCAGGTGCCGCTGCACGAAAGGCAGGTCCGGCAGGCGCGGTACGGTTCCGTAAACGGGCAGGCCGGTGTTGTCTTCAATGGATTGGCGGGTCACTGAGGCATGGCGCTGTCCGTTCACCCGGCTCAGGATCACCCCCCGGATGTCCACGGCGGGATCGAGATGCAGGCAGCCCAGGACCATTGCCGCCGCTGTTCGCGTTACCTTGTCGCAGTCGACAACCAAAATGACCGGAGCCTGAAGAAGTTTGGCAAGTTGGGCCGTGCTGAATTCCCCGGCGGCATTGACGCCGTCGAAAAGCCCCCGACTGCCTTCAATGATGGAAACGGCGCCTTCCACGGCGTGGCGCGAAAAGGAGCGGACGACCTGATCGTTGCCCATGAGAAAGGTGTCCAGGTTATAGCAGTTGCCGGATGCCGCCTGAGACAACCAGGCAGCGTCGATATAGTCCGGTCCCTTTTTGAAAGGGGCAACTGGAATGCCCTGCCTGCGCAGGGCGACGGCCATCGCCACGGACAAGGTCGTTTTTCCCGCCCCACCACGCAGGGCGGCCACAACGAAACGCGGGCATTGTCTGTTCATCATCCTTCACTCCGGGTTCATCATTCCTTCGGAAAGAATTCCGCAAGCATGATGTAAGTTGAGCTGCCGCTCGACCAGTATTTCAACACTTCTTCATCCAAAAGCTCCTTTACGACGTTCTGCACGGCGTGGCGATCCTCGTCGGGGAGCCACTTCGTGACATCACGTATGTAAAACATCTTTTTGTCGCCCCGGGACTTCTCCCGGAACAGGTTCGTGACGCGTACCTTCAGGTCCTCGCTCATAACTACCTCCATTTGAACTGCGCAGACGTTCGGAACGTCTCCGTAGCCAGGTCAAAGTCATCGATGTGCTGGTCCGTAAACGGGATGCCCGTCAGACTGAAAAAACGTTCCCAGCCCACACGATTGATCCACTCACCGATGCGTTCATGCTTCCGGGCATGGGTCGCGTATACTTCAATGATATTCTTGACCGCATGCACGACTTCCGGCCAGCGCGGCGGGTTGTTTGGGAGAAACGGAATCGCCAGCTTGGAGAACATGGGGGCGCTACGGGCATTCGATACCTTGCCGCCAACCCAGATGGAGATCCCGTCGTTGTCGGGATCGGCAATCGGCATCGCCGGGCAAACCGTGTAGCAGTTGCCGCAGTACATGCATTTCTCTTCATTGACGGCGACGCTTTTGTTCTTCATGTCGCCCCGGATGGCTCCCGTCGGGCAGGAGGCCACGGTCGATGGAATCTCGCAGACGTTGGGAACGCGTGCGTTGTCGACTTTGGGGACCGTCCGGTGGATGCCCAGGATGGCAATGTCGGAGCAGTGTACGGCGCCGCACATATTCAGGCAGCAGGCCAGCGCAATCCGCACGTGCGCAGGCAGTGTCGCTGTCACAAAGTAGTCGTAGATTTCGTCCATCAGCGCTTTAACAGGGCCGGAGGCGTCCGTCGCCGGCGTGTGGCAGTGCACCCACCCCTGCGTATGGACGATGTTGGAGATGGAGTGTCCTGTACCGCCCACCGGGTAGCCCCGGTTTTTTAGTTCTTCGATCAGAGGTTCGATCCTATTCTTGTCATCCAGAAGAAACTCGATGTTGTGACGGCTGGTGAATCGCAGGAAGCCATCACAGTATTTTTCGGCGATGTCGCAGATTTCGCGGATGTGATCCGTGGAAACCAGCCGGGGTGATCCGGCGCGTATACTGTAGAGCGCCTCTCCGGATTGGGAGATGTGCATCAGGACGCCCGGTTTCAGGATTTCGTGGTAGAGCCATTTCCCGTAATTTCTCTGGATGACGGGAGGCAGCATGGTCTTATAATCAGGGGGTCCGATGTCCGTTTTTGCCATTTTACTTCACCTCCTTCTTAATGTCTTCCGGCCAGAAAAAGACGTAGGGATTCGTCCGCGGCGCCTTAACCATCTGGGGTACCGCTTGAAGCCCAACAGCTTTCAAAAAGACGCGCATGCCCAGCCGGGTGATGAGCTCGCCCAGCCGCTCACGCGATTTACCGTTTTCGTCCCACCAATCCTGGATGCGTTCAATGAGGCTTTTCAGTTCACCGTAGGGCGGTTCAAGCTTCATGAACGGTACAATGACCCAGGACAGGAGCGCGCCCTTGACGATGGGTGCCTTGCCGCCGACAAGTATGGTTGCGCCTTTTTCCTTCCCGGGCCGCAGGGCCTTCGGCATCAGGTTGATGCAGTGCATGCAGCGTGTGCAGTCCTCGTTGTAGATTTTCAGATCCCTGCCGTTCCATTCCATGCAGTGCGTCGGGCACAGATCACAGACTTCTTTTTGGATGTTGATCCTTGAAGCATAGGCAAAGACTTCCTGTGGATTGATCTGAATATCGTCCTTCCAGGTTCCGATGATCGACAGGTCGGAGCGGGCGATGGATGACACGCAGTCGTTCGCGCATGCGGAAACTTTGATCTTGAATTTGTAGGGAAACATGGGACGGTGGATTTGGTCCTGGTACGTCATCGTGATGTCGTAACAGATGTCGAGGCTGTCGATGCAGGCCCATTCACATCGGGCCGGCCCGACGCAGGCGCTCGGTGTGCGCAGAGCCGAACCGGATCCGCCGAGGTCAAAGCCGGCTGAAGAGAGATCGTCAAAGCAGGCCTGGAGATGGTTCGTTGTTGTTCCCAGCAGAATAGCGTCGCCTGTGGAGCCGTGCATGTTCGTGAGTCCGCTGCCGTGCTTGTCCCAGATGTCGCAGAGTTTGCGCAGAGTGTCCGTCCTGTAGAACCAGCCGGTCGGGTGATTGACCCGCATTGTGTGGAAGGCCTGAACATTCGGAAACAGGTCCGGGCGGTCCGAGTAGCGCCCGATGACACCGGCGCCGTAGCCCTTGACACCCACGATACCTCCATGTTTCCAATGGCCGATCTTATCCTTGTACGACAGCTCCAACTGCTGGATAAGATCCCTGGCCATGGGATTCTTCTGTGCGGCCTGTTTCATATCCTTGACGAAGCTTGGCCATTTTCCCTTTTCCAATTCATCGAGTAAGGGGGTGTCTGATTTCGCCATGTTTATCCTCCTTTTTATACAAATTCAATGGGTTAGGAGTATTAAGTGCATAATATTGAATACCATTCATAATTTGAATAGTACTATTTTTGTGAAATATGTCAAGTAAAAGGTGCCGTAACCTGCGTGCTACCCGCATACCCGGAAAGGTGTCTGGATTTTTTGCCATGAACATCATCCATGGATCGGGTTCATGAAAAGAAGAGTTGTGTTGTCCTTTGATTAAATACAAAAAGTTGCGTTATCTCTATTTCCCCGGAGCCCGCAGAATCGGAAGAGGCCTGGATCGATTAGGAATAATGATGCCGCAAGTGAAGGAGAGGTCATACCGCGTGAGAAAAGCTCATTCGGAAAGAGGGAAGGTTGCCCGTTTCCTTGATCGAGTTTGTTTATTCTACACTGATGATGAAAATAATCAAAGTGATTTATTGGAAAGTTCATGAACGCCTTGACATATAAAACCGCATTTTCTATACTTTGGTTGATAAAAGAGATTTCTGATCATTATCAATCTGACACAGGAAACGTTGATTCCGGTAAAGAGTGACCCTATGATATATAAAGGCATCACCTGGTTTGTCCTCTATATACTTCTGGCGATAGGATTCACTGTTTGGTTCTTTCAGTTCTTCCCCACTGCATCACCCGGAGACGCTCTCCCGGAAGCATCATTCCGGATCAAGAAAGCGCTTATCGGCGGATTCGTTATAGCCATCCCCGCCTGGTTAGTGCTCTGCCAGCTCAGTGGTGTCTGGTTGCGTGTGCAGGAGCGTCAACAGCTGGTCCAGGCATCGAAAGGTCATTTTCTCGCCGATGGCGAGAGAGGCGTTTTCTATGGCCAGATCCAACGTGACGGTCCGCCATTGACAGCGCCGCTCAGCCAGAGGAACTGCCTTCTGTACCGGTACACGGTTACTCATAATGAAAGCCGGCCCTCACGACTGAAATCCAACGATTCTTCGAACGATTCCACAGTCTATGATGCGGAAGGCTTTGCCCTCACACCTTCAACTATCCATACAGCCAGCGGCTCTCTGAAGCTTCTGACACCCGTTACGCCAAAATTCAAGGCCGATCACATCCCTGCTGATCAGGCTATAGAAAACTACAAAAAATTTTTGACCGCAACCACCTTACAGGGTGCCGGCAGCCTGGACATGTTCCCGTCTCTTAAAAGCTCCATCATGAATAAGACGGATGGCGCCATCCGCTACGATCTGGGCACAGGACAACTCGATCCGACGGATCAGCTGTATATCCAGGAGCACATTGTCCAAGACGGAGAAACCGTAGCGGTGTTCGGAAAGTACTCGGCTTCTTTGGGTGGCATCGTTTTTGATCCGGTTGGTTATGAAGTGTTTCTGTACAAGGGAACACTTGAGTCGATGAAGAAAGATCTCCTGCGTGGGGCGAAATGGTATGCGTTCGGGGCCATTGTCTTATGTGTGGTGACGGCGGTTGGCGCCTGGGTATTCTTCAAGTATGGGCCATTACACATCTGGTAAAAAGGTTGCATCTTTTTTTGAAAAAGGGGGGGCGAAATGAAAGCGCGTGTAGCCATGAAGAAAATACCGCTCAGGAAAGCATTCACGCTGATGGAATCAGGGCCAGTTGTCCTTGTGACAACAAACGATGGCGGGAAGAACAACATCATGACCATCTCCTGGACCATGGTAGTGGACTTCACACCGCAGTTTGCCATCACCACGGGGCCATGGAACTTTTCCTATGCGGCGCTTCGGAAATCCAGGGAATGTGTAATTGCCATTCCTGCTGTTGACATGATTGATCAGGTTGTTGGCGTGGGAACGTGTTCCGGTTCCGATACAGACAAATTTGAAAAGTTTGGATTGACTCCGTTGACGGGAAAACATGTCAGGTCTCCCCTGATTAAAGAATGCCTGGCAAATATCGAATGTAAAGTTACTGATATCATCAGGAAGCACAACATCATTGTCCTTGAAGCTGTTGCTGCATACTACGACATCTCTCGCAAAGAAAAGCGAACCATTCACGCAATCGGCGATGGCACCTTCGTGATCGATGGGCGTATGTTAAATCGAAGGAAAATGATGCAGTCAAAGCTTCCGGATGGCGTGTGATTCATTGGTGTAAACCCGACAACCTGATGCCGGGCCTGGAAGGAAAAATCTGGCTCGGCCTTGTAAAGCCGCGTAACCCCGGTGCCGATAAGCTAGCCACCAAGCCATTCATATGGGAGCTTACCCTGCGTCTACCGCGCTCAATGTGGCCGGTTCCGAAAGCCTACGGCCATGTGATGGCGTTCACGGAAGACGGAAAAGGGATGCCTGATTTGCAGGACCCCAGCGGTTCTTACCCGGAAACAACAGGGGCAACAAAGACCAAAGACGGACTCTTCATCCAGAGTCTGTAAGCAAAAGGGTTTGGGCTGGATGTTTAAATAATGTGTATTGATTATCCATATCCGCCGCACAAAGGAGGTCTGTTTGGACGATTTTTCCATAGATCCGGTCACACCCCCGGATTCAGTTTACACAACGTCGTTGGTTTGCGTACAGAATGGTGTCCACTTACGGGTCATGATCTGGCGGCCGAAAAAGCCTGTGACCGAAGATCCGATCATCTTTGTGGCCGGATGGGTATCCGCTATATCCGGATGGGCTCCCCTGCTGAAGGTCATGGCCGTCAGAAGACCGGTTTATTATATTGAAACACGGGAAAAGAGATCAGCCCTTGTTGAGAAAAGAAAACTGAAGCCGGAAGATTTCAGCATTGGACGTATGGCCCAGGACCTGATTGCCGTCTGCCGCCAGCTGGGAATCGCATCGCCGACTTCAACCGTTATCGGCAGTTCCCTTGGGGCAACCACCCTCCTGGAGGCCCTGAAAGGGGGGCGGTTGACCGCAGGTGCGGCATTTTTAATTGCACCCAATAGTGAGTTTAAGGCGCCATGGTATTTGCAATGGATGCTTTATCTTCCGGCGTTCCTGTATCACGGGATTAAATATTTTGTTCTCTGGTACATAAAGACCTTCATGGTCGATGTCAAAAACGAACCCGAACAGATGATGCGTTATAATGAAACGCTTCATGCAGCCCACCCCCGGAGGATCAAGCTTTCGGCCGTGGCCTGTATCCGAGGGCGCTACCAGGTCTGGCCGCATTTGGAAAGCGTGCAAATACCCGTCGCTTTGGCTTATGCTTCCACAGATATGCTGCATTCCTCCACAAATATTCACAATATGGTGGGCAGGCTGCCTCAGGCAACCATTGTTGCCTGTCCGTCAAACCGATATATGCACAGTGCGGAGGTGACACAGGATATTGAAGCGTTTATCCTCAAGGCGATAAAATAACTTTCCAAAATGGTCCCACGGGACAATAAAAAGAATAGTGTTAAAAGATCTGAACCTAACAATAACAGGTCCTGTTGATGATGATCTTTTTCAAATCGTCCGACAGTTCATTGAAGTACGAGCAATAGCCGGCTATGCGAACCAGCAGATGGGGGTATTTTCCCGGATGGTCATAAGCATCGAGTAAAATTTGTCTGTTGATGACATTTGGCTGGAACTGCATGCCGCCTTTGTCAAAGTAAGCACGGATGATGCCAGAGAGGTTGCTGACTCCGTCCGGTCCCTGGAACAGCGCCGAGTCAACCGTGAATGTGACGGTGGTACCGTTGGGCGCATAATTTACAAAATCAACCCCGGCAACAGCATTCAGGGATGACAATAAATCTGTTGTCTGCATTCCATAATGAGGGGTTATGCTGTTGGCAAGAGAAACGCCGCCCAATCTGCCTGATGGCAGCGCGGGCGTTTTCTTTCCGTAGACATCATTGACATTCAGGGCATAATATCCTGCGGTATAGATGCCGCCTCTTGGACAGTTCGCAACCGAGTTCAATGCGTTTATGTAAATCTGTAATGTTCTGTTCACCCATTCGACGGCTTGGCGCGAACCGTCATGACCAAATTTCGGGACTTCGAGTAATGCCGATCTTACCTTCTGAAAATATTCCCCCTCGAAGTTGTTGTTGATGGCGTCGATGACGTCATGGATGGAATAAAGCTTCTTTTGGTAGACCACCTCGTCAATGGCAAAGAGTGAATCCGCGACGTCCGTGATTCCTACAGCCTGAATGCCGCTGCTGTTGATGGTCGCGCCGCCTTTGCACAGGTCCCTTCCGCTCTCGATACAGCCCTTGAAAAGGGAGGATGAAAGGGGGGTTGTGAAGTTTTCACGAATCACTTTCTCAATATTCTGGTGATCGGCCAGAATGGAGCTGGTCAGATGATTCAAACGCATCTGAAAGCGGCGAAGCAGATCTTCCATGTTCGCAGGGGGCCTGGGTGCGGCCGTTCTTTTCTTTTTAAAACGGTTTCGGGCATGCATGAATTTTGTAAGGACATATCTGGAAAATGGATTGTCCCTGCGGCAGTTGTATTCGAAAAACTTCGTGGTCATTTTTTCCAGCTGATCGGTGAACCCGATGTTCCACAGATCTTCTTCTTCCCCTTTGAGGGCCTGCAGAAAGGGAAGGGCGACGTTCACGTTGGCGCAGTCGGTGTTGCCGAAATGATCATCGGACACATTGGGTTCAACGCAACCGATAATTGCGTAATTTCTTGCATCCTCTGGGGGCGTCGAGGGGTAATGCTTTTTCAAGGTCTCCAGGTAAATTTCATCGTTGTACAAGGCAGGCATGGGGGCACCGTTGATATATACCTCGGCAAGCCTGTCCAGATATTGAGAGGGGCTGCCTTTATGAATTCGCGCTGTCATGTTGCAGGCGTAAGGCTGCAGCTCGCAGATATCGAGCAGCATATAGGTAACGTCATTAGTGGCGTCCTTTCCGTCTCTGCCGAGGCCTCCGGCCGTCACAGCCTGGTCTGTAGACATCGTCTCAAAGAGCCTTCCTATTCTCAGATAGGTATCGCCATCATTGACCAGGATGGCTTCGTCCATTTTGAGAATATACAAGGCCAGCAGTTCTTTTGCCTTGTCGTAGTCCAGGATACCGGTCTCTTTGTCCCTTTTATAGTAAGGATATAATACCTGGTCGAGGCGTCCATGGGAGATTGCGTTTTCGTAGGATTCCGTGCAAATCGCAATCTGCAGAAACAGCATGCTTTGCAGTGCTTCATGATACGTGCGGGCAGGGTATTTGGGGACATGCCGGCAGATTGCGGCCATTCCTTCCAGTTCTTTGCGGCGTTCAGGATCTGCTTCCTGCAGATGGAGGTTTGACAGACTCTCGGCGTACCGCGCGGCAAACGCCTCCAATCCCTGAAGTGCGATGATGGCGCCCTCGTAAAAGTCCCGGGCATTGCCGGGCTTTTCTTTTTGAGCCGATTGAATTTCCCTGATGATCCCTGTGGTGCCCAGTTCAAGCATGCGCTCAAAGTTGACGGTAAAATGCGCGATGGCCGCCGTGTTGTTATTGAATCCGGCAACATTTTCGGAAGAGCGGGCCATGGTCAACATAAACCTGGGGATGGTATTATTCACCTTCATTAAAAGGCTGTGTTTCAGCCAGAAAGGAAGCGTTCTGTAAAAGAAGTTAATCCGTTCTTTCGGGGAACACTGGAAGGAAACCGGTTTCTGGCGATGGATCTGGTGGAGAATCGAAGCGAAGAGAACGCCGTAGTGTTCCTCCCATATCTGTCCGCCGCATCGTTTGGCGGTGAAGTTGCCGACGAGCAGTTCCCTGGGGTAAATAATGACGCTCTTGTTTTTTAATACATAAGACAGGCGTTCCGCCCTGTGAATGGGATTCGGTTTCTTAAATCCATGTTTCCTGTAGTAATCTGTTTTCAGTCTGGATACTTCAAAACAGAGACTCCGGCCGCTCTCCCGGATAGCGTTTTGTATGTCATAAACACGTCTGGGAAAAACGGCTTTATGCCTGGGAGTATCCAGATCGTAGCAATCGGCTTTGATGCCAAGCGATTTGTACAATAAAACGGCTTTTTTTACACAGGCAAGGCTCTGGTCATTGGTGATGTTCAAGGACTCTGATGCCAGGCCAAGGCGCCGGGCTTTTTCTTCATACAGGTTGTGGTATCTAAGCAGTTCGATGGAGTCGTGACGGACAGACTTCAGGAAATCCGCAGCCGCAGCTATATGGCTTTCACTGTCATTGTAACCCGGCACCATCAACATGCGGAATTTCAGCCTGGCGTTTAAAGCAATCAGTTTCCCTATGTTATCCCGGATTATTTTACTGTCCTGCCCCGTGTATTTCTTATGGAGAATGTCATCGCCGACAACTTTCAAATCAACAAGGAACAGATCGATGCAGGGTGCCAGTTTATCGATATTTTCCCGGGGCACGTGAAGGGAAGTTTCAACGGCAACATGGATGATCTCTCTTCTTAAGGACTCCAGTAAAGGCATCAGGGTGTCCGGGGCCTGCAATAGAGGATCGCCGCCGCTCAGGGTCACTCCGCCGTTGGTTTTGTGATAATAATCCTTGTCTCTCGAAACAAGTTCGATGATGTCAGAAATCGAATAATTTTCGTCAGGCACCGGGGCTGGATGGAAGGAAAGCGCTTCCGGATTCTGGCACCACAGGCACCTCAATCTGCACCCCCGGAAGAAAATCGTTGTGCGGATGCCGGGGCCGTCATGGACACAGGTGCGCTGGATCTTCAGGACGTTTAATCCATCCGTGTGCGAGCTTTGGCGCTCATAAGATGAATCGTCCTGCGGTCTCAAAAGCTGATGGTTCTGAGCAGTTTCCATTTTTCAGATCCATGAATACGATTGAATCTGTAAACCAGGTTAGTCCGGTTTCCTGTCAGTCTGGAGCTGTTAATCAATGGTCAGCCGGTCTGGTTCATCCTTCTTTTTTCCGTTTCACTTTTGTGCCCTAGTTAACCTTATCGATAGCCATGTTGTCAAGCTCCTGATAAAACCGCCCTGTATTGATTTAATCGCAATGATTTGGATGCCGAGCCGGTCATGAAGGCCGATATCCCGTCCAAATCAAAAATAACTTGACGCATGGCCATTATTCTCATACTTACTTTACCTGTGCAGTTTAAAGAAAACCGTACAATATTCCCGTATGGATGATATTTCCAGGAAGCAGGCTTTGAAGATTTTACCTGAATGATTCAATAAAGAAGCAATGCATATGGAGTTACATCATGAGATCCACACTCGAAAAGGCCCGTAAAAATCCTGCATCCATGAAAGCAAAGATTCTTGACGTCGCCCGACGCATTTTTGGCGAATACGGTTTCCACGGGACGACAACCCGCATGATTGCCAGGGAAGTGGGAATCGACATTTCCACCCTTCACTATCACTGGGGTGATAAAAATGACCTCTATGAAGCCGTTGTCATGGATGTGAACAATGACTTGGGAAAACAGCTTCTGAAGGTGGAGAAGGTCGTCCACGGAAGTTCTCTGGAAGAGCGTCTGAAAATTTCCATCGACATGATGACGGATTATTTGTTTGACCATCCGGAAATATCGAACCTCGTCCGTCTTCATTATTTCAGCAGAACCAGGAACGAGGTCGATATTGATTTCAAGGTGCCGGAATTCAGCGGCGATATCGCCCGTGCTATGGACCTGACAAAGGACGCCAAACATCCATCACCCCGGGCCATGATGGAAGTGATGAGCATCATGCACGGGATGCACTGCTTTGTCTCCGGGGAAAACGCTTTCCGCCCCATGCTGAATCTCCATCGCAGGAAATACATCGAGATGGTCAAAGAAACCCTGAACTTTATTTTTATCCCCGCTTTTGTGTTCCGCGAGAGGAAAAAAAGAAAGGGTGGGGACCGTCCGTTGTCCAAAACAGTGAAAGAAAAGAAGGCAGGCAAAATTAAAAAATCATAAATTATCTGTATTCTTATCCGAACTCATGGACGCTTTTTATTTCAAGACGCCGCGCTGAAAAATAAACTTGACTTTCTGTTTTCTTCCGATATAATGTATCCATCAAATGATGGAATCGATCTGTGTAATACATCTGGAATAACCGCCCCGAACCTGTGGGATATTATTTTTAGTTTCAATAAAGTCACAAGCCGTGAAGTCAAGGACGGATAACGGAAGTTCTTCCAATGCCATTCCGTCTCAAAAGGCTGAAGGAGATGTTACTTGCTTCAGGGGAAGTCCTTTTAGTGATACAGGGGATTGACGGGGCTGGATGGTCTGTGTTGGAAATCAATCCTTTAGGGGGAAAGCAGTGCAATCAACCATTTCGCAGCAAGCTGTCGAGGCATGCACAAAATTTTATAGCAGTGATCCGCAGAGAATCAACACGCGTCCCGCTTAAGCGGGATTGAATGAAACAGGAGGTGTCGCATGCGGGATGTCTTTGTTGTCAGTGCCGTAAGAACGCCGGTTGCCAGGCAAAGAGGTTATTATCGCGAATACATCGCTCCTGAACTGCTTGCCCTTGTCCTTAACGAAGTTGTTGAACGCGCCCACCTTGACGTAAAACAATTGGATGATGTGATCACCGGGTGTGTGTACCAGATCGGCGAACAGGGATTCAATCTGGCACGGATGGGTGTTCTGTCCTCAAGGCTTCCGGAGACACTGGGCGGGATCAGCATAAACCGCCAGTGCGGGAGCAGCCTATCCTCAATCCAGCTGGGTTACGGGATGATCGCTTCAGGGACAATGGACGTCATCATTGCCAGCGGCTGCGAGCTCATGACCAAGTATGGCATCGCCTCCGACATGAATTGCACGTTATCGAACGGACAAAACGCGGGCCATCCCATCACAAAATTATATCTGGACCGGTACGGCATCCCCAACCAGATGACGGCCGCCCAGGACATAGCGGGCCTTTGGAAAATTACCAAAGAAGAGTGCCAGGATTTTGCAGTTGCAAGCCACGAAAAGGCCTTCATAGCAACCAAAGAAGGTTATTTCACAAAAGAAATCATGCAGGTGCAAGGCCTGGACAAGGACGGCAATCAAATCGTCTGCTCCGCCGACGAAACGATACGGGCCGGAGTTACCCGGGAATCCCTTGACGCTCTCAAGGTGCTGCCCGGCACCGAATGGATGACAGCCGGTCTTTCCAGTACCGTGACAGACGGAGCGTCCGCCGTGCTGCTTGTGAGCGGGGAAAAATTAAAAGAACTGGGGCTGGAGCCAATGGCTCGTGTCGTGGCCAACGCCGTAGTCGGTTCCGACCCCAGGATCATGCTCACCGGCCCTATGACCGCTACACCGAAAGTGCTCAGGATGGCCGGTTTGAAAATGGATGATATCGACCTGTTCGAAGTGAACGAAGCCTTTGCGCCAATCCCGCTGGCCTGGGCCAAAGAGCTTAAGGCCGATAGGTCGAAACTCAATGTCAATGGCGGCGCCCTGGCACTTGGACACCCCGTGGGAAACAGCGGATGCCGCCTCAGCGTCACGGCAATCCATGAACTGCAGAGGCGGAAGGCGAAATACGCCCTGGTAACCCTCTGCACCGGGGGCGGGCAGGCCCCGGCGACAATATTTGCAAGAGTGTAGTTTTAAATTTTCTTTATGGTTGAGACTCCAAAGCCTGATTTGGGATTAATATGCGTGATTAAGCGTAAACGTGCAATAAAGGAGTTGCGCCATGACTGAAGAAACCCGCGCATACGGCAGCTGTCTCGTCACCATAAAAGACAACTATGCCATCATGACCTTTAACCGTCCCGATAAGCTCAACGCTTTCAGTCCCGACCTGTTCGAAGGAATTCAAAAAGGCTTTGCCGCCCTTAAAAGAGACAAAACGATTCGGGCCATCATTTTCATCGGTGCCGGTGATAATTTCTCGGCCGGAGGCGATGTGGCGCTGGACATCGACCCGCTGAAGAATATGTCGCTCAAAGAATTTAAGGAATACTTTGAACCCCTCGTCGAGCTTTACATGGACATATACAATATTGACAAGGTCACGATAGCCGCAATCAACGGATTTGCACTCGGCGCCGGGTTCGAGATGACTCTACTGTGCGATTTCCGCATCGCGGCCGAGACCGCGCAGTTAGGCGAATTTTTCGTCCGAATGGGACTCGTTCCGGAAATCGGCATGTGCCTCCTCCCCAGGATTGTGGGTCCGGGTATGGCCCGGTATTTGTGCTATACCGGCGAGCTGATCGACGGGAAGGAAGCGTTCCGGATAGGCCTCGTGGAGAAGGTTGTTCCTGCGGATCAACTTCTTCCCGAATCGGAAAAATTGGCCCGTAGGCTCGCGCGGGGACCGGCGGCAGTTGGAATCATCAAGAAAGCCATGAACCAGATCGGCGGTCAGCCGCTTGAGCTCAGCACGGATGTGGGCGTTAATTATCAATTCGCCGCGTCCAGAACGAAAGACCACGCGGAAGCCGTAAAATCCTTCCTGGAAAAAAGGAAACCGTCTTTTACCGGATTCTAAGACCGCTTGCGAGGTTGAGGAACACATGGATGATTTCATCTGTGAAAAAAGCTTAAAGAATAGAGTAGAGAAGGCAACGTTACTTCCAATGATTTAAAGACATTCTTTGACAAGGAGGTTTTGGTTCATGAACATTATTCCCTACACGGCTGAGCACAATATCTTCCGGGAAAGTCTTCGTAAATATCTGGACAAAGAGATCGTGCCCCATGTTGAAGAATGGGAGGAAGCAGGCATTGTTCCCCGAAGTGTCTGGAAGAAGATGGGGGAACAGGGATTCCTGTGCACGGATGTTCCTGAGGAATACGGCGGAGCCGGCGGCGACTTTCTCTATTCCGTTATCGTCTGTGAAGAACTTGTCAAAAGCAACTTCTCGGGACTGGCCGCATCACTGCACAGCGATATATGCGTCCCTTATATTTCCGCCTTTGCCTCAGAAGAACAAAAGCTCAAATATCTGCCCGGCTGCGTTTCCGGCGACATTATCACTGCGATTGCCATGACGGAGCCAAACGCAGGCAGCGATCTGGCTAAAATGAAAACAACGGCCGTGGAAGACGGCAATCATATCGTGCTCAACGGACAGAAGACCTTCATCAGCAACGGCATCAACTGCGATCTTGTCATCGTGGCGGCACGCGATCCTGAAATCAAACAGGAGCATCAGGCCGTGGATCTCTACCTTGTCGAAGCGGGCACTCCCGGTTTTGAAAAAGGCAAACAGATAAAAAAAATCGGGTGGCATGGGCAGGATACGGCAGAATTATATTTTACCGATTGCCGGATTCCAAAGGAGAACCGCCTGGGAGAAAAGGGAAGCGGATTTATCAAGCTCATGATGAAACTCCAGCAGGAGCGCCTCGTCTGCGCCGTTGGCGCGGTGATCGCCGCAGAGTTCATTCTGGATTTCACCATCCGTTATTGCCGGGAGCGCAGCGCTTTCGGACGTTCAATATCCAAGTTTCAGCATATTCAGTTCGAAATCGTCGAGATGGCTACGGAGACCAAACTGGGACGGACTTTTATTGACAAACTCATCATGGATCATATCGAAGGGAAAAACGTTGTCATTGAAGTTGCCATGGCCAAATACTGGACGACCGACATGGCCTTTCGTGTTGCCGACCGGTGCCTCCAGCTTTTCGGCGGATATGGATATTGCGAGGAGTACCCCATCGCCCGTGCCTGGCGGGACATCCGTGTAACGCGTATTTTCGCGGGAACCAATGAAATCATGAAGGGAATTGCGGCAAAGTTTATGGGGTTATAGGCACAGACGTGACGAATATTTCAGGTACTGAATACGATATGGTACAAGGAGGAGTGCACCATGATGAATACGCCGTTGTTGTTAACCAGTTTTATGCAGTATGCCGCCAGGTATTTTCCGACCAAGGAGATTGTCTCCGTATACGCAACAGGCACTTTCCGTTATACGTATGCCGACTGGTATAAACGCACATGCCAGCTGGCGGGGGCATTGCAATCTCTCGGGATTAAAAAGGGCGACCGCGTTGCGTCATTTTCTCTGAACAACCACCGGCACATGGAACTTTACTTCGGTGTTCCCTGCATGGGTGCGGTTCTGCATACCCTCAACATCCGTCTTTCCGCCGAAAACCTGGTTTACATCATCAATCACGCCGGGGACCGCATTCTTTTCATTGATGAGGATGTTTACTTTCTCCTTGAACCCTTGAAAGATCAGCTAAAGACCATTGAAAAATATGTCATCCTGTCCCAGTCCGGAGTCATGCCGCAGACAACCCTTTCCCCGGTTGTCCTGTATGATGATCTGATCAAAGATTTTCCGGAAACCTTTGATTTCCCGACAGACCGTGATGAAAATGAACCCTGCATGATCTGCTACACCTCGGCAACGAC